>WNEZ01003541.1_pt1 | contig 17686 bp, 15 predicted proteins | sample 5400521 | NCBI WGS metagenome assembly WNEZ01 (sample SAMN13153339, study PRJNA577476) | soil metagenome | isolation source: 120 cm saprolite under Douglas fir tree site 2 hole 1 replicate 1 | place: USA:California | collected 2015-04-18
ACCAGGCGTTTGGATACCTTCTGGAGTCCCAACGGCGATGGTGATCGAATTTGAACCGGTTGAGATGGTATAGGAACCATCACTGTTCTGTACTGCCGTAATGGTATAAGCCTTGCCCACCTGGCTCTGAAGCTGCGACACCTGTGCAGAACTCAACCCATTGATGGTCACATCCTGACCGTTCACCGTCAGCGTCACAGTCCCATTGATGGCGTCAACCGACTTGATGGGGCCTGTGATGGTGACAGGGCTGGTTGTGGTGGGAGTGGGTAGTCGCAAGGAGAGCGCCAGCCAGGTCAGACCACCACTTGCTACAAGCAGTCCGACTAGGCTTGCCAGAACGATGCGACGTGAAATGCTACGTTTGGGTGGCCCAGGTGTAACCGGGGGTGGTAGGATAGATGGCAGAGCAGCCCATCCTGGCTGAACGGGTGAACTGGACGGACGAGGCGATTGATTCAGCCAATTGGTGGAATTGGCTGGCATAGCAGACTGGCTCAGGGGATCAGGTGGGACAAGTGAAATAGAAGACTGACACGCCCGTTCGAAGACAGAGGCAAACTCCTGCACACTCGCGAAACGTTGATGCGGGTCTTTGGCTAGTGCTGTCAAGACCACTTTCTCAACAGCAGGAGAAATCCCTGGAACCTTCTCGTGCAAAGGAGGAGGAGGGGTTAATACATGCTGGGTAGCTACTTCGGTGAAAGTCCCTTGAAAGGGACGACTTCCACATAACCATTCGTAGATCACGACCCCTAGCGCATACTGGTCGCTGGCCGGTCGTGGTTTGCCCTGCACTTGCTCGGGAGCCATATAGACTACCGTGCCGGCGGCTCCCCGTGTGACCTGATAGTGCGAACTCTGGGCAATGATGGCAATGCCGAAATCACTGAGCAAGACCTCGTTGCGCCGTCCCAACAGCATGTTCTCTGGCTTGACGTCTCGGTGGATCAACTTTTCATCATGTGCATACTGTAGGGCGTCTGCGATTTGCTTGACATAGAGCAAAATAGTTTCTAGTGGTAACTGGGTGCCTTTAGGATGGCGGTGACGCAACGTGCCGTTAGGGGCATAGCTCATGACGAGAAAGGGCACGCCTTCCTTTACATCAAAATCCAGGACACGCACAATATGTGAATGCTCTAAGTGAGCAATAGTCTGTGCCTCGTTAAGAAAGCCTGTCGCATCGTCTCCTGCAAGTTGCGTATGCAGTATTTTGATAGCTGCCTGAGTCTTGAGACGGAGATGCTCGCCAAGGTAAACTTCCGCAAAACCACCTTGCCCTAGTGGGCGGATGATACGGTAGTTGCCAAGCTGTTGGCCCACGCGATCAACCATCTTCGACTCTTTCCTTGAGAGGTGACCAAGCACCTGCAAGTGTATCTACTTCAATAAGCTACAAATAATTTTATGTGGAGTGCGTTCGGGGGAAAGAAATCTCTTATTGACATGTATTGTATCTGATTGATGAGATGAGCGCAAGCAGGAGATGGCGCGTAGGGTGTATGAAAAAGTTGTAGGTCATCAGCCGATCCTAGAGAGTTGAGGCTGTTCATCGTCGTCGAACGTGTAGCCCCGCCCCACCCCGCGGACGCGATAAATCGGGTCCCTACGGATATTCCGTTCCCGTTCATCAATGGTAAAGAGCGGGGACCACAATGGTCTCCGCTCTTCGTCCACTCCACCCCCGCAGCCTCGCTTAGTAGCTCCCCGATTTATCGTGGAAGTCCCTACTGGCCGTTGTTCAGGCTCACCTTCGTCACACTCCCATTGGACCCACTGAACAGAACTTCCACTTTGACCGGCCGATTGGCTTGAATGCCCTGGGCGTTACTGTTGAAATCGCCCAAATCCGCCGTCGAGCCAATCGTGTAGCTATAGCTCTTCTTGCCAACCGTGAAGTGAATAACTCGATCAGCGCCGACAGCACTTGTTGTCATGCCCTGGAAGTCCACCGTGTTCAACTTGGTCGGATTGCTCAGATCGCCCGAGTCAGTTTGACTCAGTTTCGTCGCCGTGTAGCTGCCATCGGTGTTCGCGTTGGCAGCTACCTTGATGGTTGCACCGGCTGCCGGCGCAGTGTTGTTGAAGTCCCCCAGATCGGTCGTGCCATTGACGATATTCACCGTCAGAGTCGAGCCATTGGGTAGACTCACGACGATACTGTTGCCATTGACACTCTGCACCTTGCCAATGAACGAGATGGTACCTGCCTGAGGATTTCCCGCTGACTCAGTACCACCAGGTGTCTCGTTAGCACCAGGCGTTTGGATACCTTCTGGAGTCCCAACGGCGATGGTGATCGAATTTGAACCGGTTGAGATGGTATAGGAACCATCACTGTTCTGTACTGCCGGCGCCATAAACAATAAACTTACTGCACATACGACAACGATTGGAAAACGTTGAATCAATTTTTTCATAACACCTCTCCTTAGTGTTTGCTTTAGTCTGTAGCCCCCCGATTTATCGTGGGGGTTGCTCTTCTATCTCTCTTTACTAACGACTATACCACCTTTTTTTAGTCCATGCTATGCGATTTAGCACAGTCTCTGTGTGAAATAGGACACTAAAATGTAGGGGCAAGGGGCGGAATAGTGGGGATGTGGTGGCCTTGCGCTTGCCCTACAGGATTATGTTATAATTGCCGACAGGTATCTATAAAATGTAGGGGCAAGGAAACGTAGGGGCGAGGGTGGGGGAGCTTGCCTCCGCCCTGGGGATATGGGGACCTTGCGCTTGCCCTGAGGAGCAACATCCTATGCCCGACCACATCCAAAACATCATCCTTGAAGGCATTTATCCTCCGCTTCCGACTTTCTTTGATGCACAGGAAGCACTAGACCTTGCAACGTATCAACAGCATATTGCCAATCTGGCGGGGACCGGCATCGCTGGCTATGTCGTCATGGGAACGAATGGCGAGGCAGTTCATCTCACGACTGACGAGCGTTTCCAGGTCATCAAGGCAGCACGTGATGTTGTGGTGCCCCTTGCGGGTACCAGGGGCGATGCACTTATTATCGCAGGCTGCGGCGAACAATCAACACGGGCGACCCTCGCCAACTGTCAGCGAGCGGCACAGGCCGGAGCCAATGCCGCACTCGTCTTGCCCCCTTCCTATTACAAAAGTCAGATGGACCAGCGTGCGTTGGTAACCCACTACCGTGCTATCGCCGACAACAGTCCGCTGCCCGTTGTGATCTATAATATGCCCGCCAGCGCCGCCGACCTGGACCTCGATGCTGCTACTATTTGCATTCTCGCTGAACATCCTAACATCCTGGCTGTCAAGGACAGTGCAGGAAACATGGCCAAACTGGCACAGATAGTCGCTCTGGCCCCGGCCCATTTTCGTGTCTTCGCGGGAAATGCAGGCTATTTGCTTCCCGCCCTGAGTGTCGGCGCAGTAGGGGCGGTCGCTGCATTGGCAAATATCTTTCCGCGCCAGGTCTGCCGGGTGCAGGAGCTATTCACCGCCGGACGTTTAGCAGAGGCCCGTATCGTCCAGGCCAGCCTTGTTGCCGCTAACAACGCTGTCACTACAACCTTTGGAGTGCCCGGCCTCAAAGCTGCTCTCGAACTCACTGCAGGGCATGAAGGCCTTCTCAGGGCTGACTGCGGCCACCTACGCTCGCCACTGCAGCCGTTGGCCGAACAGGAGCGCGAAAAGCTGCTGAGGATATTGAAAAACGTCCCGCAACTCCCGTAGGGACGGGGGCTCTGCAAAATGTAGTGGCACGGGGTGGTGTGGATGGGTGGATGGGCCCTCGTGGGTGCCAGGTGCTCTGGAAGAGAGGTAACACATGGCTCTCGACATCGAACTCTACCGCCGTATCATCTATGCGCCCGCTGCTGGTCATTCGCAGACCCCACGGCGTATCAGCGTCATCGACATACACCCTATCAATAATCACCCCGAGGGTGCGACCCCGACGCTCCTCTTTGTCCATGGTTATGGCGGCAGTGCCAGGCAATGGCTCTACCAGTTGCGCTTCTTTGGGCAGACCATGCATGTTATCGCCCCGGACCTGCGCGGTCATGGTCTAAGCGATGATCCCGTCGGACTTCCCCATACAATGGACGGCCTGGTAGATGACCTGGACATGGTACTGGATGCGTTGCATGTGCGGGGACCGGTACATATCATCTCGCACTCTTTTGGCGGGGCCGTCGCTACCGAATACTCCTTACGTCACCCAGAACGTGTGCTCGGCCTGGTGTTGATCGGCGTACCAACACGCTTCATCATACAACCGTTCATACGCCTGCTCATGAAGGTTCCCGATCCGGTCTTTAGCCGAGCGGCAAAAACATATGGCGTTGCACTCTATGCATCGCAACGCACCCTCAAAGCCATGCTCGACAGTACGATGACCCGCTGGCAGGGTGGCGAGCGTATTCAGCAACTCACCGTCCCAACCCTGGTTGTACTTGGACATCGCGACACGGTTTTCCTGCGGGAGCATTATGAAGACATGGCCCGCTTCATCCCTAACGTGCAGAAGGTCGTCATCCCAGTCTCCGCACACCTTGTGCAACTGGAACGCCCGGACGCCGTCAATCGCGCCATCAATCGCTTCATCGGGAAAAAACAACCGTCTCCCGTAGGGGCAGGATCCCTATCCCTCAAACTGGGTACCCTTGCAGTCGCGCCTGGAGATGTGGCCTATCTTTCGCACGTGGCTCGCCATATCGAAATGCCGTGGCTGCAAAGCTACGATAGCGATGTACCTGAAGAGGTCCCGCAGCCCAAGCAGCTTGTGCATGATATGCTCAGCAATGCTGCCCGGGATTTCCCTGATCATCCCGCTATCATCTTCTTTGCACAGAAGATCAGTTACCGCGAGTTGGACCTCTTGAGCAATCGCTTCGCCCATGCCTTACAGGAACTCGGCCTCAAGGCGGGTGATCGCGTCATGGTTACCTTGCCGAACCTGCCACAGTGTGTGATTGCCTTTTACGGCACCCTGAAAGCTGGAGGTATCGTTGTCTTTGGCAGTCCACTCTCGACTGAAGAAGAGGTGCGATACCAGCTCCGTCACTCGGGCGCTCAGATATTACTTACACTCGAGTCCCATCGCACTGTGGTCGAGCGCGTGTGCGCTGACACAGATGTTAAGCACGTGATCTATACCGATGTGCGTGAATATCTCCCAATCCGCCCACGCCTCCTGTTGGCCAGCCTCATTGACGGCATCAAACCTCACACTTCTCTGTCTGCAAACACCACATCCACCGCGGATGGAGAAACGTCAAATGTAGTGGTACCCCTTGCGGGTACCAGGCAGATTCCGGGTACCAGGCAGATTCGCGATTACTCGTTCCAGCAACTCCTACGCAGGCAGCCAACCACTCCAATGAGTAGCTCCCCGATTGATCCTGGGAGCACGATTGATCCTGGGAGCACGATATCGAAAGATCTGGCATTGATACAGTATACCAGTGGCACGACAGACACTCCCAAAGGGGTGATGCTCTCGCATGGGAATTTGATGGCGAATGTCGCACAGGTACGTCACTGGATACCCGATGCCCGGCGTGGACGTGAGGTCATACTGGCAGTCTTGCCACTCTCGCATTCGTATGGCACCACCGACTGCATGAACCTGGCTGCAGCCCTGGTAGGCACATTGGTACTGGTGCCAACGACACGCACGGATCAAATACTGGAGGAGATCAGGCACCACCGTCCCACCATCTTCCCAGGTATTCCTGCCTTATACCTTGCCATCGCGAACTACCCAAAGGTGCGTAATTATGGTGTTTCGGCCATTCGCTTCTGCGTAAGCGGCTCAGCTCCGTTGCCCGTTGAGGTACAAGAGGCTTTTGAGAAACTGACGCGGGGACGCCTGGTAGAAGGGTATGGCTTGACGGAAGCCTCCCCTGTCACGCACTCGAACCCACTCAAAGGCGAGCGTCGCGTAGGCAGCATTGGCATCCCCTTGCCGAGCACCCAGGCGCGTATTGTTGATATAGAGACGGGAGAAAACCTACCGCCGGGAGAAGTCGGCGAACTGCTGATCCGCGGGCCTCAGGTCATGCAAGGCTATTGGCAGATGCCCGAAGAGACTGCTCAAGCCCTGCGAGATGGCTGGTTGCACACAGGCGACCTGGCGCGTATGGACGAAGATGGCTTCTTTACCATCGTTGATCGCAAAAAAGACCTGATTCTTTCTGGCTCTTATAATATCTATCCACGCGACGTTGAGGAAGTATTGTATGAGCATCCCAAGGTGTTAGAGGCAGCTGTAGTCAGCACGCCATCGCCCGCAGCCTATGGCGACTCTGATGGTAATGGCAGTAGTACTCCCGCATCTCCTTTTATCAAGGCTGTGGTAGTGCTCAAACGTGGTGAGCAGGCCACTGCCGATGAGTTGCTTGCCCTCTGCCGCGAGCGATTGGACGCCTACAAGGTACCACGACAAATCGAGTTTCGTACAGAACTACCGAAAAACATTGTCGGCAAAGTCTTACGACGGTTGTTGATAGAGACATAAGAGCAGTCCGAGTGTTTGAGCCCCTCTCTTAGCCGGAGATCACGTTGAACACGACATGCTGTGCCAGCGATTTGTCGGTGCAGTCAGTGGTGCTGGCCCAGTAAATATCCACGTAGCCAGCACCCGCTTGCGTGTAAATGGTATAGGAGTAGGCCACAGTTTCAGTCGGCCCGACCGAAAATTCAGAGTGCGAGGTTTCTTTCCCATCGAGATACCACAGCAGGCAAACGGCACCGGTCTGACCGGCAGGATGAAGGCGGAGGGTAATGTAGATCTTCTGATTGATGCTGAACGTCGTAGCAGGGTCTATTGCCTTAGAAGTAGTGGGATCAACAGCACCGGCCATTTCTGCCTTGGTAATGAATCCGTCGGCAGGCAGATCGATTGCCGTTGCAGATGTTGTCGGTGTCAGTATGGGCGTAGACGTAGAGTTCAGCGAAGATGTGACTGTGGGTGCAAGTGAAGTTCCCAGGTCACCACCAGACGTATTATTCGACAAACCTATAGCCATGAAGTAGACAAAGAGCAGGATCAAAGCAGCGCCAGTCACACACACTCCAGCAACAATGAAACCACTATTGGAAGATCGCAAGATCTTTGCGGATACTCTGCCAGCAGGTTGACGCCCGTATTCCTGTGGGGGAGTCTGCAAATGAGCTTCGTGTGGCTTCCCAGGTTTGGCTTCAGCACTGTACTGGCCACCCATCGGTGCTTGCTGTGTTTGCTGTATGTGAGGACGTGAAAATCCTATCCGTGCTCTGCTCTGTTTTGCTTGCATGGTCTGTTCATCTCCTGATTGCTACTATTCATGACGGACAACCAATTGTAGAGTAAGTATGACTTCCTAAATGGGCTACTCAGGGCCTGTGAGAGTCTCCATCCTTGCGAATAGTTCTTGACAGGGCTACATCGTCCAACTACAATATGCTGAGTAGATATCTGGGAATGACGAACGGGCCAGCAATGGCAACAGTTCAATAATGTGGCCAGACTGTGTGTGATTTAGCAAAAGATCAAAAGATCAAAAGATGGCATAAAACGTTATGAAACCTTTCAAATCTGCTAGTGCAGAAGCATCTCTTGTAGACGTCCTGTATCAGCACGCACCCAGGCTACAGGCATGCCTGCAGCGAGCTTCAGGTGACAGCTATGGACCGGAAGAAGGAAGCGACGCCTGGCTTCTCCTCAACGCACTCATCGGCAATGGCAGTGGCAATAGCGATAGAACCGATCCGGATATGGTAGGGGCGACCGCAAGGGTCGCCCTGGATGATAGCTATGACAATGCGGGAGCACCCTTCGCGAGTGGCCTGGGTGAGGACACCAGCAACCTCTCTGCGTTATTGGCACGTTTGGAAGACTCTGGTCGCCACCTCGCGGAGCAAGGAGGAAAGTTGGAGGCCCGCTTCCAGGGTCTGCAACGCTATATCGATGCACTTGCAGCCGAGTTACATGAACTGTTTAGAGATCAAGCTCATCTGCTCGTTGAAGGCCTTTCGCGGCTCTATCAACTGCAATCTGCCTGTGTGCTGGCTCTGACACGCGGCTATCAAGGAGTGGTCGACCGGGTTTCCATCGAGAAGTATCGAGTAGCACAGCAGCTTGAACACCGTTTACAGGCATTGCAACGCATCAATAGTGCTGCTAATTCGGCAACTGACCTGGATCAAACCCTGGAGCTTACAGCAAAAACAGTAGCAGCAGAACTACACGCCGAATTGTGCTCGATCTTCTTCTACGATGAACTGCAGCTCATACTCACACTGCGAGCTACCAACGGACCTCGCCCATTGGGTGGCATGCACTTCACGCTCCGTCTGGGTGAGGGATACAGTGGTTGGGTAGCCGACAAGGGCCATCCCTTGCTTGTGCGAGATGCTCTCGCCGATCCGCTTTTTTCGGCAGAAGCACGTACCTACAGTGCCGACTATCACGGACTCATGGCAGTGCCTATCATTTTTTTTGGGGATGTAGCACGTCTTCTCGGCGTAGTGAGTGTACAGTCAGCAGAACAACGCGACTTCACCAATGAAGATATTAGCTTTGTGGAGGTCGTTGCAGGGATCATCGCTATCAATATTGAAAATGGGCTGCTTTATGAACAGACAGACGAGAAACTCCGGCGCAAGGTGCATGAGTTAGCCACCATCAACCGCGTCTCCTCGATCATCGCCTCGACGCTCAACCTGGACGAAGTACTCCAGATCATTACAACGCAGGCAGTCCATCTCAGTGGTGCGGAGCGGTCATGCATCTTCGCATTGGACGCTGATCAAAAGCACCTACATGTGCTGGCCCACTATGGGTTGAACAGCGCCGATGTGCGCCACATTCAGATACCCATCGGTCAATGTTGTGCTGGACGCACTGTACTGACAGGACAGCCTCGTATGGCAGTGGACTGCTTCCAGGATGACGAAAACTGCTTCATTCGTCATGACCCACTGATCGCTACAGATATACATTCCGTTTTATGTGTCCCGCTTGAGGCCAAGAGTAAAGTGCTGGGCTGTATCTGTATATACAGCAGCCATCGTCACATGTTGAGTCCTGAGCAGATGCAGTTGGTCGTTATCTTTGCTAACGAGGCTGCCATCGCCATTGACAACGCTCGCTTGTTTGAGGAGACACGCAGTGGACTCGAATTGAAGTCGATTCTGCTGCGTGAGTTGCATCATCGCGTCAAAAATAACCTGGCGACCGTCTCCGGCATCCTCTCCCTGCAACAGCGACGCACCAAGTCGCCTGAGGTCCGCCGTACGCTAGCTGAAAGCGTGAATCGAGTGCAGGGTCTGGCAGCAACTCACGATCTTCTTTCGCATGAAGAGATGGGTGAGGCCCGTGTTGATGAGATTGCCCGCAAAATCGTTGGAGTGGCAAATGCACATCTACGACCACCGGAGACACATATCACTTTTCACGTGGAACCGTGCCCGGTAGTACTTCCTTCTCGAACCGTATACATTCTGGCATTAGTGCTCAACGAAATGGTATCAAACGCCATTAAACACGGAATGGCCGGTATGAAGGTGGGAGTTGTCACACTGCGTGGGCGTGAGCAGGATGGCATGGTAATCGTCGAGGTGATTGACACGGGCAATGGACCGGTGGGGTCATTCGAGGACAGTGCTGAGAGTAGCGAAGGGCTCGGCCTTTCGCTCATCAAGAACTTAATAGGCGATCTAGGAGGCCAGTTCGTTCTGCGACGGACGGATAGTCGTACTGTTGCTGAGGTACGCTTCCCCCTCGTGCGACAGCATAGATAGGGTCTGGCATGTAGCTCCCCGATTTATCGTGGGAGTTCCAGGTTTCAAAGTGGCATCGTGGAGGTGAATTTATGCATAGTTCTGGAAAACAACCGAAGATTCTTGTTGCTGAGGACGATGTTGACATTCGGCAAATTTTGTCCGTCTTCCTGAAGCACTCCGGTTTTGATGTGCGCATCGCAGCGGATGGTCAGGAAGCAATCCGCGTCATACGGGAATTTTGTCCCGATCTGATCGTACTGGACCTGATGATGCAGCCCGTCTCCGGCTGGGATGTCTTGCGCTGGCTACGGACAAATCAGCAGGCATCTCCCACCGAGAACGCGCCCAAGGCTGGGACGGATACTGCTAAAACACCATTGCACATGATCCCCGTTCTGATTTTGACCGCACTTACACATATAGACCAACAAGTGGATGGCTTTGAAGCTGGGGCTGTAGAGTATATGACCAAGCCTACTCAACCAGGGAAGATCGTTGAACGCATCAATACCATCCTTTCCCTCAGTGCAGAGCAGCGTAGGATGCTCCGACGTAAGCGGATTGATGAGCAACGGGCAGTGCTAGAGCGTATCCTCGCGCCACAATCAGACGAGTTTTTCTACTAGTAGCTCCCCGATTTATCGTGGGAGTCCGGGTGGAAGCACCTGGCCACATTTGGAACAGAAACGATTGCCCACCGGGTTTTGACTTCCACAGAAGGAGCACGCTTTGAGGGGGAAGCCACACTTTGTACAGAAGCGCGTCTGTGGCTTATTGGCATGCTGGCAATTGGGGCACACATACAGTGTCAGTGGCCCGGCATACGGATTTCCAGCTGGTACTTGTACCGGAGCTTGCAAGGCCCCACCTTGAGATAACCCTGCCTGGGCAAACGGTGCAGCCATCCCACGCAGGGCGTCCCCTGGCCTTTGCTGCTGTGTCACGGCACTCTCAAGCGCATCGGCCATCTCAATGACCCGCTGATAGCGTCGCACTGCCTCTTTCATCAGAGCCGTCAGGATCACCTGCTCGACGGCAGGGGTAATGGCGGGATTGAGACTGCTGGGACGTGGTGGCAGCTCATAAATGTGGCTATGGGCCAGCGCTGGATAACTATCTGCCTGGAAAGGCGTACGTCCTGTCAGAGCCTCGAACAACATTACCCCAAGCGAGTAGATATCTGAACGCGCATCAACCGCTTCTCCCCGGCACTGCTCTGGTGACATATATTCGGGTGTTCCCACACCCGTACCGGGACGAGTTAGTTGTTCCCTGGTGCTGGCAAGCACTTTGGCTATGCCAAAGTCAGAGAGAATAGGGCGACCGGAGCGATCCATCAACACATTGACCGGTTTGACATCGCGATGGATAATGCCTTGTTCATGCGCAAAGCCCAAGGCGCTGGCAAGTTGTTTGAAGATACGGTTTGCCTCCACCACATCCATCGTCTTGCCCTCGGCCTGGATTTGATCCAAACGCTGCTTGAGCGTACCTCCATCGACCAATTGCATGACGATGTAGATATGGCCATTCTGCTCCCCGGCGTCATGTACCATCACGATATTCGCATGGGAGAGTCGAGCCACCAGCCTCGCTTCCTGGTTAAAGCGTTCGACAAAGTTGCGATCTGTGGCATACCAGGGCGGGAGAACCTTCACCGCAACTTCACGGTCGAGGTTCTCTTGATGCGCCCTGTACACACGAGCCATCCCCCCCTGGCCAAGCGGGGCCAGAATTCTGTAATGCCCCAGCATTTCACCGATCAGATCGTCTTCCTGCACAACTCACTCCATGTAGCTCCCCGATTTATCGTGGGAGTTGATCATCTCTTTCCGAAGACTAACACGGTCTGACCGAGTTGGATCTTATCACCTTCTTGCAAAGGATACATCTGATTCTTTGGCACCAACTGCCCATTGATTTTTGTGCCGTTGGCGCTGCCTTCATCCTTCAGCCCGTAATTGCCATTGCCCATGTTCACAATGGAGGCGTGGAGGCGTGAAACGGCCAGGTCTTCCAGGAAGATGTCACTTTCGCGGCTACGCCCGATACTCAGTGAATCTTTGCGTACCTCGTAGATACGGCCTGGGTCCTTGCCTTCTTCTACGCGCACAACTCCCAGGCGACCCTGCGGGCCGGTATTGCGGAGCATAGTCCTGTCACTCTCACCACTGCCGTAGAGGGCTGTTGGCTCTTGTGCTGCCCCTACCGGACCAAAATTGCCCCCAACCGGGGCACCTTGTTGCTGCCAGGGAGGCGCAGCAGAATTGTTACCTGCAGGGAACGGGCTAGAGGACTGCGGCTGGAACGCCTGAGGCCATGGTTGTTGCGTTGACTGTGGTTGTTGCGCCGAAGGTGTGGCCCAGGGGTCTGCGGGCTGAGCCGTTTGCCCCCATGTCTGACCCCCTCCATAGGAGGTAGGCGCTGGCTGTGATGAAGCAGGTGTCGTGCTCGGTGAGCCCCACGCTGGCTGGCTCTGCTGTTGAGGCTGTGAGAGAGGTTGTGATTGCCCCCAGGAGTCTCTTCCCGCGGATGATTGTGCTGCATCCCACGAAGGTTGGCTACCCCAGGCACCCGCCTGTTGCTGTTGTGGTGGGGCGCTTTGCATTCCCCACGAGTCAGCTTGTGGCTGCTGTGGAACTCCTTGCGCTCCCCAGGCACCCGGTTGTGGTTGTTGCTGCGGAACTCCTTGCGCTCCCCAGGCACCCGGTTGTGGTTGTTGCTGTGGAACTCCTTGTGCTCCCCAGGCACCCGGTTGTGGTTGTTGCTGCCCCCATGCATTATCGACGGGTTGCCCCTGACGTTGCCAATCCGGCATAGAAGCACCGGCACCGGTAGGCTGCTTGGATTTGCCACCATTACGGAGCACCACAAGGCCGATGATCAGAGCTACCACTGCTATTAATATGACAGCTCCAAGAATGACAACCAGGTTCGAAATTCCAAAAATCGCTGGACTATTTGGAATGAAAAGGACTGCAAGCATGTGTCTCATTTTGTTCACCCCTCTGTGTAGGAGCACCCCCACGCGGGTGCCCTTGGGCGACCTCAAGGATCGTCCCTACTGCGAATCAGCGCAATTGAACACCTTAGCGCAATTCAAAACGCACCTCAACACTGCCAAAGCGCAGGCTGTCACCATCATTGAGCGTTCGTTCCTCGTACGGCGTTAAGGTCACTCCATTCAAGCGAGTCTTGTTTAGCGCATTAAGGTCTTCGACGGTAAATCGCCCCTGCTGGTTGCGCAGGTAGGCATGACGTCGCCCAACCGTCTTATCGGCCAGGTTGATCTCCGGGAAAATTCCAAGTGTCGGATCCTGTCGCCCGACCACCATCAACTCTCTATCCAGTTGAATAGACTGTCCATTGGAGAGAACGATGAGGCGAGCATATTTCTGTGGACTCCCTGTTGCTGTTGTTTTTACAGAACCAGAACCTCCTTCCCCTGCCTTTTGGTCGGGCTTCAGTTCCACCGCAAACTCTACAGCAGGTGGGGGCGCGGACACTGGTGGGAGCCGTTGTTGCAATTGCTCGAGTGCGGCTATGAACTCTTGTGGTGTGCTGTACCGATCGTTGGGCGATTTTGCCATCGCCTTCTGCAGGAAAATGTCTATCTCCGACGGCAGGTCAGTCCGTATACGGTAGACCGAAGGCACTTTCTCATTCATGTGTTTCATCACAATATCGACAGCCGTATCTCCTTCAAAAGGAGGATGCCCTGCGAGCATCTCGAATAACACGGTCGCAACTGAGTACAGATCAGACCGCGTGTCTGCCGAACGTCCACTTTCCGCTTGCTCTGGCGAAATATAGTACGCCGTGCCCATAAAAACATTCGACTGCGTTAGTGTCACCGTTTCTCGACTGCGTGCTAACCCAAAATCGGTAATCTTGACGACCCCCTTGGTATTAATAAGGATATTTTGGGGCTTAATGTCTCGATGAACCACGCCATGCTTATAGGCCGTGTCCAGTCCCTCGGCAATTTGCTTCGCATAGTTCAAGGCCTGTGATGCCTCCATCGGGCCGTTGGTCAGCGTATAATACTTCAGATTCTGGCCGTCAACGTAGTCCATCACGATAAAGTGCATACCGTTATCCTCTCCATAATCAACGATCTGGACAATATGTGGATCACTGAGATTCAAGAGAATATGCGCCTCTCGTTGGAAGCGTGCCAGTAAGTCTCCATCATTCGAGAGTTCAATATGCATTACCTTTACCGCATAAATGCGATTGTCCTTTGTATCTCGTGCAACGTAAACAGTGGCAAAACTCCCCCTTCCACGCTCATCAATCAGTTTGTAATGCTCTTTCACGATGCGGTTTATCATGCCACCATTCATGACATCTCCTGCTGAAAAGCTACTCTTCGCGGCTGATGTGGTTTATCATGCCACTATTCATGACTACCCCCGGCTCGAAAAGTTACTCTTCGCGGCTATTATATATCATCATCATCCAGCGTTCAATGTCATTGGTGAACCGCTTTCAGTTTCCATCATTATGAACGAACAGACGCCCAGAGAGACGATGAAATAGCTAGTGTTTCCTAATGCACGTTTTCACACTCAGCTTCAGTGTAGCTCAAAACGCACTTCAACACTGCCGAACCGCAAAAGGTCGCCATCTTTGAGCGGGTATTCTTGATTGGCTAGCAAGGTGACACCATTTAAGCGAGTCTTATTCGTGGAATTGAGGTCTTCGATGGTGAACGTCCCCTGTCGATTTCGCAGGTAGGCATGGCGGCGACCAACTTTCATATCCGCAAGATTAATCTCGGGAAAAATGCCTACTTTCGGATCCTGGCGGCCAACCAGCATCAACTCCCAGGTAAGCGGGATCGATTGCCCGGTGGCGATCACGATCAGGTAGCCCTGCCTGACCGGCACTTTCATATGTGGAGGACTGACTGCTGCCTGGACCTGCTTCTGCAACTGCTCCAGTGCGCTAATAAACTCGCGTGGCGTTTGAAAGCGGGCCGCAGGGGTCTTGGCCAGCGCCTTCTGGAAAAAAGCATCCATGTCCGCGGGCAAGTTTGGTCGCATGCGGCAGATAGATGGTACACGATCTTTTTTGTGTTTGATGACTATGTCGATGATGCTCCCGCCCTCATAGGGTGGGCGACCCGTCAGCATCTCAAACATGACGATCGCCAGTGAATACAGGTCGGATCGCGTATCTGCCAGGTGTCCACTGTCTACCTGTTCAGGTGAAATGTAATAGGGTGTCCCCATAAATTCGTCGGTCCCAGTGATTGTTGCACTGTCCTCACCGCGTGCCATGCCGAAATCGGTAATCTTTACCACCCCCACATTATTGATGAGGATGTTCTGCGGCTTGATGTCACGATGTACTACCCCATGCTTATGAGCAGCCTCCAGGCCTTCGGCGATCTGCCTGGTGTAGTTCAATGCCCGTAATGGTTCTATCCGGCCGCTGGTAGTGATATAGTACTTGAGGCTTTGACCATCCACATATTCCTCAACGATGTAGTAGACGTCCCCATCATTCCCATAGTCGATGATGCCCACGATGTGAGGATCGCTCAGGCCCTGTAAGATGTACGCCTCGCGTTGAAAGCGTGATGTAAGCGAGCTATCACGTGCGTGCTCAGGATGCATGATTTTTGCTGCGTACAGGCAGTTGCTTTCCATGTCGCGTGCGATATAGACGGTGCCAAAAGAACCGCTTTCTATTTCATCGATGAGCTTGTAACGACCTTTGATCATGCCAATACTATTCATGAACCCGACTCCTGGTGAAGAAGCTCCCTTCGCCTCTCTAGCCCATCTGAACAGCACTGGTTCTTAAATATCGTCGTCAAACCTATAAACGTTTTGATCATCCCATCTCGTTGAGAGGCTGGAGGCCAGTAGAGATCAAGCAATCCTTCCCGTCGTCTCAGTCGACTGGAATGGTGGGCTACTCCCCGCATCGTGTGCCACCGCACTGCTGCTTTCATCCGGCGGGTCGCCTGGGAGGTGATACGTGGGTGAGCGGCGCAAATCTGCGTTCCTTCGTACCTATCATGGTGCTCGCCTCTCCTTCTCAAGTACTGCTTTCATCTTCTCTCCCCCTCCTCACTTATTCCTAGCATCTGCGCCCTATCCAGTATCGCTGCTTATTTTGAGATGAACATGCTGTTAATATCGAGCCCAGATTTTTCGTAACTTGCACTTAAGTATCTGCTCAAGGAGGTTTTGTTGTCTGTCTCCAATATCTGTGAGAGGGCTCACTGCTTCAAGGACAAAGCAAGCAAAACCCATTGGCCATTCATACACCAGTTCATTCAAGGAACAGAGTATATCACAGCAGGGAGTGCTGATAGTAAGATCGGTGAATTTCCCATCGTTGTATGCCCTATCCATCTCCTTCATCCACCACTGGTCATCAAGCACGGTTCCGCAGGAAGGGCACACGATTCTTTCCATATTCGCTCCAGCATCGTAGAAAGCGGGAGCATCGGTGACCTCTAAACGTACCTCTTGAGCTTGAGGAACAAGAGTGGCGAATAGATCTCGTGCCTGTTGTTGTGCCTGATCATCAGGTACGTAGTAAGGATCAGTAGGGATCAATCTCAGTAAGTTATTAGACACTGTATCTTTCTCTTTCCTTGGAAAAGCGGAGTTCCAAGAAGTCCTTACTTTGCCTTCTGGCTGGTTTCCTCTTCATCTCTATCATTGAGCATGTCAGGAGATAGCTTATTGGAGTTTAGACTAAAGGGCCACCGCCCTTGCGGAGGATGACCCAAGGAGGTAATGTTCCGGTATATCTACACCAGGAGCATACCTCGCATGAACCTTAACACATTGCAAGCCTTTCGTCATGGGCTCTATGAGTGTCTGGAACGAGCCGCTGATGGCTTGTTCAATACCGCCGATGCGCTCTTGAGCCAGCCGCAAGCGCAGTCGTTGGCCCAGTTGTCGCTCTCGCCGTTCTTCCAGCGGGGCTGGCCCAGTCTGTACCAAGCCCTCCAAGACGGGCGCATCGCGACTGGCAAGCTGGAGGAGCTGTTTGCCACCTTTGCCCCCACGCCCACAGCAGGCGAGTCGATGCTGTTGGGATTGGATAGCAGCAGCATTGCCCGCCCCCTCTCGCCCACCGCGGCAGATCGGACGCTGGTGTACGTGCCCACCTGCCCAAAGACAGCACCCCGGTGACCCCCGGTTGGCAGTTTTCGGCGCTGGTGGTCCTGCCAGAGGTGCCCAGTAGTTGGGACTACCTGCTCTCCCATCGGCGCATTGCCAGCACGCAGACGGCCGGGCAAGTGGGAGCCGAGCAACTGCGCGAGTTGGTCCCGCGCTTGGGGCTCTCGGGCGGCGAGCGGGCCATCGTGGTCGCTGATCGCAGCTACGGCAACGCGCTGTTTCTGCGAGCAAGCTGGGAGGTGGCCTGTGACAAGCTGATCCGGCTGGCGAAAAATCGCGTCTTCTATCGGCCCGCCCCTGCGCGCACAGGCAAACGCGGGGCTCCCTGCAAGGATGGCCCGCGCTTCAAATGCGATGCGCCCCAGACGCACGGACCCCCCGATCGGGTCTGGGAAGGCCAGGACGAGAAAGGGCATCAGCTGCGGGTGGAGGCCTGGGAGCACTTGCATTTGAAACAGGCGCGTGAGATCGAGGGGACGGTGATCTGCGTGACGCGCTTTGGGGCAGCTGGCAGTCAGCGCGACCCCTGTGTGAGTTGGTTTCTCTGGGTCGGTCAGGTTCCGGCTCCCTTGAGCAGGGTCTGCTCTCTCTACAAGCGACGCTACTCTCAGGAGCATGGCTATCGCTTTCAGAAACAAGACCTGCTGATCCCACGAATTGCGCAACGAGGTTGTAACTGAGCTAATTGCTGAATGAGGAGGTGCAAGACGCCCGGAGCGAGACATGGCCCTCAACCGAGCTGGGAGGAACAGCAGCAGATGGAGAAAAACGAGCAGCAGATGAGAGG
>WNEZ01003857.1_pt1 | contig 17683 bp, 18 predicted proteins | sample 5400521 | NCBI WGS metagenome assembly WNEZ01 (sample SAMN13153339, study PRJNA577476) | soil metagenome | isolation source: 120 cm saprolite under Douglas fir tree site 2 hole 1 replicate 1 | place: USA:California | collected 2015-04-18
ACTGCTCACGAGTTTGCTGCTCAGAGACTTCGCCTGGGAGTATCTGTACCGCATAACTTCAATCTCAACCCTGCTTTCCATCTGTCCGCGTTCTCTCCCGTCGAGCATCTTATTTGTGAGTCTCCCTTGGTCATTTCCTCCTGTAAATCAAGCTCACTGCATCGGTCTTTCATCATGCTGGTTCACTGGTGTTGGCGAAGATCAGCCTTCTGGGCAATTCGCTTCTCCTGCAGGGCATCTTGATTGTGAACGCTGTTGAACCTGTGATGCAAGCTTCTTAAATCTCTCAACTCTCCTATTCAAGGGCGTTTACATGTGCTATCTGTTAGTGTGCATCTTGAAGTCTCAACAGGCCCTCGTGGGCTCAACGTCTTGACCCAATTCCAGTGAGTGCTGCCTTATGGACACGATCCGCCATCAATCAAGCCATCGTCTCCCCCTATGCTAGGCCCTGCTATATTTTCTCTTAAGCTTCTACTCAACGTTCTTGTGTCTTACAGTGACTCTCAAACTTGCCGCGCCAATCAACTCCAAATGATTGTCTGTATGGAACAGGTAGCGTAGCAATCAAGCCACCCAGGCTGATTGGTTTCAAGCAACAACACTCCAATAGATCGCGCTGGGGTTTTCTGTTACAGACGATCTCTTATACTCTGATGTATTGCTTGCCTATGGCCTTGAAGAATACCAGCTCATCCACGATACGGTACTCAAACCTCCATACTGTAGCAGCGTTTGAAGGCTTATAAGCCCCATACAGCCCACAGTACCTGATCCCAAGAATGTTTCCTTCTCTGCCACAGAGAATTTCATCTCCGGGGTATAAGTTGCACTCAATTATTGGACCAAAAGAACCTAATTACCGTTATTCCAGCCTCAAGAAGCGGGATTCGAGCTACATGATACCACTCCCCCCGACCTTGATGCTCCTCCAACCATGGCTGCCCGCATGGTGCTTGATGCGCAAAATTCTGATGAAAGACGGACTCGAAAGGCGAGAAAGCGGAAGGCATACGAGGCTTCTCCTGCAGGTAAAGCACAGCGTGCCCGTCAACACCATCTTGCCTCACAGAAACGCCTCGCCAAGTCTATCGCTTCCAAATCTGTTCAAGTCACCGCACCCAATTCCTATAGTTTGCTGCCAAAGTCATGCAGCGGGGCATCGGGAAGCCGATCCCGGTCGCTTAAGGATGAGATTGACCTCCTACGCAGTAATCCAACCTTTCGACTTGCCGCTCTCAAGACTTTCCGGGCAATCCCTTACACGTGAGTTTCATATTAATGTTATTATGAGGGCTCAACCGATTGTCACTGAGCGATACAGACCGGGTGGTGTGGTCCGTGTATATGGTCGTGACAAAGCTCTTGTTGCCGTTAGAACCTTTCGTCACAAGGCGATGGATGCGATGTATATGGTAGACCTCATGCAATGCGTGGATAAGCTTGCGACCTCGTGTGGAATTAAGGAGCCTGGATATCAACACCAACGAGGTAACTTTGCTCAAATTCGAATTGGATGGAACCATGGGATGGGCGAGGGAGAAAATGTGAGCCTGCCCCCAACGCTTTCTTTCTTTCATCTCAGGTCTAACGCATCCCCCAGATGCCGTATCGCTTAAGCGTTCATTCTCATTATCAACGGCATGTTGATGAATTTCTGGGGTCAAAGGCCGTTAAATTTGCGATGTGAGTCTTACTGCCATTTGCCAGGGCTGGTGATGTCTTAATGTACCTTGTCAGCCAAGTTGGCAATGAACTCTTCAAAAAATATTTCCCAAAATCAGCCCGATTTTTTCAAGAATTAGATGAGTTCTGGCAAAACAAAACGAAAGGCGTCGTGAATATGGAATTTGGTTCCTTTTATACGATGGCCATCAACCTTCCAATGGTGCATGAGGTTAAAGCCATCCCGCATGTGGATCGAATGAATGTTGCTTTCGGTCCTTGCGCTATCATGCCGTTCGGTGAACCAACTTCTATTATTATTATTTTTTGTATAATCGCTCATTCCCTATATCTCAGGATTCTTTCCATCAGATATTCGAGCATGGTTCGTCAACCATAGCCTTCGGTTGATTCTTCAGGTGCCTACAGCGGTTTGGACATATACGCTTTCGACTCTAGTCATTCACTACAACGCTGACACCCAAGGTATAGGGTTTTTAAAAGACTGCAGCCCTCCCTGCTAATTGTGCTTGAAAGAATTTATGGCAGGTGGAGCCCCAGTCCAGCTAGTCACGACTGCTGACTATGAATGGCCTACTGCAACAAACACGACGTCTTTAAATTCCATCGGGACTGGGAGGGGCAGCATTGTTTTGTATAATCAAGCTTCGTTTACCCACTGGTACATTACAGGAGAGAGATACATGTACAAGGCTAAGGAGGTGCATGGAGGAGCGAAGGGGTTGCATGACGTTTTTGCTACCAAGGCTTGCAAGGTCCTCCAATACTCAGACAGTTTATTAACATGAATTAGCGTATTATAATGGGATGCTTTTATTAATATCTAAGACAACCGCCTATCCCCTTCCGCTGAGACCTCACGAAACTTGGGCCCATTCAGCATCCTGGGCGCTTATTCTTTGTTGATTTCAATTTGGTTTGTTTGGTTTGGTTCCAACAACGCGTCTCAACTGAAAGAGAGTTTGATTGACGGTACCTCCCTTGTGGTGCTGCTGTGTCAAAGTCTCATGATGAACTCATCTCTTCGCTTTTGGGACCCTTTTCTGGTCTTTTCTGGTCTTTTCTGGGGGTTTGATTGGAACCCTTTGTTACAGTACCTCCCTCGCGGTGCTGCTGTGTCAGGGCTTCACGTCAAGCTTTCTGACTTCTCTTGCCCGTTTTTTTGCCCTTGTTTTGACGTCTGGTGAGTATCTACAGCCAGATTCTCACGACACCAGAATTTGATGATATGACTGTAGGGCAGCATATTCCAGGGGTTGACGCGCTGCAGTACGACAGATTTATCTGTAGTAGTGTGTCCTTCTTGGAAACGCTACTTAAGTTCATCTGGCTGCTACAGTCACTTCACACCCTTAGCGGAAACGCACCTGCCGCTACTTCTTCAGTGAGTGTATCTCATCTATTTCCCCTGTCTTAGGAACTGATCACAGCAATATGATAGGAACCCGTCATTCACCTCTCTTCTAGCCCCACACGCACTGAAAGCCATCTTTGGTAGCGCATCCTTCTCGGAAACGCTATATAAGTGCTTTTGACCGCGGGTGTTGTGAAAACCGGTATTCTCGTACATTTGCTATCTCCTCTCAGCATGTATTCATCTTATAGAGAGGTCTCCCAACTTACTAACTGTATGGATTGTTTGATTTGATAGGTTTCAGTCGACCTGAACCTTCCTCCCTCTGTTTATCGATAGACGTTGCAAGCTCAAGCCACGAAACAATCAATCTATGTGAGCTCAAATCCACCAGCTCTCTTTCTAACACGAGAGGCTTATGATTTCAAGACCTATCTGCCTCTACATCCGTTGCATATATCTGCTTGTAGCCATGAAACGCGCATCGGAATCATCGGCAACTAAGGGCCCAAAGAGACCGCGAGCTACAGATCTAATGGACCCTTCACGTCCATGGGTCCGCCCTGTTGACCAGAATGCTCCTTCCTCATCCTCTTCCATTTCACATCATGCGGTCTCGTCCGCCCCCAGCCTCAATCAAGCAGCTCAGGCAACGGTCCCTGATCTATACAAGCAGCCTCCTCGTTGGGACCACATGCGGCAGCAACTACTGCGTTTGCCTGCCCACTTACCTCACTGCCTTCCCTACATCATTGATGAAACCGTGTCCATGACACCAGAGGAGCCACAAAGCGCGATCCAGGGCCGTGGTACGTGCACCAATGCCTACAATTGCCTCAGACGCTCTTTATTAACCGCTTCCTGGTGTGTAGCGTCTTCCATGCCCAATCCACCATTCCCAGTTGCGCAATCGAACGATTATTATGGACTACACGTCAAATATGACAAGGTCTATCACCAGATCCCGACCATCATCCTTCACGCCAACTCTCATGATCTCCCCACCCCTCCACGGCCTTTGGCTGGATCTCTCCCTCGTATCTTCCCCGAGTTTGAGTACGCCCCCAATCCACGTCGTTGTCCTGCCAAATTGTCTCTCCGTCGGCCCTGGGAGCCCTTCTTGCCTGGAACAATGTCCAGACGCATCCATATAGCCCCGAATCGAGGTTTGGCTGCAAACGTTCGTGGCGGAATCATCTTCATCCCAGCCAGCATTCAAAGGCTTCTTGGCCCAGGCTCTGCGTTGAAAGCGGTCGAATCTCGTGTTCTCCCCTTTCTGAGAATTCTCACTCGGCTCAATATTTTCGGAACATGGAAGGACGACAAGGGGCCAGACAGCGAGCTGCTCCTCAATATGGCGGACGAGTTGACAAACCTCACTGATCTGCAGTCTCGCCTGACACGGAGTTTCAGCTCGGAGGATCGCGCACTGGAGGAGGTTGAGCGCTTGGACCGCAGCCTTGATTCGTTGGAGGCGATTGACCGGTATGCCGTTAGAGTGGCGTTGGATGCATGCGCATTATTGGGTGGGGTAGAGCTTCCAACTTGGCCTGCATCCCTCGAATTCGCTGGCGCTTGGCTCGAGGAGTCAAAGCGTAACCTTGCTGAGTTACCTGTCTCCTATATCAGTCAATGTCGGGCGAGGGACTTGGAGAGGTGGGGGGTTCCCTGTTGGATCGAATCCCCTAGACGTCACTATAGCCGTCTGGAGGCGACAAATTTTGCATTGCCGACAGGTGACCGCCAAGCCGAGCGTCATCACCAGAGCTGGCTGCAACAATGCCCTCCGGCAAAAATTCAAATGGTGTACATACCAGTTGCTGTGCAGGCGGTCATTCTGCCCCTTCCCGACTGCCCTCTGCCCTCGTCTGACTGCTGGGATGCCGTGAAGTCCAAGATACTGCTGTTGCTTGACCCCGATGTGAGCGCTCCCCTCATATTCGAGAATTTTAGCCGTGAGATAGGGCGGCTTCTTGGCAAGGGGGTTTGGTCTGGCAAGCGGTATGAGGCTCAGCAGCACAGCGGGGATAGTATTCATTGGCTGAAGGCGCGCGAGGGAGCCCAAGAGGTTCTTCATGTGGGCGTTATTCATGCGTCATTGGAGATACCAAGTACTTGGCGGAATCCGCAAATGCTTGTAGCCGAAAAGACCGGCATGGAGCGTTTGATTCCTTTTGAACCCGATGGGCGCGTCATCCCTGAAGCTGCAGTTGCAGCTGAGGCGTGGTTTGGGGTCGAGCTGGTGGGCTATCAAGCAGGGCAGGAGGAGGAAGCTCCGGTGATAGCCTCATCATATAATGCCTTGGGGTATCGTTTCGTCCAGGCACCACAGCAGCTGAAGGATGCAGAGGGTCGCACCATCCCCCGCTCCCTCTATCAGGTCGAGTTGCTGTTCAAGTCGCGGCGGCAACAACAGGATGCATGTCGTGAAATCCATGCTGCTCTCCCCGCTGGTACCAGCGTTGTAGCTTCCCCTGTGGACCTCGAGCCGTTTGGCTATGATAGGCTCCATCAATTCCACCTCAAGGCTGATCCATATTTCCTCAACCACTTGTACTCGGTATCCCTGTCGCTGCCCGAGAGGCAAAGGCTTCTGCGCTTAACGCCCCGCTACCCTGTTCCTCCCGCCATCCATTCAACCCCATCCGATGTCCGTGCATCCAAGGAGGCTGTTTATCTCTGGAGGCTTGCGCATTTTAGCCTTTTTGGGTATGATGCGGAGTATCTGCTCCCTGGATATGCTCCGCGAGATGCTGATGCGGCCTATGCTGAGAAATTTGCCAGTACGTCATCAAGTAGCAAAGCATCACCCTCTACAGCCAATGTCATCGCCACTGCCGCTGCCACCGCCACCGCCTCCACCTCCGCTACCACCTCCCCTAGGACCTCTCTCCCAATTGCTGAGCTCCCATTGGCCTCCCTGGGCGAGATTGCCTTTGCCCCCGATCTTCCATTTCCTTTGGAGGAGGTTGACCAGCTGCGACGCCTCTACCTGTGCCTTTTGACAGGCAAACGTCGGGCGCCATTCCACGCGTCAATTTTTTGTTTCCCTGGATCCCCTTACCGCGATTTGCTCGTCCATGTTGTGCGCTTGGTGGAGGACATAAGCCAGAGAGGGCGCGTCGATTTCAGCTACCGCATGGGGCCTCCAAACTCGAGCGCGGGCGCCTGGGATGAAAAGCTTACCCTAGATGCGCATGGCCGGGTAAAAATCTCAATGGACCCCGCTTCAAACCTTGAATGGGATGCAGCTAGGGATCTCAAGCGGGTGGAGCTATACGTTGCTCGGTGTGTGCAGCTGTCTGGTATCCCGCGTCGCCTGAAACGCCGGAGAAAGCAGGCTCAGCAGGCAGGGAGGGGGAAACAGGCTGAGGAGAGGATAGCTATGGACGTGGATGGGTAGGAGGTTTTCTCTCGCATTGGAGGGCAATGGCATTGCGTGCTGGGCCCGGTAGGTTCATCCCGCTCTTTCTCCAATTAGAGTACGCCCTGCTTGTCTGCTCATCAATCCAGTGTATGGGATGAAGGCAGACAGCCAGGGCATGGCGCGTTTAGCTGTACCGACGCTGTAGTAAATAACGGCTCCAGCATTAATCCTGAGGGAGGCCAGGTGAAGGTAATCCACCAAGGCCCGAAGAAGCTGGACTCGGTCAGGTCAGCGCAAGGACTCAGGGTGGGCTGTTGTATTTTGTTTTTTAGTAATTGGCCTTGGTGTCAGGAGTTTTTATTGCCCGCTAGCAGGGAAGAAAGGTACCAATTGCCCATTGCCTGTTGGGTTGCCTTGAAGCGCAGTTGAGTCATGCCTGGTCTTGCTCGTACCCTTGCGCAAAAGGCCAAAAAGTTACAGAACAGTAAGGGCGCTTTGACAAGGTTTTTTCATCTGCCTTCATGTTTATTTGCAGACCCTGACCCTGCCCGTCCTCCTGGCTTGAAAAGAAGGAAATTACAGGCGTCAGGGCCCAGCGAAGCTCTGTCTGATGAGCATTGCCCTAGCTCTACTCCCGCCTCAGTTACCTCAACGCTGCCACTAGAGGCAACGCCCTTTGACCCCCTCCTACAGGATTACAGCGATCAACTTGCAGAATTATCACAACCAGAGGCCAATCAGCCCTCCAGGGCCTTCACCGAGAATGTAGCCACCTCCGCTGCATGGGGGGCGCTCTTACCTAAGCTAGTGTACCCTCTTATGGTGCAACAGCAATCAAGGAACAGGAGGAATGCCAGCCCCTCCAAGTCCCCAACAATGCCTCAATGCTCATGCTCCCAGAAAGACGCCCAGGTGCTGGTTGTTTCCTTTACCTGTAGGTACAGTCCTTTCTATCATGTTTCAACTACCCCAAGACCCTTTTTATTAGCAATAACCCCAATAAATATTCAGCATTGTAAATGTACACACCCAGCCATTGCCTTGATACAGCAGGGTGCATTCACCTCGACCCCAGTAAACCCCCCTAAATGGGCTTTTGATCTTCAATATTTGGCGTTTATTCGAGAGCAGTTTCTTGCTGGAATCCCCAATTTCTCCGCCTGGTGCAATGGCACCGTTGCATTTCTCACAAAACATGGATGCCAGCACATTCCCTCTGCAGTGAGCGATGGAAAGCGCCAGCTGGTATCTATGTAACTAATTCCTGCTCCAGTCAGCCCTCGCTCGACCTCTATCCTCCAGTTTGCAGCATTATCAGTTAGTCCTGGACCGGATCAGCACGCTGGTAGAGCGAGTGATTTGGAACGCTCGCTCCTGGTCTCAGGTCTCCTCAGACAAGCCAGACGAGGCAAAGGATGAGAAGGGCGAAGCAGGGCCCCCGTATGGGCAGGAAGCCATCCCTCCCCCCTCTAATTCCCAGCAACCTCCATCGCTTCCCCATGCTCCTGTTCCTGCATCTCCAGCTCATGGCTTGCATGTCCAATCAGAATGCTCAACCCTTGATCTCTCAATCAACGCAGTCCAGGAGGCTGCCTCCACCCCTTGTCTCATTGTCGATAGCGTGGATAGTAGCTTTCATCAACCGCATGAGGATCAACCAAGCCCATATCTCCAAAAAATCTGTCCTCTCTGCTTCAACGTAACTTTGGATAAGCTGAAGAAAACCCTCAAGGGGCTCCCCAATGCTGAACTGTAAGGGCATATTCCCCCCTTGCCCATTAAAGCCCAGGTTTACCATGCATTTTTTTAGGAGGCGTTTTGCTGTTTTACTCTGTCTTGATGGGAATTTTGATCATCAGCGACTAAGACACGCAGGGTCAGGGGACCAGCCAGTTCCTTGGGCCTTCACTTATTTTGTGTCTCCTGATGAGGTAGCTGCCGCCAAACAGCTTACAGAGCAAGCAATGGGGAAAAAAAAGCGCCCTTTCACCCACGATGAGGCTACAGATCCTGATGCCACCCTTCCCGGCCTCAGCTTGCCTGAGCACATCTACAGCGGATGCGAGAAGAGGTTCTTTGCTGCTGATGAAGATAATAAAAAGGCCGAGACGTCGGTTTTCAGCGACACGGGGCTGATGGCTATGGTGTGTCGGCATGACAGGGTGTTGTTTATGGCGAACCTGAGGGAGTCTGGAGAGAAAAGATATTACGCTCTTGCCTTGCTCAAGCGGCTCTTTCAGGAGCTCCCTGCCTCATGGACTGCAGGGGTTCTGTATGACATCGGATGTCAACTACATCGAACTATTACCAAGGTATGTTTTTGTTGTTACCCATGCAACAAGCCTCATTTTCCCCCCTCTTCCTAGCATAACCTGGTCCCTGACTTCGCTTCCCGAATTGGATGGGGCGTTTCTGTTTTTCATGCTTTCGGCCATGAGACAGCTTGTCAAGCTTTATATCACCCGCAGAAATGCCCTGGTTTTGGCTGCACTGATGGGGAAGGTTGTGAGAGATGTTGGGCCGTCTTACAGAAACTGACAGGGGTGCTACGTGTATCAGGGGTATGCAGCCGCTCTTCTCCCCTCCAGCCCTCTTTATTCATCCATCAGGCTGTAGTTTCATCGAAGGATCCACCTTCTGAACCAACATATCAACCATATGAATTGGAACAACTTTGTGAACCTTGGGTCCTGGCTCCAGCAAAAGTTAGACGCATTATATCTGAAAAAGCACACGGCCTCTCAGAAAATTGAGTCATCAGGCTTCAGCCATTTAGCTTTGTCTCTAGAATGGGCTGCAATGAAAGAGGATGCCATTGAGCGAGTGCCTAGTACGCAGGAATATCCTTCTCATATATTTCCCTACCCTGACCATCCTCTGCTGAACCCCCTAGGCGCATCCAAAACCGCTGCTGCCAAAACAGCCAGCGGCATTATTGCTCTGATGGATTCCCTTCAGCAAACCGATGGGCTCATCAAAGCAACTATGGACACCTCGTCATCCAGTGGCCAGTCGCAGGCGCTCCTGAGCCTCTCCCTTACTCTTGAGGACCTCATTGACCTGCGGCAAAAGCTCTTCAAGCGGATTCAGAAGGCAACTCGTCTTTTGTTGGGGAAAGATGCTTCTACAGCTGCTGCAGTTAAGCGGGCAATGAAGAACGAGTTCCTGATGAAACGAATGAAGGCCCATGCTATCAGGCTCAAAATAAGGCAACAGGTTCGCGACATGCTCCTTATGTCAGTGTCCATCAAACGTCGGACTTCAAGGGAGAAAAAAGGCAAGCAGGTACAGCCGTTCAGCTCTGACCTCGCTAATATTTGCATTTTCCCCTAGACGCTAAGATTCGACAACAAACAGAGAACACAATAACACGTAAGACCCCTGGAATCAAGGCTCTTGCTCGACGGTACAACGTGATGTGTCAGGACCTCGCTTCTCATCCTAGCAAAAGATTCTATCCCACCGCAACCATACCTCCTCTCTTAGACATCCCTGAGCTCTTTAACCCCGATGCCAACAGCTCCATGTGGATGGACCCTTCTCTGAACGACAGCCATGAGGAATGTCAGCCTCCTGGGTACTTGGCTGATCCTAAGGTGCAGGACGGCATACTGGGTTGGCTTGCTCTACAGCGTTGCCAAGAGGAACAATCCCGGCTTCTAGGGGAGATGGAAGGTCTAATTTGCTGGATGTCCAGCCAAATTAAGTCGATCAATCAAGCCTTGAACATCTGCCAAGGTCTTCCTCTTTGCTGAACTCACGCATAGCCTCTCACCCTGCTTCATAGACCCTGCACTTGCTTTTCAACTGGAGACCTCGCTTCAAACCCATCTAACCCTTGGAACCCAATGGATGCATGATTTACGGAATGCAATTGACCTCTCCAAATGGCCCAGTGAAATTCCTCGGCCCAAAAAGAGCCACAAAGCTGAGGATTATGATGCCAAGGCTGATGATTCAGGCCCCTCTCCTATGCATGGGGTTATTGAAGATCTTGAGCTTGATGATCAGCATGCGCAGTTCCTTGATGTAGTAAATCATCAGGAGGAGGATGAGGTTGAGAAGTTAATAGGAAAGGTTGTTGAGTGCTGTGAAGAGTTAACCCTTGATTGTAGCAGCACTCAAGATGACTTAGCGACTTTATTTTGTTGATTTACCTGACGCATTTTTCTTTGATGATTTTATGCCTTCTATCCATCATCAGACTGTGAGCAATCAGACCCTTTATTTTCTTAGCGTATTCATGAATCAGCCCTAATGCAATCAATAATATAATGAGAGCGGGCTGGATTTTCCACCCTCTGAGCCATCATATTCTTGATGAATCAGTCTTTTTGCGTACCCCCTATGGTTTATATTTTTACCGTATTTCATGACTCTGTGCAAGAGGAGGAATCTGAAGGTTATTTCCACATGCAATCAATCATACAACCCTTATGAGCAATCAGAAGCTGAATTTTTCATTGTCTGAGTGATTGTAAAACGTCTTGTGATCAATCAAGATGATTTATGAGCAATCAATGTGATTTATGAGGGAGCAGAGAGTCTTGTGAGCGATCATATTCTTGATAAATCAGTCTTTTAGTGCACCCTACAAGCAATTTATATTTTTACGCTATTTCATGACTCTGTGCAACAGCAAGAATCTGAAGGTTTTTCCACATGTGATCGATCATGCAATGCTTATGAGCAATCATAAGCTGAATTTTCATTTTCTGAGCAATCAAGATGTTTTATTAGTGAACAGAGAGCCTTGTGAGTGATCATATTCTTGATGTATCGGTCTTTTAGTGCACCCCCCATAGTTTATCTTCTCACTGTATTTTGTGACCAAGTGCAAGAGCAGGAATATGAAGGTTATTTCCACATGTGATCCATCACCCCATAGCATATTTGATCGCTCAGAAAAGATTTATGAGCACTCAGAAGGAACATTTTTTTGTGATTTTTCAATAGCTTTACCCTTAATTGTTGGATTATACAACGGCAGCAGATAGAGGAGAAATGGATTCCTGCTGCATGTTTAACAATTGGAAAAGTGAGCACCATATGAGCGATCAGAAGATATTTGTGAGCGCTCATAAGAAGAATTTTGACCTCTATGATCGCTCAGAAACCATATTTGATCGCTTAGAAAGGTTTTATGAGCACTCATAAGGAACATTTTTTTGTGACATTTTCAATAGTTTTACCCTTAATTGTTGGATTATACCAGCAGATAGAGGAGAAATGGATTCCTGCTGCATGTTTATCAATTGGAAAAGTGAGCACCATATGAGCGATCAGAAGATATTTGTGAGCGCGCATAAGAAGAATTTTGACCTCTATGATCGCTCAGAAAGTATATTTGATCGCTCAGAAAGGTTTTATGAGCACTCATAAGGAACATGTTTTTGTGACATTTTCAATAGTTTTACCCTTAATTGTTGGATCATACAACGGCAGCAGATAGAGGAGAAATGGATTCCTGCTGCATGTTTAACAATTGGAAAAGTGAGCACCATATGCGCGATCAGAAGATATTTGTGAGCGCTCATAAGAAGGATTTTGACCTATATGATCGCTCATACATGAGCATCTGATCGCTCAGAAAGCATATTTGATCGCTCAGAAAGGTTTTATGAGCACTCATAAGGAACATTTCTTTGTGATACTCAACGGTTTACCTTTAATTTTTGGATATAAAACAGCAGCAGATAGAGGAGAAAGGGATTCCCATTGCCTGTTTAACAATTGGAAAAGTGAGCCCCCTATGAGCGCTCAGAAGACATTTGTGAGCGCTCATAAGACGAAGTTTGACCTCTATGATCGCTCATACATGAGTATCTGATCGCTCAGAAAGCATATTTGATCGCTCAGAAAAGATTTATGAGCACTCATAAGGAACATTTTTTTGTGATATTTTCAATAGTTTACCTGTAATTTTTGGATATAAAACGGCAGCAGATAGAGGAGAAAAGGATTCCCATTGCATGTTTAACAATTGGAAAAGTGAGCCCCCTATGAGCGCTCAGAAGACATTTGTGAGCGCTCATAAGAAGAATTTTGACCTCTATGATCGCTCATACATGCATATCTGATCGCTCAGGCAGCATATTTGATCGCTCAGAAAAGATTTATGAGCACTCATAAGGAACATTTTTTTGTGATATTTTCAATAGTTTACCATTCATTTTTGGATATAAAACAGCAGCAGATAGAGGAGAAAGGGATTGCCATTGCATGTTTAACAATTAGAAAAGTGAGCCCCCTATGAGCGCTCAGAAGACATTTGTGAGCGCTCATAAGAAGAATTTTGACGTCTATGATCGCTCATACATGAGTATCCGATCGCTCAGAAAGCATATTTGATCGTTCAGAAAAGATTTATGAGCACTCATAAGGAACACTTTTGTGATATTTTCTATAGTTTTACTGTTAAGTTTTGGATCTAAAAGGGCATGGATAGAGATTCCCATTGCATGTTTAACAATTGGAAAACTGAGCCCCCTCTGAGTGGTCAGAAGATATTTGTGAGCGCTCATAAGTCATCCTTTTCCAAGTGTTTCACAATTCACAACATTGAGTGGTCAGAAGATATTTGTGAGCGCTCATAAGTCATCCTTTTCCAAGTGTTTCACAATTCACAACATCATAATACATAAAAAGATAGCTATTCAGCTATTCTACCATATATGCTGGCTCTGGAGTCTAACATTTTTAATTTGGGAAAATGACCTATATGAGCGCTCAGAACAAGTGACCCCACATAACACAAATATTGACATCAAAATACCAACCAGTTGGTATCACTTTGTACATGTTTGACCTGAACATTGCTCCTCTCTTTCGGCATCGAACGTCCGCGACGCATCCAACGATACTCCAGTGGCTAGCCTTGTTTCCATGTGGAAATCATCTGTCCGACCTTTCCAACATCGCTTCACCAACCCAAAATACTTCCAAGAATTGTGCCAAATCTTGCTGAGTGATCCTGATGTTCAAGCAGTCACGCGAAGTAAGCCCCTTCCAACCTTTGGTCCCGTCTGTCATTGATACGCTGTAGATCTTGCAGCGATTCATGGTTTCAACCGTAACTTTGGTCAACTTGACGCCCCTGAGGTAAAAACAGCTCGTGTCGAACTTACAAAAGTGCAAATGGCCGTCAAGGCCAAGCTTCTCGATGATTCTCGCTCTCAAGTTCCCACTGTGGGCCATGCTCTGGCTGCTATTTTCGGTATGTTGTACTACTGTGTGTTACACCGCACTCCTTGCCGACAGATGTTCCAGGGATTTCATATGTATTATTCACTGGCGGTACAAATGATTGGAACTCTTATCTCGAAGTTGCTTGCAACTGGCTCGATCGCAAGCTGCCGTCTATCCTGCAAGGTCATTACCTCGTCATGAGTCGTGTTTACCAGAAGCTGAGAACCTTTGTGCAGGATCTGCAAAGTTCTCTTATGCTACCGCTTTCCTTGCCGAAACCACCAGATGACAGTTTAAAAACGCAGGATCTTGTGTTAGCATTTATTGCTATGACCTCTCCTCGCCCTACTTATGAGTACGACGAGCTCATGAAGAAGTGCCAAGAATCAACGATGAAAGTGCGTTGGTCATTATGATGTCTACTAGTCGCTCAACCATACCACCAACTTAATGGTTGTCAGACTACCTCATTACGCTCAGAGCTCCACGTCATGCATGCCAGTCTGGTAGATGCGCAAGAAGATTTGGAACGATACAAAGATGCTTTAATACTGGCCGAGAACCGTCTTGTGCGCCCGAAACGGGAAGTTGTGCTGGCTCGCGAAGCTCGTGGAATTGAGGCAGCCGGTGAACTTGGAGAATCGGACAAGCCTCATCAGGAATCTGAACCAAAACAGGATGGCGCTGACGGCCCGGATGTTCAGGTCGGTATCCTCTTCGATGGTATGTGTTCTGCGCATGATGTTCCTCAAATGGATGTTACGCAGGCGAACGGTGTAAAGGCTGAGGATGGAGGCGATGATGATGTGGAGCTTCTCCAAAGCCAGGTTCAAAAACAGGAGGCCGAAATCGCGCAGCTGGGGGAGCAAAAAGTCGAGCTCCAGAGCAAGCTTTTCTCCTTGGAAGCCAAGGTATATACGACCATCCCCATCGCTCCTAGGGTGGGGGTTGATTTCTCGTCTCCCAGATAGCTGGCCAATCTGAAGAACTTATAAGAGGACACCCGGCGTTCGTCGCTGCGCTGCCCTTCCTACTCACATGCCGTTCATTTATTCAAGCGGTGGATTTCCGCCCATTGGCTTTCGCCTCACATCACGGCTGAGGCGGCGGAGCTTATTTGCGCTGAAGTCTATATGAATACTGGTACCCAAGAATCTCCTTGTTCAGGTCAAGCTGGCTTTGCGCGACCAATATCCTTTCTTGCGAATTGGGATTTCCGGGAGAGTCCAATCACGCTACCGCTATATACTGCACCCAACACAGGGAATCCGGAGCGCGTCAGCCTTGCCAGCGAGGTTCTTACAAAAGTGCAAGAGTTGTTTGCAGGTCATATTTCGACGGATCCTGGTCTCTCCTACGGCACGTGGATGCTGGCGACTGAAGAAGACCATTCGGGACATTTGTGGACCAAGAACGTGACTGCACTCATTGCGGGTCGAGTGCGTGAAATTGCAAAAGCTACGGCGAGCTATATGAGTGCGAGTAATCAAGTTGGGCCTCTGGACGCCAAGGTCGTTTCTGCATGGCGATATTGTGTCGTTCTCTAACTAATCAGTTATACCTCAGGGCATGTTTGCGCATCCGATGACTGACTATGATTTTATTATCTACCTTAACCCTTCCGTGGTCACTCGCTACACTCAGAATCTTTTCGCGAATCCTTCGGTATGGGGCTCCGGAACGAAATATGCTAACATCAGATTGGAGTCTTCAGCGTCCGTTTACGGAGACGCAATACGACTAGACTTTGATCCTGTAAACCTCTTCATAAGGGAGCTTCAGGTACGTATCAACGGATGACCATTTCCCTCCACACCTTACCAACCTGGTGCCCAGCGGCTATACGGCGATTCTGTTGTTTGGTTCCATGACTGCCATGGTGGGACAAGCATTGGCGGTGTCTGGAATCCAAGGCTATCCTCCGAACGGCCGTTTAGGGTTCTCCTTGGTTTCTCCAGTCAGCCTTCACCAGATAGCTCCATCAACAAAGTAGGAAACTTCAAGTTGTCAAATTCTCCCAAGCTGACCTAAATCCAATACAGAAACTCAATGTGACGCTTAATAAGGTGGCCATTCTGGCTGAGATTGAGTGCCTAGGCTCTGGCCTGATTCTGAATATCAGCTAGAAGACAGTGAAGCGAGTAGCATGCTGACCATGTGTTACCAATTGCGCAGAATATACACACTCCTCTAATGTCAGTCTACGTTCCTCATCGTTTCTGCGGAATCACATGGTCCGATCTGTGGCCGCCTTCCGGGTCCATGTTTCTGACTCAAACAGCGCACGTCAGAACCATAGTCCGTTGTTCGTGCGTCTCCGATGTGTTCGAGAAGGTTCAACGTCGTGTGTATCTACGCGACCGGACTTACGAAGATAATGTTGACTGAATTGGTTGCTTTCCTCAAGTCGAAGGTCGAGAAGGTGCGAGAGGAAAGGACAAAGGCTGAAACAAACGCCGTGCGGAACGTCAATCGACTCGAACTTGCTAAATCCCAAGAAATAGTGTGCGCATAATTTTTGGCCTCCTGTGCGGGCAAACATTGATCATGAAATCGGGTCTAGTCTCAATTGCAAGCTGAGATCGTCACCCTCAAGGAGAAATGTGAGGCAAGAGCTAAAGAAGCCCTTAATGCCAAGGACCAGCGCGACGTGGCAAATAAAGAGATAGGTATTTTGAAAGCGGGCGATTCCACGAAGCACTGCGACCACGAATCTATCACGTTGCGCGCCAAGTCGTTAGAGGTTATTGTCCTCATTATCCTGGTATATCATGCAGATGCATTTACCTCTCTTCTTGATGAGTCTAGGAGCGTGTCGAAGGGCTAAAATTAGAAGTGAAACGCCTGAAGAGTCAACTCGCTGCCAATGCTGGCCAGGCGGATCTGTTATCGTTCCTTCTGAGCAATGGCGGCAAAGACGACGTCTCCTTTGTCCAGGATCTGCAGGATAAACTCAAGTATGAAGAACATCAATCGCTTTCGTCCTAGGGCTTATTAACCTTTGGTATTGATAGTCTGCGCAAGAGACACTCGATGCCGCACAGACAACTATTGCCTCGTTGAACACCGAACATTGCGACACATGCGAAACGAGGCCGCGCGAGGCAAGAAGCTGCTGTTTTGCGCTCGGAAGTCGAACATTACCGGAGAATTTTTGGCCCTGAGTTGAACATGGATGCTGAACACCTTGCCGCTCGATTGCGAGAATCCCAGAACATCATAGACCAACTGCGCTTAGTACAGAAACAAGGATCTGCGGCAAGCTGCTGTCTTCATCGCTCGGAAATGACTTCTTGACCAGGAATCATTTGTAGTCGTCAAATGACCTGTTCGAGGAACTGCAGAGGATGTCTTCCGCTTGGGAGATCTTGGAAAAGCAGAGTAAAGCCAAAGTTGACGATGCCGCTGCGTGGGAGGCCAAATTCAGCCGCTTGTCTGTTGAGGTAATCTGGACAAAGCGTTCTGCATCTTCACATAGGTCTTATTCTCTTTTGACAAATAGAAAGCTAAAGCGGAGCAGAAATACTTCAGCACCATGTGGGAACGTGAAGCTATAGAGGCCGATCGAAAAGCCGTGAACCGCAGCATACAGCAACAAACACTGCTCATCGGGAAGATGGCCGAAGCTCAAGATACACTTAATGAGATCGTGCGTTTTAATAGTTAAGCCTATAGTGACGTGCTGACTGCCTTTCTCGCTTCGCGCAGAAAGCCGTCCGTGAGCTTAGCACGCGTAGCCAACAGTTGGCCCAACAACAGCAACAACATGCAGAAAACTTCGAAAGGGAGATAACTAGGCTCCGTTCAGAACATGAACAGCAGGCATCCCAAGCCACCTTCGTGCGTCCCACTCCATGTGCGCGACGCCTTCTAATCTACTATTCACGCCCACACAGTTCAAGACAAGTATGGAGACGGCTCAATCGGAAGCTGAGAAAACTCGTCAGAGTGCCAGACGACTCGAAGATGAATTGGAGAAGGCCAAGAAGGCGGCTGAAAACGACGTCGCCTGCACTGCCAAGGATTCTTCTCCATTTGGATGGATATACTTGGTTCGGTATCTCTCCAGCATGCGCCCAAGCTCCATA
>WNEZ01006734.1_pt1 | contig 17680 bp, 16 predicted proteins | sample 5400521 | NCBI WGS metagenome assembly WNEZ01 (sample SAMN13153339, study PRJNA577476) | soil metagenome | isolation source: 120 cm saprolite under Douglas fir tree site 2 hole 1 replicate 1 | place: USA:California | collected 2015-04-18
TGGTAATTCCCCGCGCCGAGCAGCTCTTGCGCAAGCGGCTGGGCGAATTGGATGCGGAGGAGTTCTACAATGTGATCAAGCGCGGGGAGAGGGTGCGCCTGGCGCTGGAGGACCTCAACGCCGAGCTTGTCCCTGCTGGAGTTCGCGCGCTTTCCATCTTCGTCCGCCGCTACGTTTACGACGCCCGCTATCAGCAGGCGATCGAGCAGAGAAAGATCCAGGATCAGACCGTCTTCAAGAACAAGGCGGAGGGCGACATGGCCCACGCCAGCGCCGAGCGCGATCGCATCGTCGCCGTCGGAGAGGCCGCGGTGAAGGTGGAGCTCTCTCACGGCGACGCGGAGAAGAAGAAGATCGATTCGGAAGCGGATCTCTATTCGAGGAAAAAGGGCGCCGCCGGAGAGCTGGAGGTGAGACTCGCCGAAGCCGAGGGCACCCGGCTGGAGAACGAATCGCTGCGGGGGAAAGGTTCCGAGAACCTGGTAGGTCTGAAGATGGCCGACGTATTCAAAGGCATACGGGTCATCGTCGTTCCCACCGACGGGGAATCCGGGATCAATCCGCTGGATCTCAAGAGTGCGCTCAAGCGCTTCGACATCAAGGGGGACTAAGCGATGCGCCTGACCAGAAAGCTTGCCTTCCTCGCCGCCGCCTTGATTGCTCCTTTGACCGGTTGCACCTGCCATTCGACCGGTTCGACCCACGTGGGCGTGCTCACCCGAAAGGTGACCCTCGGCGGGGTGCTCGGGAAAACGGGCATCGATCCGGAGATTCGCGCTCCCGGGGCGACCTACCTCTTTCCGGCCTTCATCACCGATTGGGCGACCTATGACATCTCGCTCCAGAACCTGGGAATGGTGCGAGACCCCGCCCGCGGCGATCGGCAAGGGGAGGACGACGTCAGCTTCAAGACCATCGACGGAAACGACATCCGGGTCGACGTCACGGTGGCGTGGCAGATCGACCCGAAGCGAGCGCCGTATCTTCTGAACAAGGTCGGCGATTCCACGGAGAAGGTGAAAGAGAAACTGGTGCGCCCGGCGTGCCGCAGCATCGTCCGAGACGTGCTCAACGAGCTGAACTCGGAAGAGTTCTACGTGTCGGACAAGCGCTTCGAGAAGGCAAACAAGGCGCGCGAGCGGCTGGCGAGCTTCCTCAATCCCGAGGGCGTGCTGGTGATGCAGGTCATTCTCGGGGAGCACCATTTCCATCCGCAGTACGAGCAGGTCATCCACGACAAGAAACTGGCCGAGCAGAACGCGGATCGATTGCGTTCCGAAGGACGAGCCGCGGCGGAGCAGTCGAAGAGTAATTTGCAGAAGGCAATGGGCACCGTCTCGCAGCAGCTGGCGCAAGCCAACGGACACCTCGAGCAGGTCAAGCTTCAGGCGGACGCCGATTTCTTTCAGAGTCAGAAACGGGCCGAGGCGATCCTGGCCGAGAAAAAGGCCCGGGCGAAGGCGATTCAAAAGGAGAATGAAGCCCTCGCCGGCGCGGGCGGCAAGACAATGGTGAAGCTACGCCTCGCCGAAGCCTTGGCCGGCAAGCAGCTGCTGTTCGTGCCGACCGGTAAGGGCGGCGTTGGTTTGCAGACCTTGAATTTGAATCAACTGCTGGGCATCTACGCCGCAGGCCAGGCGCTCGAAGGCGCCGGTGCATCCGCCGAACCCGACACGGTGGAGCGCAAGTCGAAATAGTCTCGCCATCGGGCGAAGGCTAAAGCGAAAGTCGAAGTAGTCTCGCCACGGGGCGAGGGTCTCATCGGGGAGACTTCCGACGCCCAGCCGTCGATCGCCCGCCGGTCAATAGTTGTTGTGCCCGAAGTTCGACAATCCTTTTTTCTCCTGGTTCGGTCGCTTCTCGCCCGTGTTGGTCACGTTCGTCTCGCCGGCGAGCGCCGATGCCGAAGCGCCGAAGAGTTTGCGGATGTTGTCTCCGAACAGGCTGATGATTCCGATCGCGGCAATCGCGACCAGCGCGGTAATGATGATGTACTCGGTCATTCCCTGACCTCTGGATTTCCGAGCTCGGTTTCCCTTTTCCATTGCCCTTCCCCCTCCCCTCCAAGTTTTGGTTCTGCCGGGTGCCCGTCGCTTCAGCCAAGAAGCAATTCGCGTGCCGAAGTGGACACTTTTCACTGGGGCGTTGAAGACAGACTCGGACCGCACCGATAGAGTGCGGGTGAATGGATTGGGAGCTCATCCAGGTCGCGCGGATCACCTGGTCGCGCGAGCTGGTCATCATCGAAGCGGAAGGCGCATGCGAGCTCGTCCTCGGCGCGCCGGCGGAATCCCTCCTCGGCCAGTCGCTGCACCAGGCCCTGCGCGTCCCCGAGAACCGGGCGCGCGAGCTGGATCAAAAGGCGCTGGGGGCGGGCCCGACCCGGGTCGAATTCGTTTCCACCGCGGGCGACAAAGCCAATGGAGTCCTGCGCCTGGCGCTGGGGCAGCGGAACGGAAATGCCTCCGCGGCAGTGACCGATCTGCGGCGTTTCCTCGAGGGCGCTCCCCCCCTCCAGGTCACCGCCTTGGCCTCGTCTTTGAGCCATGAAATCCGAAACCCCCTGTCGTCGGTGAAGATGGCGGTCCAAACGCTCGCCCGGAACAGCGCTTTATCCGAGCGGGACCGCCGTCGGCTGAGCATCGCGAACCGCGAGATCCGGACGATGGAACGGATGCTCTGGCTGTTTTCTGAATACGGTCACGACGCGCCGCTCACCCTGGAGTCGGTCCCGCTCCAAACGCTGGTTCAGCAGGCGGCTGCCCTGGTTGAGCTGGAGCTGGCGGAAAGGCGGGTTCAGGTTCGAATCCAGGGAGACACGACGGCGAGGGCGCAGTTGGAGGCAGGCCAGCTGTCGCGCGTTCTGGCTCAACTTCTGCTCAACATCGCGATGGGGCAAAGCGAAGGATCCTTCCTGGAGGTCAAGATTCTCCCTGCAATTCCCAGTGGCTGGGAGATGCGCCTTCAAGATATCGCGGCGGTGGCCGAGCCGATCGATGCCTCGTCGATGTTCGCCCCATTCAACTCCCTGCTCTCCCGCGGCGCGGGGCTTTCGCTCGCGGCGCTGAAGCGGGTGATGGAACGGCACGGAGGAAAGCTCGGCGCCGACTGGAGCTCAGGGCAGGGAACGCTGTATACGCTGAGCTTTCCAGGTTGATATGGAGACACTCCTCATCGTCGACGACGACCTCTCTCTCCTCGAGTCGCTCAAGATGCATTTCGAGGAGATCGAAGAGGACGGCGCGCCGAAGTACCAGGTGGTGAGCGCGACCAACGCCGCCACCGGGCTGCAAATGGCCGCGGAGTTCTCCCCGTCGCTGGTGGTCCTGGACATGATGCTCCCCGACCGGACGGGCCTGCAGATCATCGAGGAGATGAAGGCCCTCTGCGGCGATGCCCCGATTCTCATCGTCACCGCGCATCACGACATGGAGACGACGATCCGGGCGATGAAGGCGGGCGCCTTCGACTATATCCACAAGCCGTTTACCGATCCGGCGACGCTGGACCTGATCGTCGCCCGCGCTTTGCAAGTTCGCCAGCTCTCGAGGCGGGCGGCCGCGGTAAACTTCGAAGGGTCGGCGGTGAAGCTGGGCGACATCGTCGGCAACAGCCCGGGAATGCAGAGGCTGATCAAGGAAATCGGCAAGGTCGCGGCATCGCGCGCGACGGTGCTGATCACCGGTGAATCGGGAACGGGCAAGGAGCTGATCGCCCGGGTGATCCACAACTATTCGTACGACGAGGCGCGCCCCTTCGTCGGCATCAACTGCTCGGCGATCGTCGATACTCTGCTCGAGAGCGAGCTGTTCGGGCATGAGAAAGGCGCTTTCACCGGGGCCTCGGCGGTGAAGCCTGGAAAGTTCGAGCTGGCGGAGGACGGCACGCTCTTCCTGGACGAAATCGGCGACATGTCGCTGTCCCTGCAGGCAAAATTGCTGCGGGTGTTCCAGGAGCGCGAATTCGAGAGGGTGGGCGGGGTCAAGCGGCTCAAGCTCCGCGCCCGGGTGATCGCCGCGACCCACCGCAGCCTCTCGCTGGAAGTTCAAGCCAACCGGTTCCGCGAGGATCTCTACCAACGGTTGAAAGTAATCACCCTGGAAATCCCTCCGCTTCGGGAGCGCCGCGACGACATTCCGTCCCTCGTCCACCATCTTCTGGAGAAAATCAACGAGAAGGTCCACAAGCGCGTGACCCGCGTGCCCCCGGAGGTGCTCGAGCACCTGGTGCGGCTTCCCTGGGGTGGCAACGTTCGCGAGCTCGAGAACGTACTCACCCGCGCCGTCGTGCTCGCGCCGGGCGAAGTTCTTTTGAGCGAGCATCTACCCGCTGAAATGGGAAGCGGCGGGCCGGAGAAGCCCGCCAGCCTGGGCTACCTGGGGGACAACCCGGAGCACGTCCCCACCCTCGCTGAGGCGGAGCGCATCTTGATCCTCCGGGCCCTGGAGCTGGCGAGGGGTCACAAGGGAAAAGCTTGCCAGATGTTGGGAATCAGCAGGCCGACGCTGGAGCGCAAGCTTCACAAATACACAATCACGACCGACCGAGGGGCACGAAAAGTCGTTTGAGGGACAGTGTTCTTGAACTTACGAACCCGACCATCTTTGAACGAAACGTTCAAGAAATTACACCTCGTTTTAACGAAACTTACACATCCGGTCGAGGAAGTGTCCGCTGCAAAGCGTTTGTTTGGTTAACTACTTGGATTAATGGGCAACGACGACGGCCCATTCGAACGTGCGAAATGGCACAAAGTTTGGAGGTGTTTCCTCCGCCTTTCAATCCGGAAGGGAGGAGACTGAAATGCAATTCAATCGTCCGCTAGGTCCAATCGGATCGAACATCGTGAGTCCCGTTCAGACCACCAGCTCTGGGATGATGGTCGCCGCCACCAAGATCGCTCCAGGCCCCGAGGTGCTCGATTTCAAGGGCTACTTCAAGGTCGAAACCTTTCCCCACAACTCCATCATCTATCGCCCGGGCGATACCTCTGATCGCGTCTATCTCTTGAAAAGCGGCCGCGTACGGCTGATGCGGATTGGAAAGAACAGCGTGCGCTCGGTCGTCTCCATCCTGCGCCCTGGCGATCTGTTCGGCGAGTTATTTCGCCCGGACGGAACGGTGATCGAAGAGTTGGCTGTCGCCGCGGGAGAAGCCGAGGTCTGGTCGATCGAAGGTCGCGACTTCCGAGGGCAGTTGGAAGCCCGGCCGACCCTCTCCCTGGACGTCATTCGTGCCTATGCCGAGCGGGTGCGCTCGCTGAGGAATCGCGTCCTCGGCCTGACCTTCAAGGAAGTACCTGCTCGCCTCGCGGACATCTTGTTGACGCTCTCTGAGGGCCACGGCGAACGGTGCCCGCATGGTGGGGAGACGGATCTGCGCGGAATCACTCAGCAAGATTTGGCCGACCTGGTGGGCGCCTCGCGGTCATTCGTTTCCACGCTGATCAACGAAATGAAGCGGGACGGCGTCTTGGGCAACGTCGGACGCACCCTCTGCATCCGCGATCAAAAGGCCCTCCGCAGGGTCGCGTCGAAGGACAAGTAAGCCACTTTCGCCCTTCGGGTTCAGGTTGCGAGGCGATCCCGATCTGAGCCCGATGGCGCGGTCTTCTTTCCCCGCCTGCCGGCAAGCGCGAGCTGCTGCGCTGCCCGCAGTCGGCGCTTACTGAGATCCAGGTAGAGCGCATCCAGGTCGATGCCCACGAATCGTCGTCCGAGCCCGAGCGCGGCGACGCCGGTCGTTCCGCTTCCACAAAAAGGGTCGAGCACCAGCGCCGCTGGAGACGTCGATGAGGCGATCACCCGTTGCAAGAGGCGCAGCGGCTTCTGGGTCGGGTGTCGACCCCATTCTTTCTCATCCTGGCGCGGAGTGAGCTGAGACCAGAGGCGGCCGCGGCCGTCCGCAGCCAGCTCTTCTTCGCCCGCGCGCGGGAGGTTCCAGACGTCGCGCATCTGCTTGCCGCCGTTCTCTGCCTTCATCGCCTGGTAGTTGAACTGATGACGCGGCTTGCCGCCGCTTTGCGGCGCCGCCCAGATCAAAAGCTCGGTGGAGTGGGTGAAGTATCGGCAGGACAGGTTCGGGCTGGCGTTGGGCTTGTACCAGGTGACCGTGTTCAAGATCTTGAACCCGAGCTGCTGCATCGCGAAGCCCACCGAGAAAATGACGTGCTGGGTGCCGGAAACCCAGATCGACCCGCTCGGCCTGAGCACCCGCTGACAAGCGGAGAGCCACCGGACGGCAAATTGGTGGTCCTCCTCTCGACCTCTGGATTGGTCCCAGGCGCCCTTCTCCACCGGGGCGCGCCGGCCGCTTTGACAGGTGAATCCGCCGTTGGAGAGGAAATACGGTGGGTCGGCGAACACCAGATCAAAAGACGCTTCCCCCAGGGCAGGCAACAGCTCCAGGCAGTCGCCCTGGTAGAGCGTGTGCCCAGAGCCGCGCGAATACTCAGCCTGCGAGAGTCGATCTAAGGCGGGAGTCGAAACGCTGGTCGAAACACCCAATTCGTATCCTCCGGCAGCGAAACGCCGGGGCACGGTACGGTGGGCACAGCGAAAGGCAAACTTTTCGCCCGCGCCGGAAAGGGCAACCCGGCCGTCGCGACTCAGGTATTTGAAAGTCGCTGAGGATGCGTTCTAGGCGTTTGCCTTGCCCGCGGGCTTGGCCGGCGCTTTCTTCTCGGCCGGCTTGGCGGCCTGCGCGGCGTTTCCTTCGTACTTCTTCCGGAACCTCTCGATTCGGCCGGCGGTATCGACCAGCTTGTACTTGCCGGTGAAGAAGGGATGGCAGTTGGCGCAAATTTCCACGTGGAAGGAACCGCGGGTGGACCGCGTTTCGATCACGTTGCCGCAGGCACAGACAATCCGCGCGGGGACATAAACAGGATGAATTTCGGGCTTCACTTGAGACCTCGAGCTTCTCTCGCCTTTCCCCAGCCACGTTGGCTGGAGGTCTGGCGGGGCCGACCCTTATAACGGCCGAACTGCCCCAACTCAAGTCTCAGTGACTCGGTCCTTCCGGCTCCAGGACGGTGATTTGCGCCTTCAGGGCAGGATCAGAAGCGTACTCCGCGCCCAACGGCAGGAAATCCAGCCTGAGCAGACGTCCGCCGCTTTCCGTGGACCCAGCAATCTCCTTCGCCAACGTCTCCCGGCGATTCTGAAAACCGTGCAGCGTCTTCTCGAGGGAGCCGGTCGCCCGCGGGCTCGACGCTTCGAGGCGCTTTTGCGTCGCGGCGATCTGCGTGTCCAGCACCTTGATTAGCTGTTGATCCCGCTCTTTCTGGCCGAGATCTTTCCAGGGACCGGGGTTGGACAGATCGAGCTCGAGACGACCCAGCTGACGGCCCCGCTCGCCGGTCGGAATCACGAAGCCGTCGCCATTGCGCTGCGGAATGCCGACCCCCCGTCCTTCGTGAGACTGGAGGATGAGGTCGATGGTGTCCCCGGCTTCCTTGGAGAGTTGGAGCGCGTCGGCGTACGGTACCGCGGCCAGGGCGACGATCAGATCAACCTTTCCCTTGAGCTTCCGCGCCTCGGCGAGAGCGGCCTGGACCGGCGGGTTGCCTCGCATTCGCCCACCGCTTTGGAGGGGCGAGATACCCAGCACCCCGACGCGGATACCGGAGATCGACGTCCGCATCGAAGGCTCGAACAGCAGCGCTCCGCGGTCATCGACGAGGTTGACCGAGAGCAGACGGACCTTCGCTTTCGCCGCGGTCTTCTTGAGAAACTCCGGGCCGTCGACGAGATCCCGGGCGCCGACCGCCATCGCCGCGGTGCGAAGCTGGCCCATCGCGCGCAGGATGAATTCCGCCCGGCGCCGCGAGGCGTCATCGCTCGAGACCGACGCCTTGAACAAGGCATTGCCTGCATCGAGCACCAGGGCCGGACCCCTTAGCCGCTCCTGATCGATCGCCGTCTTTCGCCTGGCAAGACCGCCAGCGGGGAAGTCCTTTCAACCGCAGGGTCCGATCTCTCCACCGTTGTCTCCGGTGAAAAGGAGACTGAGCTTCTTGGGGGCCGCCGACACCAACAGGGGGATGAGCAAAAGCGCGAGCGCGAGGAGCCTTGCCGCCGCGGTCACTTCTTGACCTTCTTCGTGGATGTCCCCGTCCGCTTCGACTTGTCCAACGCGGCGAGGCGCGCCTTGGCTTGCCGGGCGGCGTCGGACCTCGGATAGGACTTGACCACCTCTTCCAGAGCCAGCCGGGCCTCGTCGTTCATCTTGAGCTTGCCGAAGCAGTCGGCCGAATGCAGGTAGGCGTTCGGCGCGGTGCTGCTCTTGGCATAGTCTTGGATGACTTTGCCGTACTCGGCGAGAGCCTCGCGGCACTTGTCCTCGTTGTAGAACGTCTCGCCGCGGCCGAAGTGGGCATCGCCGGTGACCTCGCCCTTCGGGTACTTCCGGATGAGGTCCTCGTAGATCATTCTGGACAGGAGGTAGTCCCCTTCCCTGGCTTTGGCATCGGCCACCGCGAGGTACAATTTTGGATCTGCCGGCTTGTGAAGCTCCTCGAATCTCCGGCGCGCCGCGGCCGTCTTTCCCGCGTCGGTGCCCTGGAGGTCCCCGAATTTTTGATCGGTGTTTTCTTCGAACTTCTTCGTGGCCTTCTCCAGCTCGGCGATCTTGAACAGGTAGGTCTCCACCTGACCGCGCAGGATGCCGAGATCTTGAACGTTCTTCTCAAGCCGAACGCCGATGCTGGCATCGCTTTGCCTCGAGGCCCGATCCAGGCCCTCCAGCGCCTTGGTCACCTCGGCGATCTTCTCGTCGATCTTCGGAAGCGTGGCGGCAAGCTTCGTCTCGAGATCTTTGATCTCCTGCTCCTGACGCGCCGTTTTGTCCTCGAGCTCGCGGCCCCGCGACGCCGGGTAGAAGCACGCCGACGCGCCCAGGCCCCCTAGACACAATGCAATCAAAAACCTCTTCATAGGCGCGGATACTAGACGATTCTCCAGGCCACTTCGAATGATCCGCGGCCGTTTTCGACGCGCCTGCCTTTACTTGCGCTTCAATTCCGCTCGGCGATTGGCCGCCCAGGCCGCCTCGTTGTGGCCTTCCACCGCGGGGCGGTTGAAGCCGTAGCCGACGGTGTCCATGGAGGATGAAGACACCCCCAGGTCGGTGAGGTACTTCTTCACCGCCCCGGCGCGGCGATTGGAGAGCTGGAGGTTGTATTCCTCCGTCCCACGCTCGTCGGCATGGCCCTCGATCGTCAGCCTCATCTTATTCTTCTTGACGCAATCGGCGTCCGAAGAGAGCTCCCGCTGCGCTTCCGACGTCAGCGAGGCCTTGTCGAAGTCGAAGTGGATCGGCTCGAACTTGCACGCATCTGCGCTCTTCGTCGTGCAGACTCCCCCTTGGCACTCCTGGCCCGATCCGCAATCCTCATCCGCGGCGCAGGTTCCCTTCGCGACGCAGCGATTATTGAGGCACTTGCCGCTCGGGCAATCGGTATCGCCGCTGCACTCGGAGGTGCACTTTCCGGCCGCGCAGCGCTGTCCGGACGGGCAGTTGGCATTGGTGGTGCATTCCGGTTTGGGGACGCACTTGTTCGCTTGGCAGACGAACCCCTGCTTGCAGTTGCTGTCCGCGCCGCACTCGACGCATTGACCCTGGACGCAGACCTCGTTGTGTTCCTTGCACTGGTCATCGTTGTTGCATTTCGGGTAGGACGGCGAACAGCTCGCGAGCACGATTACCGAAAGAGCAGCAGCTGAGACGATCAGAACTCTTCGCATTAAGTCCCTCCAGGAAGTGGGCCTGTAAACCGACGCGAGTCGAGAAGTCAAAGTATTTGTCAGCAGAGAACGCCATGGGAGGCAAGGCGCAGGGCGTATAATCGCACAAGAGTCATGGCACCCACCGTCCTCATTGTCGACGACGAGAAGAACATTCTGCTGACCCTCAGCCAGGCGCTTCAGCTTGCCGGCTACCAGACGGAGCTTGCGGGCAGCGGGAAGACGGCCCTGGAGATCGTCGCGGTCAAACCGATCGACGCGGTCCTGATGGACGTGAAAATGCCGGATCTGGACGGACTGGCGGCGATCGAGAAGCTCTCCGACCTGCGGCCGAACATCCCGGTGATCATGATGTCCGGCCTGGTGGCGCTTCGAAACGCCCTCTCCCATCAGGCGGCGCTGGAAGAGTTAGAGCAACTCCGCTCCCGGGTGGGCGAGTTCGAAATGGTAGGCAAAAGCGCCGCGATGATGCGGCTCTACAGCCTGATTCGCCGCGCCGCGCCGTCGGAGGGCCGGGTCCTGATCACCGGCGAGAACGGGACCGGTAAAGAGCTGGTGGCAAAGGCGATCCACCTCAACTCGCACCGGTCGGATGGGCCCTTCATCCAGCTCAACTGCGCGGCGGTTCCACAGGAATTGATCGAAAGCGAGCTGTTCGGACACGAGCGGGGGGCGTTCACCGGCGCGGTGAGCGCGAGGCGGGGGAAATTCGAGCTCGCCAACGAGGGCACGCTGTTCCTCGACGAGGTGGGGGACATGCCCGCCTCGATGCAGGCGAAGGTCCTGCGCGTGCTTCAGGAAAGCCAGTTGGAGCGCGTGGGTGGAACAGAGACCCTCAAGGTCAACGTCCGGGTGATCGCCGCCACCAACCGGGATCTGGAATCGGAGATCCGACTCGGCCGGTTTCGCGAGGACCTGTACTACCGATTGAATGTCGTGCACCTGCACTGTCCCTCCTTGCGAGAGCGGCGCGATGACCTGCCGGCGCTGATCGAGGCCTTCCTGAAAGAGGCGAGCTTTCGCAACGGCAAGCGCCCGCTGCAGCTTTCGCCCGAGGCCCTCTCCCAGATGACGGCGTACGACTATCCAGGAAACGTGCGCGAGCTGAGAAACCTCGTCGAGCGGCTGGCCATTCTTTGCCCTGGCCCTACGATTTCCGCCGCCGAGGCCGCCGAGCTGTTGCCTCGGGCGCGGGGGAAGGTGGGCACCGCGCCGCAGAGCCCGCATCCTCCGGCTGGGGATGTCGGCAGCGCGCCGCAGAACCCGGATCCTCCGGCGGCGGTCGCCGGCCCGTCCCCTGCGCCGGCACCCGAGGAGCCGGTTCCCCGGCGGGTGGACCGGGCCTTCCGGGATCAGGTGGAGGATGCCGAGCGGGAGATCATCCTCAAGGCGCTCGCCTTCACCCACGACAACGTCACCGAAGCAGCGAAGTTGCTCGACCTGGAGCGCGGCCACTTCTACAAGAAGATGAAAGCGCTCGGGCTTCGGCGGGGCGGCGGCGACAAGGAAGGCGGATGACAGGCAACGACCCGGCGGCGGATCTGGCGATTCAGATTCGAACTGAGCTCTCCGATCGCGCGCCCGAGGGATTTCACTTCACCGATCACGTGATCCGCCAGGACGAAGCGCTGGGACGGACCGCCGCGCGCCTGGAGGCGCATCCGGATCGCTCCGAAGTGGAGCGCGCGCTCGCCATGGCCCTCGAGGAGGAGAGCGATCGGTGGACGATCCTCAAGCTGCTCGAGCTCGCCGAGCGGATGCAGCTGCTCGGGACCGCTCCCGCCCTGATCAAGCTCGCCTCTTCCACCGGTGGCGATGAGCGATCGCGTTTCCTCGCCGGTCGCGCTTGCGAGGTCCTTTTGAAGCTGCCGCTGGATCTCGAGGCTCGAACGTGGGCGAATGCGGCGTGCAAGGGGCCGCTGGAGCAGGTGGCCCGATTCCGCCGCGGTGCGGTTCGGGAGCAAGTACTACAAAGGCCCCGGCGCATCGAGTGGCTATTGGTGATCGCCTTGCTCACGCTGGCGATGGCGGCGCTGATTTTTGCATTCACCGCCCTTGGTCGAAGCTAAAAAGCGACCTCAAGGACCCTCTTTAAGGAGATTCATGAATCCGAATCGTCGAGCGATCCCCCTCCTCGCCATCCTGCTCTCTGCCGCGGCAATGGCCAAACCACCACCCTCGCCTTCGGAATTTCTCGGGTTCGAGGTCGGAGGCGACCGGCGCCTGGCCGACTACCGCCAGATCGCCTCCTACTTCCGGGCGCTCGCCGCCGCCAGTGGAAGAATCCAGGTGGAAAACCTGGGACCGACGACGATGGGAAACGAGCTGATCCTGGCGGCGATCTCGTCGGAGCAGAACCTGCGCGAGGTGAAGAAGTACCAGGAGATCGCCCGCCAGCTGGCGGACCCGCGGGGTCTTTCGCCGTCGAAAATCGACGCGCTCGTCAATGAGGGCAAGGCGATCGTCCTTGTCACCTGCAACATTCACTCGACCGAGATCGGGGCGAGCCAGATGGCGATGGAGTGGGCACACGCCCTGGTCACCCAGAATGATCCGGATACGCTGCGGCGGCTGGACAACGTCATTCTTCTGCTCGTCCCCTCGCTCAATCCGGACGGACAGATCATGGAGACCGAGTGGTATCGCAAGCATCTCGGCACCAAGTACGAAGGGATGCGGCTACCCTGGCTGTACCACCACTACGTCGGGCACGACGACAACCGCGACTGGTTCATGCTCACCCAGAAAGAGAGCCGCGCCGTCAATCGCGCGGTCTACTTCAAGTGGTTTCCCCAGGTCTGGCTGGATGAGCATCAGATGGGCAGCACCGGCCCGCGCATCTTCGTCCCTCCCTACGCCGAGCCGGTGGCAAAGAGCATCAATCCGTTGATCTGGCGCGGGGTGAACCTGATCGGCACCACGATGGCCTTTCGCCTCGAGGAGCGGAACAAGTCGGGGGTGATCCACGCCTACTCCTACGACGCCTACTGGCCGGGCGGCACCAAGAACACCGCGTGGTGGAAGAATATCTTCGGACTGCTCACCGAAGTCGCCTCCGCCCGGATGGCGACGCCGATCGAAATTCCACCCACCGAGCTCGCTGGGGGCCGCAAGGGTCTGATCGAATACGGCCAACAGACGAACTTTCCCAACCCATGGCCCGGCGGTCTCTGGCGGCTTCGCGACATCATGGACTATGAGCGGATCGCCTCGGACGCGCTTCTCGAGTCATGCAGCGATCATCGCCGCGACTTTCTGCGCGGCTCGGCGGCGATGGCGCAGGAGGCAATCGCCGCCGGCAAGCCCGAGGAGTACTTCCGGATTCAGTTGGAGCAGCGGGATCCGGTCACCGCGGCCCACCTTGCCCATCTGATGGCCGAGCACGGGGTGAGCGTGCAAATGACCGGGGATGGCAAAGCATTCGTCATTCCCAGCGCGCAGCCCTATGGCCGGTTCGTCGCCGAAATGCTCGGCGTGCAGCGCTATCCCAAGGTCAAGGCGACCGCCGGCCCGTCGATCATCACCCCTTACGACGTCGCCGCCTGGTCCCTGCCCTTGATGATGGGGGTCGAAGTCCAGAAAGTGAATCTGTCTCCCGCCGAGGGCAAATCGCTCCGGCAGATCTCGGAGAACGATTGGCCCGCGGGCAAGGTCGACGGTACCGGACCGGTCTACGCTCTTTCCCACGACCCGAACAACGCATCGAGGCTGATCAACGCGGCGCTCAAGGCCAAGCGCCCCGTCGCCCTCGCCCGGGCGGATTTCTCAAGCGACGGCGTCCGCTACCCCGCCGGTACCGTCCTGCTCGAGCCCGGTGCGGACTTGAATCCACTCGCGTCCAACCATCACCTCAAGCTCCAGCGCCTCTCGCAGGTGCCGGGGTTGCCCCAGGCCAAGCTTCGCGAGGTCCGGGTCGGCCTCTACAAGCCCTGGCTCGCCTCGATGGACGAGGGTTGGACGCGCTGGCTGCTTGAGCAATACGGATTCAATCTGAAGACGGTGGACAACGGAGCGATGAAGGCCGGCAAGCTCAACGCCGCGTTCGACGCGATCATCCTCCCCGACGTCCAGAAGGAGGTGATCGTCGAGGGCAAGCCGAAACGCGAAGAGGATTCGATGAAGTACTTCACCGATTTCCCTCCTGAGTACGCGAATGGAATCGGCAAGGAGGGCACCAAGAATTTGAAGGACTTCGTCGCCAACGGGGGAACGCTGATCGCCCTCGCCGGGTCCGGGGATCTGTTGATCGACGAGTTCAACATTCCCGTCCGCAACGTCCTCGCCAAAGCCAAGCCAGAGGCGTTCTCCTGCCCCGGGTCCCTTCTTAGAGTCGAACTGCGCCCCGGTCATCCGGTCACCTATGGCATGCCGGCGGAAACCGCCGCCTTCGTCAACGAGCCGATCGCCTACCAGACGGTGCTTCCCGGCGAGGAGATGCAGCGCACCGTGCTCGCCTGGTATCCGGAGGATGCGGAGGACGTGCTTCTGTCGGGTTGGATCCACGGATCGGAAAAGCTGGCCCGGCATGCGGCGGCGGTGGCGCTGACTTATGGCAAGGGCAAGATCGTCCTGTTTGGTTTCCGCGTTCAGCACCGCGCGCAGACGGAAGCGACCTTCAAGCTCCTCTTCAACGCGATACACTGGGCCGGGATGAGTTGAGCGATGGTCCCGATTTCGCTCGAGGGAAAGACGGCGTTGGTGACCGGCGGCTCGCGTGGAATCGGCCGGGCAACCGCGATTCTCCTCGCCCGCGCCGGAGCGCAGGTCGCGGTCGGATTTCAGAGCGACGAGCGCGCCGCCGCCGAGGTGGTCCACTCTATTTCCAGCCAGGGCGCGCGGGCGATCTCGCTGCGCGCCGATCTCGCCAACTGGTCGGGGGCGGAGAAGCTGGTGAAGGACTGCGCCGACCAGCTCGGAGGCCCGGACATCCTCGTCGCCAGCCATGGCATCTGGAAGCGCGCGCCGATCCACGAAATGACCGAGGCTCAGTGGGACGAGATGGCGAACATCAACCTCAAAGGGGTGGTCGCGCTGTGTAGGCAATGCGCGGAAAAGATGCGGCTTCGCCAGCGCGGCGCGATCGTCTTGATCTCCTCGACCGCGGGGCAGCGGGGCGAAGCCGAGCACAGTCACTACGCGGCGACGAAAGGAGCAATCATCAGCTTGACCAAGTCGCTCGCACCGGAGCTGGCCGGCTTTGGGATTCGGGTGAACTGCGTCGCGCCCGGCTGGGTGGAGACGGACATGGTGAGTGGGGTGATGGCGGATTCGCGCCAGCGCTCGGCGATCGCAGGGGTGATCCCGCTCGGCAGGATCGGGCAACCGGAGGAGATCGCCGGCGCCGCGCTTTTCCTCGCCTCGGATCTGTCCAGCTTCACCACCGGGGAAATCCTGAACGTCAACGGCGGGGCGGTGCTCGTCGGCTAAAACCACTCGTGGGCGAACAGCGGCTCCCGACGTATTGGGGAGAGGCCGACGTCCTGCGCCAGTTCTTTTGGTTGAGCGCCACGCTCGACGGTTCCAACCAAAGAGGTCGCCGGCCGACGAGTCAGACAAGCATGTTTGGGAAAAAAGTTACCTATTTTCGTCGCTTTTTTCACAAACCTGATCGGACGAAGCGGGAGTACTGCAAGGCGAACCATCGCTACGCATTTCTGCCAGCCCCGGAGGCGGTTATGCCGCCCGCGACTTATTCGGAGCGCACTGAGGCGAACTGCGCCCAGACCGGCGCGTGATCCGACGGCAGCGCGCCCTTGCGCGCTTCGCGATCGATGTCCGCGGCGGTGCACTTCTCGGCGAGCGGCGCGGTGGCATAAAGGTGGTCGATGCGCAGCCCGCGATTTTTCGGGAACGCCAGCATCCGGTAGTCCCACCAGCTGAACCGGTCGCCCTCCGGGTGGTGTTGGCGGAAGGTGTCCACCAGCCCAAATTCGACCACGTGTTCGAGCGCCTGCCTTTCCGGCAAGGTAAACATCGTCTGGCCTTCCCAGAGGCGGGGGTCGTGCACGTCGCGCGGCTCGGGAGCGACGTTGAAGTCCCCGCAAAGGACGAGGGGCTGGTTTTTATCGAAGCGCGTGTCGAGATAGCGACGGAGCCGTTCGTACCAGCGCAGCTTGTACTCAAAGGCGGGCGAATCGACCGCCTGGCCATTGGGCGCATAGGCGGAAATGACCCGAACCGGTCCGGCGGTGGCGACGATCACCCGCGACTGGCCCTCGCTGTCGTCGTCCATGCCCCGGACGATGTCGGTCAACGGCCACTTCGAGACGATCGCCACCCCGTTGTAGCTCCTCTGGCCGAAAGACGCGGAATCATATCCAGCCGTCTTCAGATCGAGAGCCGGGAACTCGGCATCGGTGCACTTGGTTTCTTGAAGACAGAGCACATCCGGCGCTGAGGAACAAAGCCAGGTCATCAAGCGCTGCTGGCGCGCTCGAATCGAGTTCACGTTCCAGGCGGCAATCTTCATCGGGGCGCACCGTCGCACAGGTGGCCACCAGCATCCAGCCTGTGTCCACCGGTGCCCGCAGACGTGTCCCCCCGCCCGCAATCGATCCCGGGGGAACCGCAAAAACGGCTCGTTTCCCTTGGCATGTGTCTCGCACTACCTGGCGCCGGGTCGTGAGTTCTGGCCCAAAGTGAAAAGGAAATCTGCGCCATGAATGCTCGTTTTGTCGCCGTTGTTTGTTTCGTTGCTCTTGCCGCCGCTTGCCAGAAGAAGGAGACCTCGTCCAATCCGGTGAAAATGGACGAGGCTCCCCGGGCATCGGTGGCCGTTCCCGCTCCGGCCGCTTTGGCCGAAGCCCCCACCCCACTTCCCAGTTCGCCCAAGGATTCTCTCGCGCTGCCGCACGATCCGTCGGATCCGGTCAATCATCTCAATCGCTCTCGCGAGCTGGCCGAGGCCGGCGATCGGTCCGGCGCATTGATCGAAGCTCGGCGCGCGCTCTTCGATGACCCGAAAGATCCTGAGGTGCTCGCCGCGATCGCCCACCTGGCCGAGAGCTCGGGCAAGAAGGAGATCGCTCTCCTCGCCCTGGAGCGCGTGGCGCGGCTCGATGAGGAGGATGCCACGCCGCTGGAGCGGATGGCCCGGCTGCTCATCTCCCTCAAGCGCTACGACGAAGCCCTGAAGGCCGGGCGCGACGCCATCGCCCGCGACCCCGTGGATCCGGACGCCTACCAGGTCACCGGCCGCGCGCTTCTTGCCCAAGGGGAGCTGACCCCGGCGATCCAGATGTTCGAGCAGGTGACCGAGCTCTCCGCGAACCACGGCCATGCCTGGAACAACCTGGGCTATGCCTGCCTGCTCGCCAACGAGGACCAGGCCGCAGTCGACGCCCTCACCCGGGCGGCGGAGCTTCTGCCCGGCGTCGCCTACGTGCAGAATAACCTTGGCATCGCACTCGAGCGCACCGGGAGACTGGACGAGGCGATGAGGGCCTTCACCGTCGCCACCGAGCTTTCCCCCAAGTACGTCAAAGCAAAGCTCAACCTCCAGCGGCTCGAGCAGCTGGCCAGCACCGGCGAAATGCCGGACCAGCAAGAGCTCGACGATGGCAGTGCGGACGCATCGCCCGGAATAAAATCGACGCTCCCTTGAGTGAAGCCAAGCAGGGTGTTGAAAAACGTCGCGAGCAAGCCCAGATGCGAGGCGCGGTGGCGCCTGGCGCGCGGAGCGTACGAGGCAGTACGTGAGCACGCCAGGGGGACCGCAACAAAGCAAGTGGGCTGCGGAGCAGTTTTGCAACACCCTGCTGGAACGTCTAGTGGCCGGGAGAATCGGCCCGGCCACTGCTCTTTGCCTGGATTCGGAGATAACCTCGACGGTGAGAGAATGAAGCGCCCTTCCGAGATCACCCCCCTGCCATCCGCCCCCGAGCCAGGCACGAGCGAATCGCCGGCGAAGGGGGGTGGGGATTTCAGGCGTCGCG
>WNEZ01001908.1_pt1 | contig 17673 bp, 11 predicted proteins | sample 5400521 | NCBI WGS metagenome assembly WNEZ01 (sample SAMN13153339, study PRJNA577476) | soil metagenome | isolation source: 120 cm saprolite under Douglas fir tree site 2 hole 1 replicate 1 | place: USA:California | collected 2015-04-18
CAACAGATTAAGCCCAGCCGTTCTTTGGGCCGCAGAGCAAGTCTTCAACTATGAATCTGATGCAGCGAAGCGGTGCTATACGGGATCACAGTTATCCCTTGCGAAATTGGCGGCAAAGAATTGCGACTCAAACGGTGGACAGTGCTTGACGCACACGCGGGAGACCTGTACACTAAGTCTGCCTTTCGCACCGCCCGGCGTTTGCGGAGAGCTAATTTCCCCTCCTGGAATCCAAAGTGAGGAGGCCGGTTGTATGGCGGCTGCAGTAATCGTTTTGCGTAACGGGGCCCGCATCTCTTTGGTGCGTTCTCTTCCCTTTATCTTGGTGCACGTGGCATGCTTGGCGGCGTTTTTCGTTGGCTTCCGCTGGTCATGGTTGATCGTGTGCCTGGCGCTGTTCTACGTGCGGATGTTTTTTGTCACTGCGGGCTACCATCGCTATTTCTCTCATCGCTCGTTCAAAACCAGCCGTGTCTTCCAATTCATCATGGCTGTCTTGGCCATGAGCTCCACGCAGAAGGGAGTCCTCTGGTGGGCGGCGAACCACCGCCACCACCACCGGTATTCCGATACCCAGGAGGATCTGCACTCACCCTCGCTTTTCGGCTTTTGGTGGTCGCATGTGGGCTGGATCCTCTCCGACCGATACAACGATACCCAGGTGGATCTGATCCGCGATTTCTACAAGTATCCGGAGCTGCGCTGGCTGAATCGCTATCATATGGTGCCGCCGGTGGCGCTGGGGGTCGCGCTGTTCTTGATTGGCGGCTGGGGAATGCTGGTGTGGGGTTTCTGCATCAGCACCGTGATACTGTGGCACAGCTCGTTCACGATCAATTCGCTCTCTCACCTATTCGGCAGTCGGCGCTACGCAACAACGGATACGAGCAAGAATAACTTGTGGCTGGCCCTGCTCACCATGGGCGAGGGCTGGCACAACAACCATCACCACTACATGGCTTCAGCCCGCCAAGGGTTCTTCTGGTGGGAAGTGGACCTGACCTACTATACCTTGAAGATGCTGTCGTGGTGCCGGATTGTGTGGGACTTGCGGCAACCGACCCCGGCGGCTTTGGTGGCTACCGAAGCCAGTTCCTAGCTCACCGTAACTTATCCCCATCCACCGGATTTGTCTGAACTGCGAAACGCCCGCGGGGTTATTGTTTACCAAGCCCGGCAGGGGCCGGGATAAAATTTCGCGAGGGATCGCTCACCGAAGCCCTTTACGGAGGGATTCCTCGCCCGCCGGCGCGCTGGGACGACAGCGGCTGTGCCAGTCTCTATGTCATTTTCTCGACGGCGGCGACGATATGCCGCGCCGAGATGCCGAAGGCGTCCAGCAGCTCTTCGGCCTTGCCCGAGTGTGGCACCCTTCCCACGGCCAAGCGCCTCGCGGCGTTCAGTGGAATGCCATCGGTAATCAAGGCGCCTAGCGCCGCTTCGCCCAACCCGCCCTCTGGGTAATGGTCTTCGACGGTCACAACGCGGCCTCCGCTTGCGCGGACGTGCTCCCCGAGCGCCGGCGCGTCAATCGGCTTGACGCAGTAGAGATCGATTACGCGAATGGCGATGCCTTTGGCCGCCAGCTGCTCGTAGGCTTTCAGGGCCTCGTGCAAAGTCACGCCAGCGGTGATGATCGCGGCGCGGTCACTCGTACTCTGGCGCAGCACCTTGAATCCAGGAACAGGGAATTGTTCATCATTCGGGTAGAGCACCGGCGTCTTGGGCCGTCCGGTCCGCACGTAGCAGATGCCGGAGCGGCGCGCCGCGGTTTCGGTCAACCGCTCTGCCGCGACCGCATCGCCGGGGTAGAGCACCGTGGCTCCGGGGATGGCGCGGAACATCGCGAGATCCTCCAGGCCCATCTGCGAGGGCCCATCTTCACCAATAGAGACGCCGCAGTGCGACCCACACAGGTTGAGGTTGCTCCGGCTGATAGCCGCCATGCGCACCTGGTCGTAAGCGCGCGAAAGGAAGCAGGCAAATGTGGCCACAAACGGCACCTGCCCCTGCGCCGCTAGCCCCACGCCCGCGCCTACGAGGTTCTGCTCGGCGATGTAGCCCTGGTAAAGGCGATCTGGATAGGCCTTTTCGAGCACTTCTGTGAACGTCGAATTCTTCACGTCGCCGTCCAGCGCCACGATTTTCGGATGGACAGCGGCAAGCTTCCGCAGCGCGGTGCCAAATGCTTCACGCGTGGCCACCATTTGTCCGCGTTGGTACTCGGGCGGGGCCGGAGCAGGGAAGTTCGGAGGAGCCGGCAGCGACTGGCGCGCGTACGAGCGGCCGTCATCGGCGGGAATCTGAGGAATGGGTCCGATCTCGGCCAACGCCTTTTCCAATTCAGCCTTCGACAGCGCCTTTCCGTGCCACCCCTCTTTGTCCGCCAGGAAACTGATGCCATGACCCTTCTCAGTCCGGGCGATGATTGCTTGCGGGCGCCCGGTGGTGGCCTTGGCGCGGTCCAGCGCGGCAAGTACCGCAGGGACATCATGACCGTCAATCACTTCGGTCTGCCAGCCCTGCGCATCGAACTTGTGGCGATAAACTTCGGTGTCATGGCGATACATGGTGCGCTCGCTCTGCCCGAGCCCGTTGACGTCTACCAGCGCTGTCAGATTATCGATCCGGTGGTGCGCCGCAAACGCAGCGGCTTCCCAGACGTTGCCTTCCGCCATTTCGCCGTCGCCCAGTAAGACATATACACGCGCGCTGGACTTCTCGGCTCTGGCGCCGAGCGCCAGCCCCGCCCCCACTGAGAGGCCCTGGCCGAGCGACCCGGTGGCCGCGTCCACACCTGGCACGAGCGGCGTGGGATGGCCCTCAAGTTCGCTCCCGAATTGCCGCAGCGTGAGCAGGCGCGAAACCGGGAAGACGCCCGCTTCAGCCAGCGCGGCGTAGAGCACCGGCGCGGCGTGGCCCTTCGAGAGCACGAAGCGATCGCTCGAAAGGGAGTTGGGATCGGCAGGATCGAACTTCATTGCGTGAAAAAACGTTGCGGCGACGAGTTCTGCGGCGGAAAGGCACGAGGTGGGATGGCCGGAGCCGGCGGCGGAAGTTGCGCGCAGCGAATGGATGCGCAGCAACCGGGCTTTGTCGCGGATCTTCTCTAGCCTGGCGGATAACAAGACTCCCTGTGGTTGTGCGGTCATCACTACTCCTGGCGGAAAATTATGCAGCTCACCAATTGTACTGGACCTCTCTGGTTCTTGTTAAGGAAGTCCTGAGGAGCGCCCCGTGCAAGAGATGTCGGTCGCCGGGAAAGCTAACTGCGAGCAGGTTGGGGCGCCATGCCTGGAAGCAAGCTTCCAGGGCGCCTCAGATCCAGCAGGCCCTGCAGCCGCAATTCAAGCTCCCACATGCTGCTGGGGTGGGGGCAGCGTCGCAGGAACCACGGCTTGTCTTGAGCCGAGGGCAGGTTAGCGCCACCCGCCGCGTCAAAGATATAGGCGAATGTCGCCCGTGCCAACTCGACGGCCGGGCGAGACATATTCTCGGGCATGCCCCAGGGGAAAGAAAAAAGCCTTATCGGCTTCCCCAGCCGCGCTTCCAGATCCGTCTTGCAACCTACAATTTCGTATTCCAGCGCAATAGGGTCAGTGGAGGCGCAATCAAAGTGCGAACGTGTATGGCCTCCGAACTCAAATCCGGAGCGGCTCAGCCAACACACCTGCTCCCACGTGAAGGGAGGGAATCCCTCCTGGTTCTTCCTGACGTCGTGCGCGAAAGGCCTCTGGGTAGAAATGTGCTCGGTGCTGACGAAGAGGGTCACGGGAATTCCTGTGGCTTTGGCGACGGCCCGGAGGTTGACGAAATTCTCGGCATAGCCGTCATCAAAGGTGAGGACCACGGTAGGAGCTTCGACGCGATTGGCCTCCAACATCTTCATCGCTTCCTGCAAGCTGGCGACCCGGTAGTACTTGGTGAGGAATTCCGCCTGCTGGTGGAACAAAAGAGTTGGCAGCCCCAGGTGGTGCGGCCGGTCGGTGATCAGGTGGTGGTACATGATCACCACGGGAAATGATTTGCGGAAGCGGCAGACCCAGTTTCGCACCACCGCCAGCGGAACGAGGGGCACCGTTCGGAGCAGCAGTTTCCAGTTGGGGCGTGTGCGGGGCGGGCGATAGGGGGGCCGCCGCTTCGCTATTTGCCGCTCGTACCGGGCCAGCTCGTGCGGCGCGGGCGCACGAAACGTGCGGGCCGTACCGGACTGAGGCGTCTCTTGAACCGTGCCGAAGATGAAGTCGGCCAAGGTGCACAGCAAGAGGTCGTTCCCAACAGTAGTGGCCTTCAGGGCGAGGCTGAAGAGGTTATCGTAGGTGTCTATGGGCGCTGACGCTGCGCGAAGGATGGGGCCGGCATCGAGCTCTGCCACCACCCGATGCACCGTCACGCTGATTTCCTCCTGGTCGTCCAGTGATTCCCACAGCCCCACAGGCCCTGCGCCGCGGTAATCGGGCAGCTTGTGGAGGTGCACTTTGATCGAACCCAAGCGTGGCAGCTCGAATAGCTCCGGCCTCAGATGGGGCGTGCCCGTGACAATCCCCAGATCCGCGCGCAATTGCCGGACATACTCGAGCGCCTCCGGTGAATGGATGTCCGTCGTCGCCAGGAGGGAGCAGCCCCTCGCCTGGCTGAACTGGGCCAGGTCCTCCAACCTGAAATCGGTTGGGCGGCTCTGACGCGGCGGGAAGGCGTGCGCAAATCGCAGCAAGGCCTCGCCGAGTTTATCGAGCGGCCTGCGAAGCAGGCGCAGAGTTCTTGCAGCAACATAGGGGTAATAGGCCGGGTCCAGCAGATTGCGCCGAAGGCTGCGCAGGTTCTCGGCCAGGCTCCTGGGGGGACACTGTTCGTAGAGAATCCCCAGCACTCGCGCACCGGCGACTTCACGAACAATCCGGTCTGCCAACCTGGCAATTTCCCAGGGTGATTGATTGGAGAAAAAAACGACGCCGAAATCCCTCAATGCGAACCGTCCTGAGACTTTGCCGCCATAAGAGTCTGATCGTGCGTTGCTCGCTCCGAGGATTGCCGTGCGGAGGGGCAGCCGGCGCAAGTCAACACCCATGCCCTCGGTCGAAGACCAACAGAATAGGATAAGAAGGGATGAACCCAAAAGCAAAACTAATGCGGAAACCGATTGCCCTATCAGTTGGCTGCAGCTCTCAGAAGTTACGTGGCAAGTGCGGCTCGTTTGGCAGTTCCGCTGACTGGCTTGGTCTGGTTCTCGCCTCCAGCCAGCTTCGCCGCTGACACCTCTCCCCACCGGATGACTTCTGAGCGCTCGATTCGCTGTCTGTCCTGGTTCGCTACCCGCAGAACTCGCCTACCGATTGATTGGAGTAGCTACCGCTGCCAGCCGCCGCCCAGCGCCTGATAGAGCTGGACAAGAGCCAAGAGTTCATTCGATTGGGCTTGTGCCAGGCCAAGTTCGGCGGTGAAATAATTCGTTTCGTTGGTCAGCACCTCAAGGTAACTGGCGACGCCGCCCCTGTAACGCATATCGGATAGCCGCGCTGCGTCCTGGGCGGATTGGGTCAGCAGTTGCTGTCTCTCGCGGAACTCCCGGTTCTTGCGGTAAGCGATCAACGCGTCGGAAACACCGCGGAAAGCTTGCTGAATCGTTTGCTCGTAGAAAAGCAGAGCCTCTTGTTGCTGAGCCTCGGTTAGGCGGACGTTGGAGCGAAGTCTTCCTCCCGTGAAGATGGGTTGCGCGAGCGACCCGCCAAAGTTCCACAGTCCCGCCGGTCCGCTAAAAAGGCTGGTAAGTGCCGAGCTCTGAAATCCGCCAGTCGCGGTGAGGAATATTTGCGGAAAGTAAGCAGCCTTTGCCACGCCGATTCGCGCGTTAAAGGCGATCAATTGTTGCTCGGCCTCGCGGATGTCCGGCCGGCGTTCCAGCAGCGACGAAGGAATCCCGGCGGGGACTTCCGGGGCATGCGGTTGCTCGGTCAACCTCCGCCCACGCGGGACAGCGGCAGGGTTCTTCCCCAGAAGGATACTAATGAAGTTCTCTTGCTGCTCGATCCGCCGCTCTAAGTTAGGGATCTGCTCGTCGGCGGTGTACACCAACTGTTCTGCTTGCCGCACGTCGAGCATGGAGGTAGCCCCATGGTCGACCAATAGTCGAGTCAGTCGCAGGGAGTCCTGGCGTGACGTCAGCGCGCGTTTGGAAATCTCCAACTCCAGGTCGAGTTCGCGGAGCTGGAAGTAAGCGGTTGCGACGTCACTCACCAGCGAGCTGATGACCGCCTGGCGCGCCCATTGGCTGGCCAACAGGTTGGCGCGTGCCGCTTCCGTCGCCCGGCGAAACTTGCCCCAGAAATCCAGTTCCCACTGAAGCGACAGATTCACCTGGTTCGCGCTGGTTTCAAATGCAGGGAGGAAACGCGATTGCGGTGAGCGTTGATTCGTGGCTTCGGCTCCCCCAGCGATCGTGGGGAACTGGTCCGCGCGCGTGATGCCCAACTGTGCCTCGGCTTGCAGGATGCGAGTGGCGGCGATGCGCACATCGTAGTTCTGTTGGAGGGCGGTGCGGATCAGGTCTTGAAGTTGCTCATCCTGGAAGACCTCCCACCATTTCTGATCGCCGAGTGAGGCGGCTTCGGTCTTGGGCGCTTCTTCCAATGTCAGGCCTCGATATGTGTCCGGGACATTCACACTCGGTCTTTTATAGTTCGGCCCCACGGCGCAGCCAGAGCCGAGGCTCGCGATCAGGACAAGTAGGGGGAGCTTTTTCATTTCAGTTGCCCTCCGCCGGCGAGGGCCTCGGCCGCAGGGCGGCTGTCGCGCGCTCCTTGCCGGCGCCCGAGAACCTCTCCACCACATAGAAAACCGCTGGAATGAAGAAAATGCCGATTGCGGTCGCCGCCAGCATGCCTCCGATGACAGTGGTGCCCATAATCTGCCGGGCCACCGACCCGGCACCCGACGCTGTCCACAACGGCACGCAGCCGAGGATAAACGCGAAGGAGGTCATCAGGATTGGCCGGAGACGCAGCTTGGCCCCTTCGAGCGCGGCGTCAACCAGAGGCCTCCCGTTCTCGTATTCGTCCTTGGCGAACTCCACGATCAGAATGGCGTTCTTGGCTGCCAGGCCGATGAGCATCACCAGACCGATCTGCGAGTACACGTCGCTCTCGATTTGAATCATGTAAGGCGGCAAGAAGGCGCTGAGCGCGGCACGCCGCAACCACAGAATCCCGAACGCGCCGAATACCGCCACCGGCGTGCTCAGCAGCACGCTGAACGGCAGCGACCAGCTTTCGTACAGAGCTGCCAGGATCAGGAACACGAATAGCAGCGAGAATCCGAAGATCACTGAGGCCGGCACCCCTTGCTGCGCCTTTTTCTCTTGAAAGGACATGCCCATGTAGTCGTAGCCCATTTCGCGGGGCATGGTTTGCGCGAAGACCTGTTCGAGAGCCGCCATGGCCTGTGCCGCGCTATAGCCGGGCGCAGCGCTGCCATTGATTTGCGCGGAGCGATAGAGGTTGTAGTGCATGGTGAACTCAGGCCCGGGGCGCGACGCAAATTTCGTCAGGGCGGAAAGCGGCACCATGTCGCCGCTGTTGTTCCGCACGTAGAACTGGCCTACGTTCTCGGCCCTTGTCCGGTAATCACCCTCGGCCTCGATGTACACCTGCCACTGGCGGCCGAACCGGTTGAAGTAGTTGATAAACAGCCCGCCCATGAATGCCTGGATCGTTCGGTAGACGTCGTTGAGGGCCACACCCTGCTTGATTACTTTGTCTCGATCTACTTCGACGAACTGTTGCGGCACGCTCGGCAGGAAGGTAGTGCTCAAGCCGGCGATCTCGGGACGCTTACGGGCGGCCGCCAGGAATATGTTCAAGTTATCGGTGAGGAACGCGACATCCTTGCCGGCGCGGTCCTCGAGAACGAAGGTAAATCCGCCGGAAGTGCCGACCCCCGGAATCGCCGGTGGCGAGAAGCTGAAGGCAATTCCTTCCGGAAGCTTGCTCAGTTCCTGGTTCAAGCGCTGCTTGATCACCTGATACTGCTCTTCCCTTTTTTTTCGATCGTTCCATGGCTTCAAAGTGACAAAAAAGAACGCGTTGTAACTTGTATTCACGAAGCTGAGCAAGCTGAAACCGACCACGCTGGTCGTGTACTCGACCCCCGGCGCTTGGGCCATGATCTTCTCAATTCTCCTCGCAACCTCGTCCGTGCGTTGGAGGGAAGCTGCGTTGGGAAGCTGGAGATTGAGATAAACGTAGCCCTGGTCCTCATCGGGCAGGAAGCTTGACTGCAATCTGTTGCTGATGAAGCCGGCCGCAACGCCGAAGGCCGCCAGCAGAACGAGCGCAATGGCGCTTTTGCGAACCAGTCCGCCGCACAGACGAACATAGGTATCTGTTGCGCGTCCAAACATTCGGTTGAACCAATCGAAGAACTTTCTCAGTGGGCCTTTGCTCTCCTTCTTCGGCCGGAGCATCAGCGCGGCAAGCGCCGGGCTGAGTGTGAGCGCGTTGAAGGCCGAAAGGATTACCGAAATTGCGATGGTTACCGCAAATTGTTGATAGAGCCGTCCGGTGATGCCCGGGATGAAGGCCGTTGGCACGAATACCGCGGAGAGAACCAGCGCGATGCCGATAACCGGACCGGAGATCTCTTCCATCGCCTTTAAGGCCGCGTCCTTGGGAGCGAGCCCGTCCTCGATGTGCCGCTCGACAGCCTCGACGACTACGATGGCATCGTCCACCACCAGGCCGATCGCCAGCACCAGGCCAAACAGAGAGAGCGTGTTGATCGAGAAGCCGAACAGTGGGAAGAACACGAACGTGCCGACCAGCGAGACCGGCACGGCGAGCAGCGGAATCAGCGTGGCGCGCCAGCCTTGCAAAAAGATGTAAACCACGACGATCACCAGCGCGATCGCGATCAGGAGGGTCAGGATGATTTCCTTCATGCCTTCGGTGACAGCCCGAGTCGTGTCGAGCGATACCACGTAGTCCATATCTTGGGGGAATCGTTTCTTCACCTCGTCCATCAGCTTCTTGACGCCCGCAGCCGCCTGCACGGCGTTGGATCCAGGCAACTGGTACACCGCGACGATCGCCCCAGGTTTCCCATTCAAGCGGCCCACAATGCTATAGTCCTGAGCTCCCAGCTCGACTCGGGCCACGTCCTTGACCCTCACCATCCCGCCGTCCGGCGTCTCGCGAACCACGATCTGGCCAAACTCCTCCGGCGAAGTCAGGCGGCCTTGCGCCCGGACGGAGTAGGTGTACTCCTGGCCCTTCGGCGCGGGCTCGCTGCCAACCTGTCCGGCGGGATTCACCGTGTTCTGCGTCTGGATGGCGCCGACGATTTCAGGGACGGTGATAGCCAGCTTGGCCAATTGGTCGGGCTTGACCCACAGCCTCATCGCGTACTTGCCAGCGCCGAAAACCTGCACGCTGCCGATGCCAGGCAAGCGTGTGACTTGATCGTTGAGGTTGATGTAGGCGTAGTTGGCCAGAAACCGTGCGTCGTAGGTCCCGTGCGGTGAGTACAGGCTGATGAGCATGAGGGGAGCTGTGAGTGTCTTCTGGACCGTAATCCCAAAGTTCGTGACATCGATCGGAAGCTGAGATGAAGCTTGTGTCGCGCGTATCTGGGTGAGTATCAGATCGGTGTTGGGGTCCGTTTTCACGTCGAAGTCCACGATCATTCTCATCAGCCCGTTGGCGGCGTTTAAGGAATACATGTAGTTCATGTTGTCCACCCCGCTCATTTGCTGCTCGATGGGGGTGGCAACCGACTGCTCGATCGTCTGGGCGTCGGCGCCGATGTAGGTGGCCTGTATCTGCACCTCCGGCGGGACGATGTTGGGAAACAGAGCGACCGGCAGGCCCAGGATGACAACGGCGCCCACGATCACCGTGAGGATGGAGATCACCATCGCTACGATCGGCCGGTTGATGAAGAATTTCGACATGGCTCAATTGCCTTCCGCCGGAGGTTTGATCGGCTTGGGGTTGACAAGCGAGCCTTCTCTCACCTTTTGCACACCCTCCACCACGATGCGCTCGCCAGGTTTGAGGCCCTCGTCAATGATCCACATTGTGCCAAAGCGCTCACCGATCTTGACCGGTCGGATGCTCACCTTCTTGTCGCTGCCCACCACCGCCACCTGGTAGCTCCCCTGGAGTTCCGTGACTGCGCGCTGCGGCACCGCCAGCGCGCCCGCTCTTACGTTGGTTACTGTGCGGATTCGCCCATACTGGCCGGGGCGAAGGATGTTTCCCGGGTTGGGGAAGAGTCCGGCCAGCCGAATCGCGCCGGTCTTTACATCGACTTGCCGGTCTGCCGCGAAAAATTTCCCTTTTCGCGGATAGGTTGTTCCGTCCGCCAGAATTAACTCCAATTCGAGTTCCTTCTCTCGCGCCTCACGGGCTGCCGCGGTCGGGTTGCGCCGTACGTAGTTGAGGTATTCCTGTTCGCTGACGGCGAAATAGGCTTTGATTGGATTGAGCTGGGAGACAGTTGTGAGCAAGGTGTTCGGCCCCACCAAGTCGCCGATCTGGCCCTTAGCGATTCCCGCAACCCCGTCAACCAGCGACCTGGCCTTGGTGAACTCTATGTTTAACTGGGCCTGTTCCACTTGGGCCTTTGCGGATTCGACGAGGGCTGTGGCGGCGAGCTTTGCCTGGATATCGTTGTCCAATTGGCTGTGAGCGATCGCTTTGGCTTCCGCCAGCGGTGTATCCCGCTCCACATCCAGTGTTGCCTTGCCAAGTTGTGCCTGGGCTTGCGCAAGCTGTGCCTTGACCTGGTCGAGCGTTGCCTGGAAGGGGCGCGGATCGATCTCGAAAAGCACCTCGCCCTTCTGTACGAATGAGCCTTCCTTGTAGTCCTGCTTTACAAGATAGCCCGACACTTGCGGTTGGATTTGCGCGTTTACGTAGCCATCCAGCGTTGCAACCCATTCCCCATAGATCGGAACGTCCTTCTGTACGACGTCAACCACTTCTACGTCGGGTGGGCTCGTCGGGGGCGCCGCCTGCTTGCTTTGACACCCATTGGAGACCAGCAGCGCGGTAACGCTGAGCAGCGCAACAACTAAAGACGGAGCGTGCCTTGAAGCCGAGAGCACTGCTCCGAACGAGGAACGCCCATTCTGAAGGCAGTCCGGGAATTGATGCGGGGGCCCAAGTCTGGCCGGCATGAGACACTCCTCCTTTGGAAAAGGGGGAGGAATCATAACTCAAAAATAGATTAATTGTATCTAGCGCTAGAGGGCGGACACCGGGGATCTCCGGTGGCAGCCGATCTTAGCCTAGGCGGCCTCGGGTTCACCTCGGTTTTCTGCATTCGAACCCATGGGGCGCTGCTGCGGGGGCTTCCGGGAAAGATGAAGGGTGAACCTGCCATTATGGTCGTTGACCCGGACGCTTGGTTTAGAGACACTATAAGCCCGCGCGGAGCGTTCCTGTCGTCAACCTGTGCAAGCACGGTTCGCTGCCGGCATTTGGCACGACGGCAGAGGCTGCACAGAAAATCGAGGCATCGAAACCATGAGCGAACAAGTTGGAGAGCTTCTTCCGCCGACCCGGCTGATGCTGACCCCGGGCCCCTCGTCGATGGACCCGCGGGTCTACCGCGCGCTGGCCACACCCTTGGTGGGCCACCTGGACCCCTGGTTTATGGAGATGATGGGTGACGTTCAGGCGCTGCTGCGGCGGGTGTACCGCACGGAGAATCGCGTCACGTTTCCCATCTCGGCTTCCGGCTCGGGCGGCATTGAGGCCGCGGTACTGAACCCGCTCGAGAGCGGCGACGAGGCTATCGTCTGCGTGAATGGCTGGTTCTCTGAGCGCATGGCCCACATCGCCGAGCGCACCGCCGCGCGAGTGATCCGCGTCGAAGCCCCTTACGGCCGCGCCGTGGATCCCGAAGACGTTCGCCGCGCAGCCAAAGGCAGAAAGATCAAACTGGTGGGGCTGGCTCACGGCGAAACCTCCACCGGCGTGGTGCAGCGCCTCGACGATTTCCGCAAGGTGGCAGACGAACTGGGAGCCCTGCTTGTGGTGGATGCGGTGGCCACCCTGGCCGGTCTCCCGCTCGAGGTGGACCGGCAGCGTATCGACATTTGCTTCAGCGGATCGCAGAAGGCCATCAGCGCGCCCCCGGGCATGGCGCCCATCACCGTAAACGCGGGCGTCGAGGAGGTGCTGCGCGCGCGCAAGAGCAAAGTGCAGAGCTGGTATTTTGATTTGACCACGACAATGAATTATTGGGGTAAAGAGCGCACCTACCATCATACACCGCCGATTTCGTTGATATACGGGCTGCGGGAAGCGCTGCGCCTGGTGCTCGAGGAAGGGTTGGAGGCGCGCTGGGAGCGCCACCGGCAGAATCAGCAGGCGCTTGTGGCGGGTCTGGAAGCGATGGGCCTGGAGCTGTTCGTCTCCAATCCAGCCGACCGCCTGATCACCGTGTCTAGCGTGCGCGTGCCCGAGGGAATCGATGACGTCCGGGTGCGCCGGCAGTTGCTCGACGAATTCAATATTGAAATCGCCGGCGGCTTTGGCCCGTTGAAGGGTCAAGTCTGGCGCGTCGGGCTGATGGGCTATTCGTGCCAGCGCGGCAACGTGCTGTTGTTTCTGGCTGCGCTTGAAAAGGTGCTGCTCGAGCAGGGATTCAAGGTGCCAGCGGGCGCCGGCGTGGGCGCGGCAGTACGCGCCAGCCTTGCAGCTCCGGAGTCCGTCACGATAGGCAACCGCAAGTAGGCGAGTTATTAAGAGCCACACCAGTGTCGCCGCCTGAGGCCGTCGCGCGGAGTGGCTCTACGGAGATCCGTTGCCCAACATCCTTCCCAACACCGGTGCCATGAGCGATTTCGTCGGCGCGTTTGACGTGCCGTCAAGACTCACGGACCAGACTTACCACTGCCGCTTCTCACACCTGTGGAACGGGGTCGCTACTCGCCACAGCGATACGGTGGACTGCAAGTTCTTTGTGGATGGCCGCGGCGTGGTGGTGGGTCTAGCCCACCCGGCGTTCGTGGAGTTTCGGACGCGTGCCGGCCGCGACCTCACCGACCGCGAGGCCAGCTTCCTCGCCGCGGAGTACCTGCGCGAGCGGCTCGAGCAGGAAGAGGAACACTCGCTTTATGACGTTTCCGCCGCCGCCGCCCTCGCCCTGATCGAAAAGCTCGGAATCCGGTGAAGGAATGGTCAGTCCTGAACGGTCAGGCTTCAGCGCTCGTTCGTAGCGCCGGCGTCCTCGCCAGCGGTCTCAGAAAAACGCCGCCGGGACGGCGGTGCAACAGCCGCGCATTAGGCGTCGGAAAGAGATTCATCGAAGCCGGAGGATTCGCCCAGTTCGTCAGCTTCCAGGATGGCGCCACAGTCCAGACACTCGACATATTCGGCGTCCTGATCTTTGGCGATCAGCCGCTTGTGGACGTGCTTGCAGTTGGCGGGATCGGTCATAAAGGATACTCGGCTGTGGTCTCAGAATGCCTCATTAGCCGAGCCCCGCAGCGTGGGAGGATTATAACGCTGATCCAAGAGGCAAGTTGAAGGTGCAGATGAAGGCCAATAGCTCGCTGCTGAAAGCTACCACTTAGCCGCTGCCAACTATCCAGTATCCCCTCCTCCCTGCTCTCGACCTGCTGGCCTTTCGTAGGGAAAGCCCCGGGTCTGAAGACCCGGGCTACAAGCAAACTGGCTCCTTAGTGATCCAGTTCGGCGTGAAACGCCGCCATGTGCGGATGGTGCAGCCCGTCGCGCCGGATAAAATGCATGACGAGGAACATCAGAAGCGCGCCGACAACCATCACGGCAACCGCCACCTGCAAACCGATCAGCAGGTTGGAGAGATCATCAATCTTGCCCACCACCAGAGGCCCCAGCACACCGCCCACTAGTTGCGTGACGAACATGTAGACGCCGACCGAAGTCGCGTGCGCGCGCGGTGGCATCAGGTCGTGGATCACCGCGGTTACTGGGCCGTGGTACCAGGACATGAAGAAGGCACCGATGAATAGCGCCAGCACCACAACCCGCTTGTCATCGGCGGCGAGCACCCAGATCAAAAACGGCGCCGCCATCAGGAATGCAACTGCCACAGTCAGGATGCGCCCAAAGGCGTAGCGCTTCTGCGCGAAGTCGGCCACGTAGCCGCCGGCCAGCACGCCCAGCAGCGAGGCTAGAAGCACAGTGATTCCCAGTGACACGCCCGCCTGACCGACGGTGAAGTCCTTCCAGCGTCTTACAAAGTCTGGACCCCAGAAGATGAACGCAACGCTAGTAAACGTGATCAGCACGCCGCTCGCGACCAAAGCCAGGTACGCCGGAACGGCCAGCAAGTGGCCGATAGGCACCAGTTCTGAGCGTGGCCCGCGCGGCAGCTCCTCCAGCCGCAGCACAAGCAGAGCGAAGATCAGTCCGGGAGTTGCGATGATGAAGAAGGCGGGCCGCCAGCCGAGCTTCTCCCCAATCACGCTCCCGAGCACCATTCCCGCCGTGGCCCCGGCCAGCATTCCCGCGGCAAACACCGCTTGCGCCCGGGCCCGCGCGGCGGCCGAACAGGCACCGGAGATTAGCGACTGAGCCGCCGGGGCGTAGGCCGCCTCGCCCACGCCAACCAGCGCGCGCGCCACCAGCAAGAGCGCATACGTGTGCGCCATTCCCGTCAAGAACGTGGCCAGGCTCCAGAACACCACCCCGAAGGCAATGATCCGCGTGCGGCTGATGCGGTCGGCCAGCAAACTGAAGGGAACTGTTGCGGCCGCAAGCACGAATTGCAGCACGATTTGCAGCGCGGAGAGTTGTGCGCTCGATAGTGCGAAGTGATCCCGCAGCAGTGGCACCAGCGGGGGCACCACCAGCCGGTCCGCGAAGTTGACAAAATTAATTAGAGCGAGTATGGCAAGGAGGCGCACCCGGTACCGGTCGAGGGAATGAGATTCGGTTTTCATCTCTGCTGCGGAAACGGCAGCTCCTGACTCAGCGTGCATCCCCGCGCTCCGGACAATACACCATTATATAACGAGGGACACCACCACCCGATGCCGCAACCAAGAGAAGGTGAACACCTTGCCACCGTGTTGTTTTACGGGTTGGTATTGCTATTGGCCTACCTGGTGTACCGCGTGTTCGAGCCGTTCCTGGTTCCGCTGGGCTGGGCGATCGTGCTGGTGGTGTTCTTCTATCCCTTGTACACGCGGCTGGAGAAGCGCTTGGGCTCGACGCGCGCGGCAACGCTCAGCACGCTAGGAGTCACCCTGATTCTGATTGTGCCCGTACTGTTGCTGATGACGCTGTTCGTGCGCCAGGGCCTAGAGGCGGCGCTCAGCATTGAGCACCAGATAGCGACTGGGCAATTCCCCTGGATGGGCCGGGCCTGGGGGTCGGTCGGTCGCATTATCCAAAGGGGAACACCCGGGACCGCCGGTGGTGCTCCCGCAGACCTGCCAACGCTTGTGCGGCAGAGCGCCGAATGGGTGGCCGGGTTTCTGGCGGGGCAGTTAGGAACTCTGCTGCGAAACGCGGCTACGTTCTTGTTTGAGCTGTTCGTCACGCTGTTTGCACTGTTCTACCTGTTTCGCGACGCCGATGCCATTGTCGCAGGGATTCGCCGGTTCCTTCCCTTCGAAGAAGCGCACCGCGAGCAGATGTTGAGTGAGGCGCGCGACCTCATCTTCGCCAGCGTCACCACCAGCCTGATCATCGCCGCCGTGCAGGGCCTGCTGGGCGGCGCGGGGTTTGCCGTGGTGCGGCTGGGCTCGCCGGTGTTCTGGGGCGTGATGATGGCGTTCCTCTCGCTGCTGCCAGTGGTGGGCTCCGCGCTGATCTGGGTGCCCGCAGTGATTGGTCTCGCGGTCGCCGGCCACTGGGGGCGCAGCATCGTACTGACCGCGATTTGCGCGGGGGTGGCAGGAACGGTGGACAATTTCCTGCGGCCGATCCTGCTTAGCGGGCGCGCGCGCTTGAGCGGTCTGCTGGTCTTCATCAGCGTGCTCGGCGGGGTCGGAGTGTTTGGAATGCTGGGCATCGTGCTGGGTCCTATCGTGGTGGCCACCGCGGTGGGTATTTTGGATGCGTACACACGCCACGGGAACCCGGTTGGGGAGGGCGGACGGGCTGTGCTAGAGTAGCCCGCTCAGATGGTCTCGATGGCCACCAAGCCTGCGATCACGCATGCGGGACTTCCCCCGGAAAAACTTCGGTGGAGCTGCGACCCGGCCCGCATTCCGTTTGACACCACTGCGCAGGCGGAGCTGCTTGACGGAGTCATCGGGCAGGATCGCGCCCTGCGCGCGCTGAAGATGGGCGTTGAACTGCCCGCGCCGGGCTACAACGTTTTCGTTTGCGGGCTGGCGGGCACCAGCCGCGGGGGCATGATCTCCCGCATGATCGAAGAGCTCCAGCCGACGACCAAGCTTTCCCCCGACCGCTGCTACGTCAACAACTTCAAGAACCCTGACCGCCCGCGCCTGCTTTCTCTGCCACCGGGCCAGGCCAACGCGTTCAAGAAGGACATGCAGTCGGGCATTGAGTTCCTGCGCCGCCGCATCCCACAGGTCTTTGAGGGTGAACCTTTCCAGCGGCAAAAGGGGCGCATAGTAGACCGCTTCACGGTGCGCGAGAAAGAGTTGATGGACGACTTCACCCGGCGAATTGCGCGCGACCAGTTTGCCTTGGGTCACATGCAGGTGGGCGCTGTGGCCTTGCCTGAAATTTTTCCCGTGCTCGAAGGTCAGATGGTGCCCATTGAGGACATCCCCAAGCTGGTCCACGAAGGCAAACTTGAGACGGTGGCCGCCGAAGAACTCGAACGCAAGTACGAGCAGTTCCGGCAGGAGTTCACCGTCGTTTACCGCAAGACGCTTACGCTTTCCCGCGAGCTTGCCAGCGAACTCAGCTACCTGGAGCAGGAGGCAGCCTCAGTGCTGGTGGACGGCTTCATTGAGGAACTGAAGGAGAAATACCCGGGCGCGAAAATTGCCGAATACCTCGAGGAGGTCCGCCATCACATCCTCGATAATCTCGACCCGTTCAAAGAGCGGGAAGGAGAAGAGGAACATCAACAGCAGTCTTCCCCCGACGGCGGGTCGCGGGCGCCTGCCGGCGAACGCGACCCCTTCCGCGTATATGGGGTCAACGTGCTGCTGGCGCACAACGAGCAGGACACTTCCCCCATCATCTTCGAGACCACGCCGACCTACGCCAACCTGTTCGGCACCATCCAGCGCAGCTACGATGCCCGCGGCGGCTGGACCTCGGACTTCATGGACCTGCGGGCGGGCTCGGTCCTGCGCGCCGACGGCGGCTTCCTAATTATGTACGCGCTCGACGCGCTCACCGAGGCCGGCGTGTGGCGCACGCTGAAGCGTACGCTCAATCACGGCAAGCTCGAAATTCAGCCCATGGACCTGTTCTTCCCATTCGGCACCTCGGCGCTCAAGCCTGAGCCGATCGAGATGAACGTCAAGATTATTCTGATCGGCGACCGCGCGATGTACGAGCTGCTGTACGAATACGAGGAGGACTTCAAGAAGATTTTCAAGGTGCGCGCAGAATTCGATGAAGAGATGGAGATGAGCGACGAGGTGATCCGGCAGTACGGCGGCCGGCTGCGCAAGCTCTCGGAAGAAGAGGGACTGTGGCCCTTCGATCGCACCGCGGTCGCTGCCATGATCGAATACGGCGTGCGCAA
>WNEZ01005263.1_pt1 | contig 17672 bp, 14 predicted proteins | sample 5400521 | NCBI WGS metagenome assembly WNEZ01 (sample SAMN13153339, study PRJNA577476) | soil metagenome | isolation source: 120 cm saprolite under Douglas fir tree site 2 hole 1 replicate 1 | place: USA:California | collected 2015-04-18
CGCGCTTTTACCTCTTTGATGTTGGACACGCTCTTCTCGTACCGCGTCATGGATTCAGGGTCGTTTTCATCCCGCGTGGCAAGCATGACAACTGGAAGATTCTCATCAATCAGAGCGTTGGGCCCGTGCTTCATCTCGCCTGCCGGATAGCCCTCCGCATGGATGTAGGAAATCTCCTTCAGCTTCAGAGCGCCTTCGAGTGCGATGGGAAAATGAACGCCCCGTCCAAGGTACAGGAAATTCGTGTGGCGAAAGAATTGCCGGGCGAGGGCTTCGTAGATCCCGGTCTCCTCGCCCTGCAGGACGGTTTCCATTTTATGGGGAATGCGCATGAACTCCTGCAGAAGATGCTTCGCGCAGTCGTCGGTGAGCGTGCCGCGCACCTGGGCCAGGTACATGGCCGTCAACATGAGCGCCGTCAACTGCCCGGTGAACGCCTTAGTGGACGCCACGCCAATCTCCGGTCCCGCATGCGTCAGAATCGTTCCCGCCGCCTCTCGCGTGATCATCGAGCCGAACACGTTGCAAATGGCGAGCGTTTTCGAACCCTTCTGCTTGGCCTCGCGCTGCGCGGCGAGCGTGTCCGCGGTTTCACCAGACTGGCTGATGCAAATCGTCAGTGTTTTCGAATCGATGATGGGGTCGCGATAGCGGAACTCGCTGCCGTAGTCGACCTCGACGGGAATCTTCGCGAGGCGCTCAATCATGAACTTTCCGGTCTGGCCTGCGTGCCAGCTCGTGCCGCAAGCGACGATCTTGATATTGGTGAAATTTCGGAATTCTTCCTCGGAAATGTCCATCTTGTCGAGGAAGACTTTAGCGGAATCGAGCGCCACGCTGCCGAGAAGAGTGTCACGGACGGCGCGGGGCTGCTCGAAGATTTCCTTCTGCATGAAGTGCTTGAAGCCGCCCTTTTCCGCCATGATCGGGTCCCAGGAGATATGCTGGACGGCCCGCTCAACAGTGTGGCCATCGTGATTCATGACGCGGACGCCTTGCGGAGTGAGCACCGCAATGTCGCCATCGGCCAGGAAAAACATCTCCCGTGTGTGCCCCAGGATTGCCGGAATGTCGCTGGCGACGAAATACTCGCCCTGGCCCAGGCCGATCACGGAAGGCGGGCCGGTGCGGGCGGCAACAATCTTGTTCGGGTCCTGCGCGGACAGAATGGCGAGAGAATAGACTCCGGCGAGCTGTTTCACCGTTTTCCGCACGGCGTCCTCAAGCGGGCCGCCCTCCTTCATGTGCTTTTCCACCAGGTGGGCGACAATTTCAGTATCCGTTTCAGTGACGAACTTGTGGCCTTCTCTTTCAAGCTGGCGCTTCAGTTCGACGTAATTTTCCACAATACCGTTATGGACGACCACGATCTGGCCGGTGCAGTCGCGGTGGGGGTGCGCGTTCTCTTCGGTAGGACGCCCGTGCGTGGCCCAGCGCGTGTGACCGATGCCGTACGAGCCATCGATCGGAGATTGCCGGACAGTCTCTTCGAGGTTGTGCAGCTTGCCTGGAGCGCGGCGGATTTCCACCTTGCCGTTCGATCCGACCACGGCTACGCCCGCGGAATCATAACCGCGATATTCCAGGCGCCTCAGACCGTCGAGGATGAGGGGAACAACTTTTTTTGAGCCGATATATCCGACGATTCCACACACTTTTTACTCTCCAGACGTTCGAGCTAGGCGCCAAGAAAAGAAGCCCGCATTGAAAAGACTAGCACAATGGAAACGGAGATTCGGCTTGCCAAGGCGATTTGTTTCCTGGCGTTAACAATGTGAGCGCGAAGGGAGCCGGGGCCTAATCAACGATCTCGTAGCGGAATTCCTCAATCACCGGGTTTGTCAGGACCTCACGCGCCAGGCGCTCGACCTGCTTTTCGGCGCCTTCCCGCGTGGCGCCATCCATATCAAGGACAAAAAATTTACCCTGGCGAACGTCGCGAACGCTCGTGAAGCCCAACGAGGACAAGGCGTGTTGAATCGCTTGTCCCTGCGGATCCAAAACCGTACGTTTCGGCATTACCCAGACATGAGCTTTCATCGCAAACATTATACCAATCCGAGGGCAGCCGTGCCCGAGTGAAATTCGCGTAGGAGAGCGGTCTTTTCCGCATCCGTCAGAAACGCGTGGTGGAAGCTCGCTTCCGCGAGGCGGACGAGATCAACGGAGTTCAGGCCCATGCGATGTGCGTGGAGGTATTCACTGCTGACCGTCGTCTCAAACATGGCAGGATCGTCGCTCGACAACGTGACCGGCAGACCACGCCGGAAAAAGGATGCGAGCGGGTGCTGGTCGTATCCGGCAGTTTCGCGACCAATCTGGCGTGCGAGTGCTCCTGTTCGGAGATTGCTTGTGGGGCACACCTCCAGGGGAATCCCCCGCGCGGCCACAAAGTCCATCGTGCGCTCGTCGCGCATCACTCCGATTCCGTGGCCGATGCGCTCGGCGCCCAGCATTTCCACCGCTTCACGAACCGACTCGGGCCCGCCGATTTCTCCCGCGTGAATGAGGCGATGCATTCCCTGGCTGGCCACGTAATCGTAGACGGGGCGGAGGTCACTGGTAGGAAGACCCAGTTCATCGCCGCCAATTCCGAACGCGACAATATCAGGCGCCCGCAATTCCACGGCGATCTTCGCGACTTCCATCGCCGGGCTGGCGCCCCACTGTCGCACGGCGTCGAATATCCACTTCAGGCGAACGCCGGGAACTTGCAAAGCAGCGTCCCGAAGAGCGGCGAAATTGGCTGCGGGATCCTGATTGCGTCGAAACATAATTCCAATGGAAAGAGTGACCTCGGCGTACAGAACGTTTTGCCGCCGCATGGATTCAGCGAAACGCCGCGAGATCAAGGCATAGTCTTCGGGCCCGCGAAGAAATGAGGTCACCCAGATGAACGCCTCGATGAATTGGGCGAAGTCACCGGGAGCGTAACGCGCGGCGGCTTCTTCGACAGTAAGCGAGACACCATGCCGGGCCGCCAGCTCCACGACCGTCGGCGGTTCAATCGAGCCCTCCAGATGGACGTGCAGCTCGGCCTTTGGCAGGGATACGGCAAGTTGTTCGATTGAAGGTGTGTTCATGCTGTGGGCGCCTATTGGGGAGGCAGTTGAGGCCGGCCCGCATTGATCCACGCCGTCATCCAATAGGAACCGACATCAGTGGCGGCATCGGTGAGCTGGCGTATCAGAATCGAACCCGCTAGATTATAGAATTTGTCATAATACTCATCAGTATAATCTGAGAACCCTTCGCGCGCGCGGCGATCCGATAGAAGGACGTTTTCCAGCCAGGCATGCGCGGACATGCAGGCGTCGAACGCATGATCGGTCGGATCACGCAGAAACATCGCGTCCTGCGGGCGCAGGGGGAAGAACGTCGAAAAGCGGTCGACTAGACTCGATCCGAAGCGAAGATCGACTCCGGGCTGGGCGGACAAATGGCCATCGAAGTTTTCCGTCGTATGAAACGGGTCGTGCGCCTGCGCGACATAGGCAGCCAGGTAGGCCGCGGACAATCGCGCCTGCTCCCAATCGTGGTCCCGAAACGCCGCGGTCAGCCTCTGGCTGTACACGCCGATCTGCCAGGGCAGAACGCCGGAGCCCTCCAGCCGGGTCTTGGTATATTTCGTGACCGCTGCTTTATAGTCACGCGGCAATGATTCGAAAGGAAATTTTCCGTACCGGTCGAGATAGAGGAAGTGATTGCGGCGTTCGGTCAGGGGATTCTTCTCCAGCCAATCCAAAGGGTCCGCAGCGTGGCGGCCCAGCCAATCGCGATTGGCCTCGAAAAATCCGCGGATTTCCGGCGGAAGCGTATCCACAGCCTTATTGGAGACCAGACGTTCCGCATTTGCGCCCCAAGCGCGGGCCAGCGAGGGCCAAACGAAAATGGAAATGGCCGCGACTGCCGTGCCGGTGGCCACCCATCGAAAAACGAAACTTCGGCAACTGCGCATCACCGTACCGCAACTCCGGATTGTCGCCGCAGCGTGCTGCGCTTGCGGCTATAGCTGAAGTAAATCATAAGACCGATGGCCAGCCAAACGAAGAAACGAATCCAGTTCATGATCGGCAAGCCGGCCATCAGGAGCAGGCAGGTGAGAATCGTCATGATGGGCGCGAGCGGGCCACCCGGCGCGCGGAATGCGCGGTGCCGGTCGGGCTCACGGTACCGAAGAATAAGCACGCCACCGGCGACCAGTGCGAACGCAAACAGTGTGCCGATATTCGACAGGTCGGCGAGCGTGCCGATATCCAATAGGCCGGCGGGTACGCCGACCACCACACCGGCGACCCACGTGGAAAAATCCGGGGTGCGATAGTTCGTGTGGACCCGGCTGAAAATTCGCGGCAGCAGACCGTCGCGGGACATCGCGAACCATACCCGGGCTTGACCCAGTTGGAAGACGAGCAGGGAGGAGATCATTCCCAGCAATGCGCCGAAGAGCACGATCAGACGGATCGTGCTCAGGTCCAGGCGCTTCAGGGTGTTGACTACCGGGGCCGCGTCGTCCAGCAGTGTTTGCCAGGGAACCAGGCCTGTGAGGACAACCACCACAGCGATATACAGAATCGTGCAGATCACGAGCGTGGCAATAATTCCGATGGGAAGGTCACGCTGAGGATTTTTGGTTTCCTCGGCGGCAGTCGAGACGGAATCGAAGCCGATGTACGTGAAAAAGATAATGGAACCGCCGGTAAGAATGCCGGGCCAGCCATTCGGGGCGAACGGGTGCCAATTGGCCGGATGAATGAACCTTGCGCCAAAGCCGACGAATACGATGATGGCGACAATCTTGAGAAGGACCATCACGTTGTTGGTTTCAGCGGATTCGCGAATCCCGCGGACCAGGATTACGGTAAGCAGCATGACGATCAAAAACGCGGGCCAGTTGAAGCCGAAGTGCCAGCCCGGCGGGTAAAGCTCGTTTCCAGAAAAATCACTCAAGCCGCTCGGGAGGTACGCTGGCGAAATCCAGCGCGGGCTGGGATGGACGCCGAACCAGTCGAGAAGACCGACAACGTGCGCCGAGAATCCGACGCTCACGGCCATGTTGCTGACCGCGTATTCGAGAATGAGGTCCCAGCCGATGATCCAGGCGATCAACTCGCCCATGGTGGCGTAGGTGTAGGTATAGGCGCTGCCCGCGATCGGTATCATCGCAGCAAGTTCGGCGTAACACAGGGCGGCAAAACCGCAGACAACCGCCACCAGCGTGAAAGAAATGGCAATCGCGGGACCCGCTCCAGGCCGTCCAAACGAAGGGGACCGGTAAATCAAATATTCAAGGAGGGGAGCGTTCAAGATGGAAGAGACTTGCAGTTTCTGCCCGGCGATGGCGGTCCCGACGACGGTAAAAATTCCGGACCCGATGACCGCGCCAATTCCGAGGGAAGTAAGGCTCAACCACCCGAGCGATTTTTTCAATCGGCGTTCAGGCTCGTCCGCATCGGAGATTAGCTGGTCGATGTTTTTGACGCGGAACAGCCCTGAACCCACTCGGCACCATCCCACAGCGGCACGAATCGAGCAACGTGGAGACTCTACCTTGACGGGCTTCACTCCGCAACTGCGGGCTAGAGACGACGGTGGCGCTTTCGCATCGTCGAAGGCGGCCAAAACCAAACGCGCAAATCGGAACGAACTCTAGTCGAGCGGTTCGACCTTGACAATCGATGCGCCGTGGTTGCTGCCGATCCAAAGCGTGCCAGGGTTCTTCGAATCGTCGACATAGACTCGGCGGATGTTGGTCGGGCGCGGCAGCATGTATTCCGTATACTGGCCGCTCTTGATATCAAGACGCGCCACACGGTCGGTTAGCATGGACCCGGTCCACGCCTCACCGTTGCGGTCGGCCACGGCGTCATACGGCGCACTCCACGCCGTTGGCACCTTCCACTCGGTCATGCGTTCGGTCTTGGGATCGAACATGCCGATCGCGTTGCCCTGATATTCGGCAAACCACAACCGGCCTTCGCGATCGACGCGACCGCGCCGCGGGCGGGAGTCCGGGGTCGGAGTCTGGTAGACGGTCGCATTCTTCGTCTTGGCATCGATCTTGACGATATTACCGGCCGAAAAATCGAGCAGATAGGCGTTGTTCTGCGCGTCCGAGTGGATGCCGTAGGTCCCGATGCGCTTGCCGGTCCGTGGATCCTTGAAGTTGCCAAGGTTCTCCATCTTGTTGGAGATCAGATCGAGCCGGTAGATGTTGCCGACATCAGAGTTCTTGATCCACACCTTATTGTCGATAGGAGTGCCTTCGATTGCGAGATGGCCGAGCTGGCCGCCGTCGGTGTCCCATTCCTTGGGGGTGGTCCACATCTGGAACTTCTCGGTCTTCCTGTCGAACTTCGCGATAGCACTCTGGTACATCACGCCGACCCAGGGATTGTTGTCAATGTCGAACTCCAGATCGAGCGTGCCTTCCGGCGATCCCGGCTTAACTACCGGGATCGAATATTGCGTCACCTGGCCGGTCTTCGGATCCATCTTGCCGAGGAACATCTGGCCGAAGTCGGAATACCAGACGTTGCCCGCGCGATCGAGCATCACGTCGTGCGGCTGAATCAAGGGATTTGGCAAATCGTATTCGGTGATGATCACATGGGATAATAGTGGCTCATCCGCTGGATAACTTCCATGAAGCCGTCGGCGTCATGCGTCGACTTCATGATGCGCTCGAGCGTGTGGCACCCGGTACAATTGAGCAGGAAGCGTTTCTCCTCGTCCGTGCCCGGCATGCTTATCAACCATTCGGCATTGGTGAGATGGGCGGACAAGTTCTTCACTTTTTTGAGCTTGATCTCAGCCTTGGCTTCCTGGCCTGAGGCGACATCCGCGGCCCTGGCTCCGTCCAGCTCATAGCCGGCCGCACGTGCCTTCAATGCGTAGTGTCCGGGTTCGAGTCTCGCGACCGGGAAAGCAAAGCGGCCCGCGGCGTTGGTCACAACGCTGATGCTGATTGTCGAGCCGTCCTTCTTCGCGCTGACCACCACACCTTCCATCGGACCTTCCTCAGCGGAGGTGACCTGACCGCTCAACGCGGATGCCGTCTGAGCCTCTGCGGGAAGTCGAGCGGACGCGGTTTGAAGAAGGATGGCAGCAAGAGCGCCACCTACGATAAGCAAGACTCGCTTGGTTTCCATCAGCATCACCTCGCCTTGGAATGGGTAATTTGGAATTATTCCGGGATTTCCATTTTGGCATCCTAGACGCCAAACAGCCTACACCCAATCGCATCCGCTCGTGCTTTTTTTCGTCCTTTCCATCCCGAGTCAAGCGGCCAAAGGAGAAGCACCGCGATAGCAACGGCTGAGATGTAGGAGGCAGCCAAGATTTCGCGAAGAGAACGTTTCACGGTTTCTCCCATTGGTAGGCATTGTCGCAGGCTATCTTGATTCGACCAAATGAAGTTCTCGTGCGGTTTGGCTATATGAGAAACGACCAGGCCCCATCGAAGCCGAGCAGCGGTCCGACGTGAAACGCCAGTGTCTTATCGGACTGTGGCCCGAGTCGGGCCGACTGAAAATCATGCATTATGAGAAGATAAGTTCAAGGGACTTGAACCCAATCACCGCACCGGCTTTATTGCAAAAGGGCCAGCCCGACTTGCGGTTGACACGACAGGGCCGGAGAGCTAGGCTTCCGGGCGAAGGGGAATCCCAAACGGACATTCCGGATCAAAGAGAGACGCCATGACACTTGCACCAAGACCTCCCAATGAGGAGAGGCGGCTGGAAGCCCTGCGTGGGTTCGCGATTCTAGATACGCCTGCCGAAAAGGCATTTGACGATCTTGTTCGGCTGGCCCTGTATATTTGCGAGACGCCAATCGCAGCCGTTACTTTCATCGACAGAGATCGACAATGGTTCAAATCAAAAGTGGGTTTGGCAGTGCCGGAGACAAAAAGGGATATTTCATTTTGCGCCCATGCCCTTACGCTGCCAAATGAGACGCTAATTGTGCCGGATGCATCATTGGATGCCAGGTTTTCAGATAATCCGCTAGTCACAGGTGAACCGAAGATCCGCTTCTACGCAGGGGCGCCCTTGGTCACTGAGGACGGCTTCGTGTTAGGAACGCTTTGCGTAATTGACCACGTCCCGAAGCAGTTGAGCGCCGCGCAGACTAAGGCTTTGGAGGTCCTCCGCAATCAAGTCATGCGAGAACTTGAACTACACAGGAAGAACTTAGAATTATCAGAGGCAAACAAGAAGCTGGAGCAGGCACGTATAGACTTGTCAGCGAGCGAGACTCGCCATTGATAGCGACTCCTGCTATCCGTTGTTCATTCATAGCCGGCATCGAACTCGCGCAGCTTCCACTTCCGCTGAAGTCAAGCATTTTTTGTGCCCGGTAATGGGTCATCAGTTTGCCCTGTGCCAGGTTTTAGTAGGACAGGCACTCCTGCCTGTCCGCGTTCGCCTGGCGATATCGTGCCGGACAGGCAGGAGTGCCTGTCCTACCAAGCAAGCTGATGACCCACTACCTTGTGCCCAAGGCAGTAGAAGCGTATGAGTCAAGAGAGATCCTTCGCAGATCTGGACGGCTGAACGAGTTCGCGAATTCTCTCAGCGCGCGTGTATACGCCGGAGCAAAAATAGACCGCTTCACGCCGTGAGTGCGGGTGATGCGGCATAATCCGCGCAGCAGCTTCTGACCTGCATATCCGTTACTGTTTGCCCATCCAGACGTAATATCCGATCGCGAATGCAATCGACGGAACAACCACGAAGAAGCCCAACAAAAGCAATGCCCCTTCGACCCACGAGCTTGCCTTCGAGCCAATCATGGCGGAAGGTTATTTGAGAACGAGCTTGGCATCAAGCTGCGTTCAAGTGCGTGTCCATCAGTCTTACCGCGATAGGTCCCGATACACAAGACGATCGGAATCTTCCCCACAAGAGAATCCTGAGTTCAAACGGTCTTCGTCTGTCCGCCGTCGAGGTCGATCAGAGCCCCTTGCAGCAGACGGGATTGCGGCGACAGAATGAACGCGGCAAGGTTTGCAACATCCTCAGGCTCACCCAGCCGGACGACGTTCGCCTTTCGGACAAGTTGTTCGATGGCGGCATCCACGTCGCCGCCGTGCTCCGCCGCTTCCGATTCCAGAAAAATTCGCAGCCGGTCTGTGCGCACCGATCCCGGATTGATCGCATTCACTTGAACCCCGTCACGGATGCCGATGTCCGCCAGCCCTTTGGTAAATGACATGCACGCGCCGTTCACGGATCCCCCGATTGTGAATTCCGCACCAGGAGTGCGCCCGCCAACGCCGATGATGTTGAGCACCGCGCCGTGGCGCTGCTTGAGATGCGGCCACGCCGCCCGCGTCAAGCGGACCGCACCGAAAAACTTCAGCACAAAACCGTCCATCCAGTCGGCATCCGTCAACGCCAGGAAATCGCCCCGGCGCGTTGCCCCGGCGTTGTTCACGATGATGTCGATAGCGCCGTACGCTTTGAGCGCGGCATTCACCAGCGCACCCGGAGCGTCAGGAATGCGGAGATCGGTGGCAAAGGAGATTGCCGCACCGCCGCCCGCCTCGATTTCGGCAACCACTTTGGAGAGAGCAGACGCGTCGCGCGCGGCGAGCACGAGTTTCCCGCCTTCGCGCGCCAGACGAACCGCGATTGCCCGGCCGATCCCGCGGCTGCCGCCTGTCACGATGATCGTCTTGCCTGCAAGTGCTCCTCCGGATCGCGCCCCGGAAGACTCCCCTGGCTGGCCGTTCGTCATTTTCCCTGCCTCCTCGATTTTTGCCGGAATTCCACTTATAGGGAGTCTTTTCCTACGTACTTAAGAAATTCTTCGATCGTAGCCACTTGGCCGTGCAGGGGCGCGATCACCTTCACATCGAGTTTCAGGCGTTGCATATTGTCATAGAGGGGCTTTCCCCAAATATCGGGTGGCGGGGCGGGCGAGATCGGAGGATCCGGATACATATCGGGTTCAATCACGATTTTTTCCGCGGGCAGGTAGGCGATAAGTAGGGCGTCGCTGTGGCTGTTACCCTCGATTTTATGAATTTCCAACTGGCGCGTGCCGTCGGTGATGATCTTTTTCTCTACTACGATTTCCACGCGAGGAGTCACGTTCGTTGCGGACAGCTTGTCCGGACGGATCGTGTGGGGCGCTTTCAGGATAGTCTCCAAATATGCCTTGTTGGCCTGCTGCGTCACGATCGTGGCTCCTTCGGCCGCATACGTTCGCACCCCGCCCAAATGGTCGAAATGAACATGCGTGTTTACCAGATACTTGATCGGTTTGTTGGGGATCAGGCGTCTCACTTCCGCAATCACGGCCACGGAACGCTCCTCGTTGAGCGGCCCTTCGACGACAGCGACAAAATCTTTGAACTCCACGGCCACGCTGTTATGCGTGCCACCGGCGAAAAAATAAACGCCGTCTGCCGGCTTCTGGGTCACAACCCGCACCGTAGGGAGCGGCGCCTGTCTGACGGCATCCGGAACAGAAATGTTCACTGGCGGATTGGGTTTGACCTCCGTGATCGCAATATCGAGTACAGGATACCCACCCTGCTTCTGAACGATCCTGGCGGGGAATTTTACACCGCCGAAATCCTTGTAGTCTGCATACACCGCTTCGATGAGCATGTCTCCAAGCACGGGGTTGTCCGCCCACGTTTCAACTCTTTCAACAAGATTTTGCGCGTTGATATATCCCTTTATTTTCGACTTGTCCGGCCCGACAAACGACACGACGTTGAAATTCTTGCCGCCGATGGTTTGCTGCATGACCGTTGCATTGTTTTTTATGGCGCCCTTCAGAAACCCGTGCGGCGTCAGCCACACCTGGACCAAGCGGCTGCTGGCAGACGCGGGCTGTGGCACGGGTTTGCCGGCTGCCAGATCCCAGGCGAAGATTCCGCTGACGAGTTGCACTTGGCGCTGTTCGCCGATGAGCGGCTGCATGCCCCCTCCTCGTGGCGGATGCAAGGCCTGCGTACGAACCATCTCTTCGCGCGCGGCTGGCGCATCGTAGTCAATCACGCATGTGTAGCTCTTTGCGTTGAAGCGCGGCCACGGCTCGTTCGATGCCACGCTTTGCCCGAAGACAAACTGAAATCCGCTGCCGGAGTATTCTAGGGTCTTCAGTTGTGCCGTTCCCATCGCCTTGGCCGCTTTGCTCAGGACCGTTGTGGCATCCTGGGCTGCTCCAGCGCACGACACGGCCATCAAGAGAGCAAGGGAAGTCGCAAGCTTCCGGATCATATTTCCTCCGCACAAACGGGGAGCCTGACCTGGCATAGGGTGCATGGACACCCCTGGGAAGTCAATCGCGCCTGGAAAGCCGCAGCTGCAAATCCCTATGTGAATCCGATATGTGACACGCCGTCGGCCGCGGTTACCTCATTCTCTTAAAAGACAAATTGGCTCTTTACCAGGCATAATACTGGTTTATATTGGTCTGGTTGGGAGTGCCAATGCTTCCCGTGCACCTGCAACCTGAAAGCCACGTTCCTCTCTATATCCAGTTGCGCGACCAGCTTCGCGCCCTGGTAAACACAGGCGATCTGCGCCCTGGAGACCGCATTCCGGCGAGCCGCGAACTCGCCGTGCAACTCGGCGTCCACCGCACCACGGTCGCCAATGCCTACGCGGAGCTCGAATCCGAAGGCTTGATCAGCGGACATGTGGGCCGCGGAACATTCATTTGCCGTGAGTCTGAAGTCCGGAAGATTCCAACTGCGATCCATCCTCCACCTCTGAACGGGGAGCTACGTTGGGAGTCTCTGTTCGCGAATGATCGAGGGGAAGAAGCGCTAAGCCGTTTGACGCAGGCGGCGCCGCGGGGCTCAATCTCCTTCGCCTTGGCGAGGCCCGCGACGGAATTATTTTCGATCGAGGACTTGAAAAATTGTTCGAATGCCGTCTGGCGGAGCGAGGGGCTTGAAGTCCTCGATTACGGTTCTCCCGATGGCTATCCCGCGCTTAAAGAGGCTCTCGTCTCCATGCTTCGCGGGGAAGGCTACGAAGTCGCCGATGAAAATCTGATTATCACGGACGGCTGCCAGCAGGCGATTGATCTGCTCTGCAAGGCTTTCCTGCGGCCCGGCGACACCGTTCTGATTGAAAACCCAACCTATTCGGGTACGCTGGCTGTTCTTGCCGGAGCCCGCGTGCGAGCCCTGGGTGTGCCGGTAAGGACCGAGTCTGGCCCTGGTATGACTCCCGGCGTGGACGTTTCGGCGATTGAAGCCGTTCTGATGCAGAACCGCGTGAAGGTGATCGTGCTAACGCCGGACTTCCACAATCCGACCGGGACGACGCTCCCGGTTGCCGAACGCCGGCGGTTGCTCGAACTCGCGGCGCGCTTTCAGGTGCCGATTATCGAAGATCACATTTATGCGCGGCTTCGTGCCCGTGGCGAGCGTGTTCCGTCTCTCAAGCAGCTTGACCGTTCGAATCTGGTGATCCAGATCGACAGCTTTTCGAAAATTGCGTTTCCGGGGCTCCGCGTCGGATGGATAGTCGCCCCGGCAAGCGTCATCGACCGCCTTCGGCTGGTAAAGCAGGCCACGAACCTGCATACGGGGCAACTGGGCCAGGCAATTCTAGCGGAATACATGCGCCGAGGCCTTCTGAGCCGCCATCTGGAACGCACCCGGAAGGCATACAGCGCCCGGCTGGCCGCGCTTGAGCACGTTCTCGGGCGGCACATGCCGCACGGCACAAAATGGACGCGCCCGGAAGGCGGGATGTCCGTATGGGTCGAGCTTCCTCCGGGGTTCGATGCGAACGAGCTGCTGATTCACGCGCGCGAACGGGGCGTTGTATTTTCGCCCGGGCGTTATTTTTACTTGCAAAATCCGATGCCCAACACGCTGCGGCTCGGTTTCGCCGGCCTCAATGAACGCGAAATCGCCCGTGGGATCGCTACACTGGCCGACGTCCTGCGCATCGAAATGCGCAAGCGCCAGCGCGGAGCCCGCCGCGCGGAAATGCCCCGCGTCGCGTTGGTCTAACCAGGATTTGTTAAGACCGCGTGATAAATTCGCTCGGAGAGGTTTTGGTAGCACAGACTTCAGTCTGTGAGCAGTTTGGACTTGCAAGATCCAAAGAACGCAGGCTGCAGCCTGTGCTACGAGTTCTTGCCAGAAAAGGAAACCCAGGAGCGAGATGAAACTTGATCCCAAGCCGGAAAACGGGTGCTTTGGCTGCGGTGGCGCAAACGCGCGCGGCATGAAGCTTGCGTTCGAACAGGATGACGCACGCCAGCGCATCGTCGGACGTTTTCAGCTCGGCGCTGAATACCAGGGCGGTTCCGGATTTCTCCACGGCGGAATCATCGCCTTGCTGCTCGATGAAGTCATGAGCAAGGCCAGCCGCTTTCACGCACAGCACGCCGTCACCGCGGACCTGCGCGTTGAGTATCTCAAGCCGATCCGCGTGAACCAGGAGATCGTCGTCGAGGGATTTGTCACGCGCCGCGAAGGCCGCCAGTTGTATCATGAGGGTGAAATTCGAAACGGGGCAGGGGATATGCTCGCGCGTGGCCAGGGGCGCTTCGTCGTCATTGACCGCGAAAAGTATGTGACCCGGTAGGACGTCCGGGAGACCATTTCCGATTAGGCCGCAGCAGAATCTTGCAGAGGAGACGCATATGACAGCAACACAAGGAAGCAATGGCAAGTATTCGAATGATCAGTGGCGCGTGAAGGTGGGCCTGGCCGAGATGCTCAAGGGCGGCGTTATCATGGACGTCACGAACGCGGAGCAGGCCGGCATTGCCGAAAATGCGGGGGCGTGCGCCGTCATGGCTCTCGAGCGTGTGCCGTCGGACATCCGCAAAGAGGGCGGAGTGGCGCGCATGGCCTCGCCAAAAATCATCCGCGAAATTATGAATACCGTGAGCATCCCGGTGATGGCCAAGGTGCGCATCGGCCATTTTGCCGAAGCCGCTGTCCTCGAAGCGCTGGAAGTGGACTTCATTGACGAAAGCGAAGTCCTTACGCCTGCTGACGAGGAAAACCACGTCTGGAAGCACGATTTCAAGGTCCCGTTCGTGTGCGGCGCGCGCAATTTGGGAGAAGCGCTGCGGCGCATCGCCGAAGGCGCGGCGATGATCCGCACCAAGGGTGAAGCCGGATCGGGCAATGTCGTCGAAGCCGTGCGGCACATGCGAACCATCACGGGAGAGATGCGCCGCCTCACCACCCTTCGCGGCGATGAATTGATGCACGTTGCAAAGGAACTGGGGGCACCCTTGGATCTGATCCGGGACATCGCCCGAACGGGAAAGCTCCCCGTCCCGAATTTTTCCGCCGGTGGAATCGCGACGCCTGCCGACGCCGCGCTCGTGCGTCATCTGGGCGCCGAATCGGTTTTCGTCGGGTCAGGGATCTTCAAGTCGAGTGATCCAGAAAAGCGGGCGAAGGCCATCGTGAAAGCCACCACGCATTACCAGGACGCAAAAGCCGTTCTCGAAGCGTCCGAGGAACTCGGTGAAGCGATGAAGGGCCTGGACATTCGCCAAATCGAGGAGAAAGACCTCCTCCAGACGCGTGGATGGTAATTAGAACCTCCAGGCTGATTTCTCTGTGGTTCTCTGCGATTCTTTGTGGCCTCTGTGTTGAGCTTTTTGGAAATTAACACGGAGAAGCACCACAGAGAGCGCTGAGGGCTTGATGGTGAAGGAATGGAAGCAGGGAATGAACGCATGAAAGTCGGCATACTCGCCGTTCAAGGAGATTTCGAAGCGCATGGCGCGACGCTTGCGCGAATCGGTGTCGAACATGTGTTCGTGCGCACGCCGAGTGATATGGATGGCCTGGACGCCGTAATTCTGCCCGGCGGTGAAAGCACCACGCAATGGAAATTTCTTGTCGAAGAAGGCCTCGACAAGAGTCTGCTCGAACATGCGTCGCGTGGGGGCGCGATCTTCGGCACATGCGCAGGGGCCATCCTGCTGGCCCGCGAAGTTCGCAATCCCGCACAGCCTTCGCTGGGACTCGCCGATATCAGCGTCATCCGCAACGGCTACGGACGCCAGCTAGCCAGCGAAGTGCGCCTCGAGATGACCAGCCTTTCGCCCGCGCCCATCGAGATGGTTTTCATTCGAGCCCCGATCATCGAGCGCACGGGGACGGGCGTGGATGTCCTCGCGAGATCGGACGAGAAACCCGTGCTGATGCGCCAAGGCCGCATCTTGATCGCGACCTTCCATCCTGAGCTGACTTCGGATATCACGGTACACGAGTATTTTCTGCGCATGGCGCGCCTCGAAACAGTCACCTCAAGCAAGAACGACCCTCGATCGGACGTCACCCGCTCAGGCAAGGCCCTGTGGTCCGCTGAGCGCCCCGACGAACATGCCCGCCGCCTTCGAGAAAGTTAGTATCGCGCCTGGGAAATAAATTGCGTTGATGTGTATGGAGGCCTTGAGTAGCACAGGCTTCAGCCCGTGTGGTTTTGATTTTCTTATACCAGCGGAAAACCACACAGGCTGAAGCCTGTGCTACTGGACCGTGCCGGACGAGTGGTGTAGCCGCTTTCGGTAAAACTGGGTTCGAACTTCCACAGAGTTCTTGTGAGAAATGCGCACTAGCATCGTTTTGGTGGCACTCCGTCGTTGAATCCTTTGAAGTTTATCCTGTATTTCCAATTTAGCCTTGCGCTTTTGCCGGAGATTACCGGCGCACGACAATTGGGACCTGCCGATTATTTCGGCCGACGCCACAATGCTTGAGCCCCTCTGAAATCCGTGTCATTCTGTTTCTCGTGGACACGGACGGAGAGGGCGGCATGCCGACTCGTACAAAGGTTCTATTTCTGTGTATCGGAAATGCCTGCCGGAGCCAGATGGCCGAAGCGATCGCAAAACACGCGGCAGCGGATGTGGTCGAGGCATCGAGCGCTGGCCTGGTGCCGTTTGGAGAAATTCCGGCGACAACACTCGCCGTACTTGCCGAGCGCGGACTTTCCGCTGAAGGACAGCATTCCAAGCCTCTGCGTCCGGAGGATATGTCCGCGGTGGATCTCGTCATCAATATGACGGGCCGTAACGGCGCTTCGATCTTCAGTGAGCCCACGCCTCCGATTGAGGATTGGGATGTCGGCGATCCGTACGGATCCAGCTTGGCCGTCTATCGCGCGATTTGCGACCAGATCGAAGCGCGGGTGGAAGACCTGGCGCAGCGTCTGCGTGATAGAGTGAACGTCCAACAAACGGTCTAGAAGCTTGGGCCAGAATTAAGGAAGCCATGAGCATTGTGGGTCGGACTTTTAGGTCCGACATGAATGAACCAAAATGGGTGGGCTTTCAAGGCCTGCCGGCCCAGGGCTGAAGACCCTGTGTGAGAACTGCCAAATCAAAACTTCAGCGGCTAAAGCCGTACTGATTTCGCAGCGTTTACGTCGTGGCTAAAGCCACGACCCACAATGATTCTCAAGTTGCCACACAGACTCTGAAGCCCTTGAATTTATTTGCTGCCTGATGTCGGAGCTAAAGCTCCGACGGACAAACCAACTTCGCATGGACCTAGTTGGATCGGCACACTTGCTGAATGACAGATCGGAACCCTGCAAAGGAGACTCATGCCGCGCGAAAAAACCAGCGTCTCGCGCGAAGACTACCTGAAGGCCATCTGGGAGATGGTCCAGGAAGAGCATGAGCCTATCAGCGCGCGCCTGGCGGAGGAGTTGGGCGTCACACCGCCGGCCGTAACGGCGGCGTTGAAGCGCATGACGCGCGACGGCCTGCTTCGTGTCGAGCGCAGCGGCCGCATCGCCCTCACGCGAAAGGGCAGCAGCATGGCGGACCATCTCGCCATGCGCCACCAGCTTGCCGAAAAACTTCTCACGGAAGTCATCGGCCTTGACTGGACCCAAGCGCATGATGAAGCCGAGCGGCTCGAGCATGGAATTTCACCGGAAGTCGAAAAGCTGCTTCTCGCTCGATTCGGAGCGGATGGTTTCTGTCCCCACGGAGTCCCCTTGCGAGGCGGCTTAGCCAAGCTTCGGCGCAAACAGGGCGCCACGGTGCTTTCCGACGTGCCTGCCGGCAGGAGCGTGGAAGTCCTCTGCGTCTACGAAAAGGACCCCGAATTCCTGAAGTTCCTCTCAGGACTTGCGCTTCACCCGGGCGCGCGCGCGCGCATCCGCCGACGCGAATACGACGAGACAATGACTCTCTCCGTTGGCAACCGCGTCGTCCACCTCGGCAAGCCTGCCACGGCCCGCATCTGGGTTCGCATGCTGTCACAATAAACGCAGCGGCAAATCGGGCCGCCGTCGGAAACCTAGAGCGGACTGCTGGTTTCAAACACCGCACCTTGCAGGCGCTTAAAATTGAAACGGGAACGGGACTGATGTATTTCTAGATTCTGAATGCCCGTGGAAATCTAGCATGGCCGAGGGTTTCCTTAGTCCCAGCATGCAACCTGAAGTCCCATTTCACCTCCATCAGCGTATAATTATACTCACCTAGGAAGAAGACGATGACTCACCGAATGATTGCCGCCTGCTTCACGCTAATTATTGCCGTTTTCGGGGCCCCTCGAGGCCGCACACAATCAAATGAACCAGCTCAGGCCGCTGCGACCGCGCCCCTACCAGCACCAGTTCAGAGGATCCTAACGAAGGATCCTAAATACATGAAGTTGCTTTCTCCACCACTAGGTAATGATTTCCTTCAGACGTACA
>WNEZ01003511.1_pt1 | contig 17661 bp, 15 predicted proteins | sample 5400521 | NCBI WGS metagenome assembly WNEZ01 (sample SAMN13153339, study PRJNA577476) | soil metagenome | isolation source: 120 cm saprolite under Douglas fir tree site 2 hole 1 replicate 1 | place: USA:California | collected 2015-04-18
TGGAGGCCCGGCATGCAGCTGTAGAGGCCTTGCAGCGCTATCTCGTTCACCAGCATCACGATGCTGACGGTCATCATATTGTGCAGCGCCTTGAAGAGCGAGATCAATTGTGGTTTGGCACGCCTGGCGACCTGATCCGCTTGATTGAGCTGTACCAGGCTAATGTGGATAACAGGCATTTTGTTTTCTGGCTGGATTTTGGCGGGATGGAGCCAGAATACGTTCGCCGCTCGATGCAATTGTTAGCCCAGGAAGTCATCCCTCATTTTAAAAAGAACCTTGATTGAACTGATCCGAGGAGGATATCTGGGCAGATATCAGCAATGCGGCATTCAAAGCCAAATACCGTCAGCTCTATCCAGAAGCGGTGCGTAGCTTGATGGAAGATGAAGAGCAGCTTTTGACCTTTTATGCCTTCCCCCAAGTGATGCATCGCCACATGGTAAATGGCGTGAAATGTGGGTCTTACACATTCTCGGTGAAGCTCGCTTGCTACTGTTGTTTTCAGCAGTCATGGTAATGACCCCCTTCCATAAACTGCCAATCAAAAAAGGGATCATCTCAGCGGAAAATGGGCTCCTTTGACAGTGACAAAAGAGACCACCCTTGACCCTCATGAAGAGAAGCAGTACCATAGCCTCAAATAATGGATCATCATGGCTCTCTCCGACAAAAACGCTCCGGGCTTCTCCGTCGGATGCATGTGATGCACCAGATACAAGGAGTCCTGTTGATGTTTGCCCTGCCTGAAGATTTTATCCAATTTCTGCGCGATGTATACGGAACAGAGGCGGCCAATGCCTGGTTTCAACGCCTCCCATCTCTTCTGGAGGAATGCGCGGAGCGCTGGCAACTGAAACTCTTGCCCCCGTTTGAGAATCTCTCGTTTCACTACGTGGCACCCGCAGAACGCGCGGATGGCACGTCGGTTATCCTGAAGACGTGCTCGCTGACCGATGAGTTTGCACCTGGCCTGGCCGCACTACGTATCTTCGATGGACGTGGCATCGCCCGTCTCCTAGAGTGTGACGAGGAACAAGAGGTGATGCTGCTTGAGCGTTTGCAACCGGGAACCATGCTTGCGTCACTTGTGCCGGAACAGGATGAGCAAGCCACATCCATTCTGGCCGGGGTCATGCGTCAACTCTGGCGACCGGCACCCGCAGAGCACACCTTTCCGACGGTTGAGCAATTGGGGCAAGGATTGACGCATCTCCGCGCACGCTACGCTGGCGGATATGGTCCGTTTCCTCCGCGCTTAGTCGATGAGGCGATGGATCTTTTCGCGACGTTAAGTGCCTCGGCTCCCCAGACTATGCTGCTGCACGGCGATCTCCAGCACCACAATATCTTGCGTTCGGGTGATGCATGGCTGGCTATTGATCCCAAGGGCGTGGTTGGTGATCCCGGGTATGAGGTGGGAGCCTCGTTCTATAACCCCATGCCTCGCATCCTTGAGGTGCCCAACCTGGAGCAGATGCTAGTCCGGCGCGTCGCTCAACTGAGCGAGGAACTGGGAATAGAACGGGTGCGCATACGCGGCTGGGGACTGGCACAATGTGTGCTCAACGCGTGGAACGTCGTGGTGAATGACCAGTTGAGCATGAACCCGCGCGGAATACTCAGATGTGCGGAAATTCTTTCGCGTCTCACCGTTTGATGCTCAACGCTATCTTGTTTGCGCTCCTGTTATCATGCGCTAACGATAGTTCTATGATACGAAGTATCTTTTCGATAGAAAAGCATCTGAATGGCCTGGTAAATTGGGCCAAACTTCAACCGATTTTAAGGCGAAACGTAGGAAATCGGCGCGAAGCATGGGAATCAACCATGAAGCATGTGGAAACATAGCTCTGGAGGCGGCTCGTTCCATTCGACAGGTGGAAATAGAGGATCGGACATTGGGCGCTTTTGGCACACTCCATTTCTACGTGTGCGAGTGATCGGGCGCTCGCACACGTAGAGAGATCAACCGTCTCCCGTCCGAAGGACGATAAAAAGCCGACCCGCGCCACTCGCAATTTTCCACCTGCTGTAAATCCGCGCGATTCTGCGGGAGATTGCTGGACCATGCTGCGGGTCAAGAGGCATCCCATTGGCCCGAATAGGTAGACAGAAACGGCCCGCAGAATCGTGGGATGGACAGGTTGGTTCAAGCCGATTGATGGCGTAACGCAACCAGATCAGGATCGCTCTTTGACCGCTCTTTGAGATCAGGAGCGAATGTCAACGCTTCCGGTAAGAGAGCGGCAGCTTTCTCTAGCTGATTCTGCTGCGCGTAGAAGCAGGCCAGATTATAGAGGAACCACCCTTTTATCCATGCTGGCACCTCCGCCTGCATGACTCTGTTGGCGCACTGCTCACGGACCTGTATCGCCCGTGGCAGGTCATGACGGTCGAGATAGTACTGTACGAGATGCTCCTGGTCGTGCTCGTAGCAACTGCCCAGGAAGGCGGTATACAGCGGCCTTCCTCCGGTAAGCGCAGCGAAGCGATTGGAGTCCGTCAGATCTTCTTCGCTCAGGTGCTCAGCCAACGTGATGAGTTCGGCGTAGACCCGCTCAGATTCCGCGTGAAGAGCTGACCAGGGGTGAAGCTTATGCTCCTCAAAGACCATCGCGTTGATCTGGTCGTCGCTTTCTTCACTCGGCGATACCTCCTGATGCGTGCCAATGGCAGTCACCTTCAGAATGAGGTCCTGATGCCAGAACATCCGATGAGCCATGTGGTCTTTGGCCGACCAGAATTCCGGCGTCCCAATGGCAGTCCGTTCGGTCTCGCCCAGCTCGTGCAAAAAAGCCTCTTCATCGAGATGGCCCTGCTGCAAGAGGTCGAGGACGATGGTCTTAAAAGGCTGTGCGGTCATGGAAGTACCCTTTCCTATTTCGCAACGATACATCTCTTGAGAGTATCTCACGAAAAGCGGTCAAATTTGGCCCGCATTTCAGGCTCTTGGATGAGAAGAGACTGAAAGGCACCTCCTTCTTTGACTTTCGGCAAGAGAACAGATGTTCTTCATCAACATCGTGTGAGAGCCATGATGGGTTACACATATTGAAAGTACCTCTTGCAATCTCTCCGTGAGCGCTCCTCAGAAGAAAAAGAGCAAGATAGAAGAAGTTTTGTTCGGGTCCGCATGCTATGCTTCCCAAAAGGCGTTGCTCACCGGTCAAAAACCAGATGACCAGAGCCACATCCCTGATGCTGAGAGAGAAGCATCAGACAGATGAAGCAGGGTGATCCAGGGGAAAGTGATCGTTGCCGGTGGAGTTGGCTCAGCCTGAAAGACCTGGCGGTACCACCTTTCCCCCATCACTGAACAATCGAAAGGAGTTTTTGATGAACGAACCAGTCACGAAAATCGACCCGCGCTTCAGCGACCCGGACGCCGTTGCCACGGGATGGGAGGAGACGCATCGCGTGCTCGAAACAGCCGAGGTGTTTTGGCTCTCGACGGTCCGGGCTGACGGTCGCCCTCATGTCACGCCGGTCGTTGCCGTGTGGCATGACGAGGCCATCCACTTCAGCACTGCCGACACCGAACAGAAGGCCATAAACCTTCGTGGGAACCCGCACGTGATTCTGACGACCGGCTGCAACCACTGGGAGGAAGGGCTCGACGTTGTGGTTGAGGGCGACGCCGTCCGGATCACCGACCATGACGTGCTCGAACGCCTCGCCCAGGTGTGGGCTACCAAGTGGGACGGACGATGGCAATACCTGGTGCGCGACGGCTGCTTTTATCACCACGATGAACACGAGGTCCTCCCAGATTCGATCCTCGTGTTCTGTGTAAAGCCCACCAAGGTCTTCGCGTTCGCCAAGGGCCACTTCAGCCACACAGGTCACCAGTTCTGACTTCCGGCCGGAGAAGTCATGTGCAGAACCTATGAGAAAACTCATCGTCCTGTCTTTCCTCACGCTTGACGGCGTCATATTGCGCTACATTGTTCCTTGTCGAGCACAGACGCGCTTCGGCCTGAACGAGTGGAGAGGGGCATGACTCACGCACGCGCATGGACTCGGTAATGACTCGACAAAGAAAGAAGAGGTGGAAACAATGTTTCACAGAGTCATAGCGACGGCGCCTACTCCTGCTCAAACCCTGATCATACTGACTACTAATGATGATTTTGTGAATCTTTTTTGGCTATACGAAATACCAGCTCTGTAGGAAACTCGAAACGCTTGATAGACCAGTCTTTATGTCTCACCAGTTCGTGAAACCTCGCCTCGTAGTTCGCAGCCATGCCCTTTTTCTTGCCCCCCAGGGAGTGAACCGGGAAGGACGTTGATGGTATCCAGCAGCCGCAGCCCGGCGTTTTTGTCTACCTGTTCGAGACAGGGTATAGCTTTGAGCACAAAGGCCAGGTCGACCTTAAAGGGGGGACAGTATTGCAACACATCACGTGCCTGGGCATTTCCCGGCACGTGGATGAGGCCCATGAACCCATTTAGGAAATCTGCCATGTCCTGGTAGATATCGTAGGCATAGTACTGCACATCCTGCCCCAGGGGCATCCAGGGGATGGCAAGCGGGTGCAGGCCGCAGGCAACATCGATCACGCTACGAATAGGCGGCAGATCAGCCAGCAGCGTTGGGTAGAACTGCTCAAGAATTGGCAGGCGTTCGCGCGTGGAGGCATGATAGCCCATAATGCTCTTGCAGGCGCGTTTGAGCTGGTCGTCATCTCCATTTACAGCGGCCTGTTGCAGTAAAGCAATCCAGGACTTATAGGGAGCTTCGCCTTCTATGTACGCGCCGCCAACCTGGTGAAGCTTGTTCCTGGTGGCTTTGATCGCCTCTTTCAGATTAGATCGTTTCGCCAGCTCCTGTGTAGCAAGAGCTTCGATGAAATCCCGGCTGATGTGCTTGTAGTTGCGGCTTGCCAGGACAGCGTCAACGAGCTGGTCCAACTGGCTGCGTCCCCTGTCGCTCATCCTGGTCCACTTTTAATCCTTCTGTAAGCTGTGTCATAAATCGCAGGTTATGGATTGTCGCCAGCCTCAGGAAGAGGCTATCGTTGATTTTGAACAGGTGGTGCAGGTAGGCTACCGAGTAGCGCGAGCAGCATAAACAATCACAGAAGCGAGATACCGGGGCAGCGTTCTTAATGGACTTATCATCGTTGACGTAGACATAGGTAAACCAGGGCTCGCTCCAATTGTCAGCCGGGGCAGCCGGCTCCGTGGTAAATGCGTAGAGCCGGCCATGACGGGCATCTCGCGTGGGCATAGCACTGTCGAAGAGTCCATACCCCATCCTGGCGCACTCCAGTACATTGGCCGGGTGGCCTATCCCCAGGGCATGCATCGGAAACGCTGGCGGTACAAGTTCCCGCGTGTAGGCGATGATATCGGCCAGCAGCTTCCTCTCGCCATCCAGGGGCCAGCCTCCATAGCCAAATCCGTCGAAGCCTATTTCCAGCAGCTCACCGGCGCAGCGCTGGCGCAGCTCACGCGATCCTCCACCCTGTATCACGGCAAACAACAGCGGCTGCCGGTCCCGCTGTAGTTTTTTTTGTTGCAGCACGCGCTGGAATTCCTGCTTGCAGCGCCTGGCCCACTGTAGCGTTCTGTTCACCGATTCTTGCTGGACCGCTAACGATTCGTCTACATGCGTACAGTCGTCGAGACAGATGACCACATCGGCATCGTAGCTGAGTTGAAGCTGGATGCTCTTTTCTGGAGTGAGATGAAACTTTCGCGCGGAGCTATCTGGCTGAAAGGTGATGCCCCTGTTAGTCAGCGAGCCGTAGCGGGCGTTTTGCCGGATCAGCGAATAGGCTTGAAATCCACCCGAGTCGGTGATGATGGGCCGCTGCCAGCCACACATCTTGTGCAGCCCGCCCAGCGCGGTTACGGTGGAAGAACCTGGACGCTGCATGAGGTGAAATGTATTCATGACGACAGCCTGGATGCCGCATTGCTCCAGGTCAGCGCTGTCGACCGAGCGCACAACGCCCAGCGTGGCATCGGGCAAAAAGGTAGGTAAGGATAGTCGACCATGCGGCAACTGCAAGCTGGTGTGCTCGGAATTCATAGGAACTCCGTTCTGGATACCCATCACCTTCAGGTGATCGGGAGGAAAGAACGCCGCCCGTAGGTGGGAACATCCCTTGCGGGAGAGCGTTTTGAACAGGAACGCCCAAACCTGTTGGAAGCGAAGACATCGCTTCCCTCCCTTACGGGAGTAAGGTGCTCTTCGCCAATGTTGCCAAGGCTTGTCGTATCTGTCACACCGCTCCTACCCATCAGAACTTTTAATGACAGACGATAGAGCTACAGACTAGAGCAGGCATCTCTAGGTATCATGACCTTAGCAACGGAGTGCCTTTCAGCACCAAGGCTAGTCAGGTAGGAACTCATAACAGACGGGTGTAATGCCACCCCAACTACAAGCCCATCCCCTTAACGGGATTGGGCTCCTGACACTTCTTCATCCCACGAGCCGGTAGAGGTAAGCCAATCAAGGATTGCTTCAGGCATATGAGACACTCCACCTTGCCGTTGGGAGCAGCGCGGCAGCGTGTGTAAGATGGTAGAACCATAGTCTTTTGAGATGACGCGGCGATCGTACATGACAATCGCATTGCGCTTGGAACTGCTCCAGGCAACACGGTTGAGCGCCCTGCGCAGGCGCAGGGCAGCGACTGGCACCGTCACCTGGTGAAGCTGGTCGGAGAAATGCTCGGTACGTGCCGCGACCGGCGGATCATTCAACACTGGCATGGGAAGGCGAGCAATTAAGACGCACGCCGGGGCGCGGGTAATTTCGTCTACACCATCCCAGAAGCTGCCGGTACCGAGCAATACTATGCGTTCCTGCTCCTGAAACGCGTTCCAGAGCTGGCGCGGCGAACCATCGATGCCGTGTGCCAAAATTAATATGCCCCGCGCTTCTAATATTGGTTTAACGGCTGAATAAGAACTACGCAGAGACGCATGCGAGGTAAAGAGTCCGACGAGCTGACCATCCAGCGCCGTTGCAAGCTCCACAATTGCCTCGTCAAGATAGCGCTGGTACTGCGGCGCATTGGGCTCCGGTATATCATTGGGTAGGTAGATCAATGTTTGTTCGTGATATTCACTGATTACGGAAAGAGCCGGGCAGGCGTCAGGTTCCAACCCGAGGCGCCCGCGCCAGAACGAAAAGTTGCCTTCTACCGAGAGGGCTGTTCCAGCGAAAATGGCACTCGTATCCGGGCTCAAGACGAGTCGTTTCAAAAAGGCTGCTGTCTGCACGTCTTGAGCATGAAGGACAGGTACATTCTCTTCCGTTTGAGGCGCTGGGGCTATAGCTTCGATGGTGCGCCTTTGCGCCATTTGTTGTGAAGGAGGGGGCAATGGAGGCGGCATTCGCAGCCAGTAGACCATCTCGCCGTCTCCCAAGGCAATAGCCTGCTGGCCGAGATGTTTTTGTTGCAGCAAGCGTTGAGCGATGGCGGCCAATTCCCATGCCAGCGAGTTATCTTCTCCGCTCCCCAGGTCGAGCCGGTGGCGGCTACGCTGGGCGGTGAGCATGATTCTCTCCGCCTCATGCACAAGATCTATTATCGCCTGGAGGCGCTGTGCTGTCTGCTGCCACGCCCGCTCGACATCCGTCCAGATGCCCAGGCTGCGCACATTGCCAACCAGGCGTAACGGTTGATCTGTGCGCTCGCTGCCGCGTCCCCCGGGGGAACGACCTGCCAGGTCGCCTCTACCCCTATCTCGTCCACTAATATGTGATCCCTGCTGCTGAAACTCTTCCAGGAGATGGTTCAAGATGTTGAAGAAGTTACCTACGGCTTTGCGTGCCTGCTGCAGCGCTTGAAACCAGGCGAGCATGCGACCGTCCAGTTCAACCTTACTCACAGTCGGCGTAGCTGAGAGGCCGCCCGGCCCATTCTCACGTAAAGCGGGTGCGCCGAGCGCAAGCAGACCCTGGTAACGACCATCCGGCAGTTCAGTTCCGATAGTATTGAGGATACCCAGTAGTTGCGCCTTATCGAGTTCGGCGCTGCTCCACCTGGCGTGCTCTTCTTCCAGGAGATCGGCATCTAACAGCAGGCGATGCTTGATGGAAGCCAGCAGAGAATGAGGCTGTGTGAGGTCATCAAACAGGCCAGTATAGGTAGTAACCACAATCGCGGCCGCTCTGACACGTTCCTCGGCTCTGCCGACAAAGCAGTAGCCTTTTTGCCGGTAGAGACAGCGCTGGTAGGGTATTTCAGCGCGCCCATCAGCCAGGGAGACACGCTCGACACCGGAGTTGATGCGTTCCCACGCAGCAATCTCTTGTGGCAAAATCGTCAGCTCAGAACGTTCGCCTGTCAGGGTTTGCTGTGCCCACAGGCCAAGCTTGGCAAGTCCACGGGCCTGCTCGGCGGTCAATTCACCACTTGTGCGCCGCAGTGCCGAGCCAAACCAGCGATGAACACACAGGTAGCCACCACGTTCAGCCAGGTACGCTACCGGCAAATGGCTCTTGAGCGATGCTTGCAGGCGCGGCAGCACACTCTCTAACAGGCGGCGTACACCCTGCTGATTGGCACAGACAATGACAAGTCGCTTTGTTGATGTGGAGGTATGCGGGCTGGCAGAGGCCTCTGCCAGCCATTCCAGGGCAGGTAACAAGGCAGGGGTGTAATCATTGCCTCCAACGGTCACTTCCAGCAATAATGAAGTTTGCCGCTCCAGCGCTTCGCGCACTGCTATATGAGCCGCCCGGTATCCTGTGGAACCTGGTTTCTCTTCTCGCTCGGGCGTCACTTCTGTAAGCGTCTGCACGCGCTCGAGCGTCTCTAGAGCAGCGGCCGACTGGTCAGCAGCTACGGTCACCTGGGGGCTTTGCGGCTCGCTTTCGCGCGCTATAGCAAAGGATAGGATACGCGGGTCCATTCCCAACTGTGCGGCAAAGCGGTCGCCCAGGCTGCCACGCATGGGTGTCCCACGCAGGCCATCCTGTTCTTGCCGGTTATAAAGTTCCTGGCGAAAGAAAGTGAGCAGCGGCCAGCTGCGCGGGGCATCCAGGCTTGCTAAATCTTTGAGGAGCGACATGTCAACCGCTTCTAAGCGCTGATGCAGCGCCAGGAATACCTGCATAGCCAGGATAGTATCAACCATGGCGCGATGCCGTCCAGGGGAGACCGCTATACCCAGTGCCTGGGCCACCTGACCCAGGTTGTAGCTGGGGAGAGAAGGAAGCAGTACTGTTGCCAGTTCGAATGTATCTATGAGTGGATTAGTACGCACCAGGCCCCGGCGGCGCAGGAAGCTGACATCGAAAGGAATGCTGTGACCAACGATGGGGAGATCACCAAGGAAGAGCTTTAACTGACCGGCAATGGACTCGAACGGTGGAGCACCCACCAACTGCTGCGGCGTTATACCGGTGAGGCGCTGCACCCGGTAAGGTATAGAGCGTCCCGGCGCAACCAGCGTCTCAAACCTGTTGAGTACTGTGTCCCCCTGGAACTTGATCGCTGCAATCTCAAGAATCGTATCTTGCTCTGCATGCAGACCCGTAGTTTCCAGGTCAAGCGCCACGCGAATAGGTGGCTTCTTTGCCATAACAGTTCCTTGTGTCTCTCTCAATTGCTCTGGTACGGTTTCCCCTATACGTATGTGGAGGAAGTGGGTGGAGACGCAGGCCAGTTCGCGAGTAGAACACGGGCCTTTTGTGCAGCACGTCCTCGATGGCTGATACGATTCTTCTGCTCAGGCGCTACCTCTGCGGTCGTCTTCCCCAGCTCAGGTACCAGGAAGATGGGATCATAGCCGAACCCGTGATCCCCGCGCGGGCTAGCGGCAATTACTCCCTCGATAACGCCCTCCACCACGCGGCAGTATCCGGCAGGTTCAGCTATGGCAATGGCGCAGCGAAAACGAGCAGTCCGCTGTTCCACTGAAAGCCCTCCCAGGCGCTCCAGGATCAGGCGAAAACGCTCTTCATAGGATGTTTCTGGACCGGCAAAACGAGCTGAATAAACTCCTGGAGCGCCACCAAGTGCATCTATCTCCAGGCCGGAGTCATCAGCAAGAGCGATCATGCCCGAGGCCTGGGCATAGGCCCGAGCCTTCAGTGCCGCGTTTTCTGCAAAGGTAGTTCCAGTCTCCTCAACCTGTATATCCAGCTGGACATCGTACAGCGACAGCAACGTAAAAGGTAAATCCGAAAAGATAGCGCGATACTCTTCAAGCTTATGGCGGTTGGTCGTCGCCAGCAACAAGGCCTGCATGAGTTCTCTCTAGGTTTGTGGGACTTAAATATCGGCTACCATCTTACCATATGCGCCTTAGCATTGTCGAGACTATTGCTTACACAGACCCGATTTGGCTCTTTTTAGCGTTTCTAAACGTATATTTAGTAGGATAGAAGTAAGTCTGCAACGTGTTGTACGTTGAATGAGAAAGAGGATTCCATGGGTACCCAGCCCTTAGCTGCTCAAGTAAATACGTACGAGCTTGAATGCCCGCCATTAGTAGAACTACATTCTTTATACGAAATGTTTCCCTACCAGCACGGTCTGGAGAGGAATGAAGAAACGCTACAACACGAGTTGCAGCAAGAGTTTTCTGCGGCCCTCTCCACCCTCACTCTGACCTTGAAAGTAAAAGATCCACAGCTTTATGAGCATTCATGCCGCGTACAGCAGCTTATCCATTGCCTGGCTCAGGCCCTGCGCCTGCCTCAAGAAGATGCTGTTATGATTGAACTGGCAGGCCTGTTCCACGATATAGGCAAGATCAGTATCGACAACGACCTGCTACAGAAAGCATCCTGTCTGACAAGGCAAGAATTCGAGGATATCAAGCAACACGCTGCACGCGGAGCACAGATTATTAGCCAGGTCAAGATGCTCAAGCGGGTGGTTCCAATGGTACGCCATCACCACGAGCGCTGGGATGGTCAGGGCTACCCCGCTGGTTTGCGCGGTGAGGCTATTCCCTTCGGAGCACGCATGATAGCGATTGCCGATGCATTTGAGGTGATGACTTCGCACCGCCCTTATATAACTACATGCACGCCTGCCCAGGCGTTGGAGGAACTGCGCAGGTGCGCGGGGACGCAGTTTGATCCCATTCTGGTAGATCGTTTCTGCTCCCGCCTGGAGGACGACTGCACCGAGTAAACATCACAAGAAAAGTACTAACTAGCTACGCGGCGTTGAGCTGCACCTGGATAGAATGATAGCAGCGACGCAGGTACTCTTCGAGCCTGGCCCAATCTCCTTCGCTATCAGTCGACTTTTTGCCGGTGATCAGGTCGACGGTACTGGCGGCCAGGGCGCGCCACTCGGCCGATGCGCGCACCTGTTCAGGCGAAAGACTAAAAATGGCGGCATGTAAATCAACCAGTGCCTGTACAAACCTGCTCTTGTCTGCCACATCCACCAGTTGGCGATGAACGTCAAAATATTGCAGCTCCAGGGCAGCCACGTGTCCCGGATCGAATTTCAAGCTGGAATAGCGCCGCGCCAGGCGATAGAACTTCTCAAGAAATGCCAGCACTTTCTGCTCGTCATGATCCACGGGAACCCAGGCCAGCGAGGCTCGTGTAGTGTAGTATGCCGCCAGCAGCGACATTGGAAAAGGGATGCGAAACTGTTCCTGGCAGAGCCCTACAAGCAAGCGCAGCATCTTCAGCCACTTGCGATCATAGTATGCACGCCAGCCATTCGCCTCAAAATAAGCCACACGATCAGGGTCAAAACTAAACGTTGTCGCCATGCTTCGCTCCTTTCAGGAACACCGTAGCAACTCTTCCTGGCCCTATTGTACCAGGGCATCACCTACTCAGGCTTACGCAGAAATGCAAAGCTGGGGTTATCGTGCTGGAAAGAAGACAGGGGTTGCTAACAGTTGCTATTTTTGCTGATCTATTATATACTTTCCTTATCTTTTGGATGAAGATAAAGAAAGATCAATGGCAAAGCAAGAGCAAAAGTTATTTCGGTTGAGTGCAGCGGCTCATGAACTAGGACTGCATCCTATTACGGTCAGACGCTGGATCAAAGCTGGGCGTATTCAGGTCGTGCAAGTGGGTCGGGAAGTGCGCATCCCACGCAGCGAAATCGAAAAGATCGTGGGCACCCTCACTGGACGATTCGTCGTGTTGTATGCTCGGGTGAGCGGACATGGACAAAAGGATGATCTGGAGACCCAACTTGAGCGGTTGCAAACGTGGGCACAGATCGAGCGGAAAGGCGCGGAAATCCTGGTGCTTTCTGATATTGGCAGTGGGCTGAAAGCCTCGCGCAGGCACCTTCAGCGATTACTCAAACTGGTCTGTGAGGATAAAGTGGCTGAAGTGGTCATCACCTATGAGGATCGTTTAACGCGTTTCGGACAAGAATTTTTAGAGACGCTCTTTGCTTGTTTCGGAGTCACTTTAACCGTGTTGGAGCCGAGAGCCGAAAAAACGCCAGAGCAAGAACTGACGGATGATTTGCTTGCGCTCATTGCCTCCTTTTCCGGTCGGCACTATGGCATGGGTTCTCACAAACAGAAGGAACTGCTCGAATGCGCAACCGCCGTACTCACCAGCCCCTAACCTACGATGTGCGCCTGCCAGATGAAGCCCAGGCGGACGCTCTTCGACTGCTGGATGCCTCGCGGGAGGTAGTGAATCAGGCATTGGCGTTGCTATGGCCCTTGCTTGATGATTTTGGGAGCGAGAGGGCTGGGCCTGCGTGGAAGCAGGTTGGCAAATACACAGGCTCTCCCCAGTATCACGGAGATCGACAATGGCGCTGCGAAAGTGAGACGGTGGGTCGGATCTTACGGGCGCAGGCCGAGCGCAAAAAAGCGTTTCTGCTGATCCAGCCCATTTTGACCGAAGGGTTTATTCGTCCCAAGACGGACAAACGCCCTCCAGGCAAGAACCGGCCAGCGATCAAAGAGGCCATTACCATGTTGCAAAAGAGCCTGGAAGAGGATGAGACCAACTTTGTCGTCCTGCAAAATGTCATTGAGCAAGCGTGCAACTATTACTTTGAGCATGACCAATTCCCCACGACCTATGAGCACATGCAGAGCATTCCCCTGCTCAAAGTCGGTCTGCTGACCTATGCAGGCGATGATGGTGGTCTTAAGGGACAAGCCTATCGTTTGGCCCTTGATGGGGACAAAGCTGTGGCGCGGTTCCGGTTCCGCTCTCCTGATCAAACTGGAGCGTGGCACTGGCGGAAGGCAGACACCATCATTCCCTTGCCTGAAGTGGTCAAAGAACGCCTCAAAGAGGGGGAGTTGATGGCTCCGACCCTGCGCGAAGAGCGAGGAGCGAACGGAGAACGCGTCGCCGTGCTTGATTTCATCATTGAGGCGCAGCGCGCAGACCTGCCTGCCTGGGAGAGCGCCCGGCGGGTGCTGGGAGCCGATTGGGGCGTCCACACGCTGCTCACAGCAACCGCCGTCGATGAACACCACGAGCAAGTAGGGAGACCATTTTTCCTGAACACAGGCAGCTTTGATGGCCGACAGGCCCGGACCCGGCGACAAATCGATGAACTGAAGAAAAAAGTGGCGCGCTACGAACAAGAGCGGGATGTCTTGCCACCTGAGCACGATAAGCGAACGTGGTACACCCAGAAACTGGCGCTCTATCGTCGAGAGATCGACCTCTGTTGGGGCAAATACGAGCGAAGGAATCGGACCCTGGCGCATCTGGCAAGCAATGTCTTGCTCCTCTTGTGTCAGGTGCATGCCTGCTCGCTCCTCTCCATGGAGTCGCTCAAGACGCTCAAATCAACAGGGCGAGGCAAAGGTGTCCGAGGCCGATGGCGTAATTATAGGAATAACTCGACGATCCGAGGAGAGATCTGGCGCCTCCTGCGCTACAAGTGCCATCTGATTGGGTTGCGCTTCCACACGGAACAGCCTGGTGGCACCTCGCATACCTGTCCCCACTGCGCGGCTCCCGCCCCAACCTATCGGGAGCCATCCGAGCGCAAAGAGGCCGTGAAATGGGGGCGCTGGCTGTGGTGTGCGGCGTGTAGCTACAATGGAGATCGCGATTATGTCGCCTCCGTCAATATTGCAAGGCTCGGTGTGGCCTATCTGCTGCAAATGAAAACGACGAGCAAGGCGCGGTCCTGCTCAATGACTGACCACATGGTCAAGCCTGTATCATACACTGGTACAGGCTCGGTGCTGCTGTTGCCACCGACGGGAGAAATACCCGCCCGACAGTGTTGGGGAAAGATCTGTTATTGTCCTGGTTGGCTTGGTTCGGCATTCCTTCAATCATCACAGCCCAAAGCTGTTTTCTTACGATTGTGTGGATAGGTAAGCCTTGCTCAGGATAGTTACTGATTTTAGCAACGGTGATAAAGAGGCCCCACTAAAACGAGCGAAGCCTCCCCAGAAGCGAAATTGCTTTCCGGGGAGGCTTCTTCAACGACGGTGAGACCACTGAAAATGATCTCGTCCGCATGGGAGACATGGAAGTTGTAACTATTTTACCAGGCTATCACACCGGGTGACACTAGGGCTGGCACTGCCACTCTCTCCAGCTATAACCATCGCGCACGAAGATCTCGTGAGCCGCGACGATATTTGACCAGGCGTTATAGGGGGAGTTTCCTGCTTGAGAGGTCCCTGACCAGGTGCTCGGGTAGAGTATCTGGAAGAGCCCACTGGCATGGCTGCCGCCGATTGAAATCGAGTTGTAGGCGCCAGGATTCAGGCTGGACTCGCACATCGCGACACGGATGGCAGCAGGTGCGTTTGCACCAAAAATCTGGTAAATCAGGCCAGTGACGCTGCCGCTCGGCTGCGCCGGTGCGCTGCTGACCGCTCCGCTGCCAGGGATACACAACGTCTGACCGGCATAAATAAGATTGGGATTACCAATATTATTGTAGGATACAATTGAGCCCCAACTCACACCGTAGCGACTCGCGATTCCACTGAGCGTGTCGCCGCTTCTAACGGTATAGCCATTACAACCCGCGGCATGCGCCGGGGCGCCGGGGTTGTTTACGCCGATTACTGCGCCCAGGATGAGGAGGCCGAAAAGCGCTCCAAAGGCGATCTTCTTTACTGAGTGTCCCTGTTGTACGAACTTCCGAATGTACTGATGTATCTGCAAGATATCCTCTTTCACTAGACAACCTACATGTCTCCACGAACTGTCGCCCCTTACATACGCCTGCGCGGGCACAAAAGCGCCCTCCTTATCAGACATAAGTGGGGGAAAAGACAGGTCTCGGCTGGCTCAGGCGAGGGGACAACGTGGCTGTTACCTACCAGCCAAGCCAGTATGGTCACATCATAACACGACATATTTTGAATAAGCTTGGAACACAACGACACATAGCCAAAATTAACCACGCTCTTTTTTCAGCTGGGGATAGTTGTTAACTGGAAAATGCTTGACATGGGAGGTAGGCGATGGGTATAATCGCTTATGTCAAGAGGGCTTCCTGGTACTCCACAAGGGTACTTGTGGGAGCACGTGACAAGCCGGTGTAACTCAGTGGTAGAGTAGCGCATTCGTAATGCGCCTGCCGTCAGTTCGATCCTGACCACCGGCTCTTTATATTTCATATATGGCCCAGGATATTCGCTAACAGAGTGCTGGTGAGGTCTGAGCTTTCAACAAGAGGGTGTGAGACTAGATCCAATCAAGATTGCGACTGATAAGCAACTCTGTCATTTTCGCGTGATGGGTGTTTTTCATTGCAACCAGGCGCGTGGCAAAACCGTGCCGAGCCGCTAGCTCGCGTACTCCTTCCGCATCGTCATAGGTCATGAGAAATTCACCTTGCAGGGTCGCTGCGATACGAAAGAGCTCTTCATGGTCAAGTTCAAAGTAGGTGTAGAGACGCCGGCCGGCCTTTTTCCCTGAGGCAGTATAGGGCGGATCAATGAAGAAAACCGCATCCGAACGATGTGCGTTTTGCCTCATCACTTCGGGTCCATCACCTTCAAGAAAAGAGATCCGCTCACGAATAGTGAGAATGTCGAGAATGCGACGCTTGAGCGTCTCTGGATACCAGCGCGACAAGATCCCACGCCCATTCTCCCCCTGTTTGAGCACCCCCGAGCCAGGGGCAAGGATACCACCATGATTCACGCGATTTTTCAGGATCGTGCGGAACGCCATCTCTCTGCGGGTAGGCTCCGTCTGGCTGAGCACTGCCCGCACCGTTTCGGGCGTGAGGGGAAACCTCGCAATTTCATTCGCGAGCCATGCTCCATCATCGTTCAGAATGGTAGCCCAGACCGCAGCCACCTCTTCGTCACGCTCCACCATGATCACATGCTCTGCCAGCTGCTCAAAGGCTATGGTAAGACTCACAATTGCCCCACCGGCGAATGGTTCAATGAAGTAAGTGGGCTGCTGGCCCCGCCTTTTTAGCCAACGACGAACATGCGGAACAAGCCAGGTCTTCCCCCCCGGATACCGAAAAGGACTCCGCTGTGGCACTGAGGCAACATTGACAATGTGGTGATGTTCAACCCGTTCATCATCAAAGAGTGTTGTCTGAAACATTCCTGTCCTCACCTCGCTATTGAGCTTCCATTTATCCGTCACCCTCTGCGGTTTCACCACTCCGGATAATGTCCTGAAGCGTTGGCGCATCGGGTGGTGCACTGTCCCCATCCTCAAGCTTTTCATCAAGCTTTTGTTGCAGGTCCCCGATAAAATCCTCGATGGGGCCAGGCTCAGCACGTGTAATGCGGTCAAGCGCATCCCCAAACTTTGTATAGACAATTTTATTTTGCACCAGTTGGTAACGGTTCTCTGCAGAGACATACTGCAGGTCGTAAATCATCCAGGCAATATCAGCCTCTCCTGGTTCTACTTCTGACAGACTGGGCAAAGTCCGGTAAAAGGAAGAGTCAAGCGCTACCGCAGTTTTCTTCTGCCAGGCATGGAGAATACCACCTTTATAGATAAGCTGCGGTGCCAAGCGCTTACGTGATGAAGAAAGAAAATCCGGGCGCGGATAATAGCGGCGCCGGCTCCAGTCCATCGCTGCATGTGCGCGGGGATCTTCCATATAATGAGCGAAAGCTTGCCGAATGTTCCCAGAGATATACACAGCTTGAATTTCGAGCGCACCAAAGTCAAGAATGCGCCCAGCAGCGTCATAAGAAACAAGCACGACATCTATGTTGCCAGCTGACTTCCCGTGCTTATCATTCAGGCGAATTTCTGTAAGCGAAGTCCACGAGACATCCGGAGGAAAGAAGAAAGCGGCAGCGTCGTCAGCGATGATCCAGTTCTGTCGAAAGCGAATCGGACAGGTAATGGTAAGGTTGCCCCCATCCTTAACACTGCAGACCCCTAACGGATTTTCTGCTTTATCTTTCGTACAGTTGGGAACCTTATTGCCAAATGGACAGAGCTTGTGCCCTCGGTAACGATCCGCTTCAGAAGTGAAGTTGTCCGTGGGAAAGCCAAAAACCTCACCAAGAGGATGCCTGGGAGTTGGTGGCATACTCTGTATTCTTCCTTCCAATCGCTTGTACTTTTGATTCAGCATTATACCATTACAACAGTACAGATTCTTAGCTACGAAAATAGCCAGTACGATACTGTATTCCGTCTGCTTTCTTGATGGCTGAGATCACATGATGTGCGAGTGAGCCAACGAACTCTCTTCGTCTGTTTATTAGCAGCAGGCTCCACCCTTCTATACCAAAAACAGGCATGGATACCTGGAA
>WNEZ01005163.1_pt1 | contig 17653 bp, 14 predicted proteins | sample 5400521 | NCBI WGS metagenome assembly WNEZ01 (sample SAMN13153339, study PRJNA577476) | soil metagenome | isolation source: 120 cm saprolite under Douglas fir tree site 2 hole 1 replicate 1 | place: USA:California | collected 2015-04-18
CGCCAACCCATCTACCTCACATCAGGGCTGCGGCTGGCTGTGATCTCGGATAAAGTGAGCTGGGTGATTGGTTCAGACGCGCTGGCAACCGATTGGAGCGAACTGGTGCGCACGACTGACGGCGGAAAGAGCTGGCAGCAGGTGAAGCTGCCTGAAGGCTCTTCGGCTCTGGGCTATACTGTTGTGATCGACGAAGTGACGGCGCTTGTGCCTGTAGGTGATATCCTTTCAAATAAATACTGGATTACCTTCGATGGCGGGGCAAGCTGGCAACATTTCGATTTGCCAGTAGCGAAGCCTGGCCTCGAAAACGACGCGGAGCCTAATCTCATCACATTCCTCGATCACTCTCAAGCATGGATAATCGAGCCAGGAGGGGCAGGTTCATCTGAACAGAAAGTGCTCTTTCATACCGGGAATGCTGGCAAAAGCTGGCAAAAAGTAGCAACCTTACCCATGAATAACACCGTTTTCGGCTTTGTCTTCACCGACGTGCAGACAGGCTGGCTCGTAGCAGAAAGCTTTGGCAAAGGCAGTGCGCTCTATGCAACCCACGACGGCGGCAAGACCTGGAAGCAGCAAGATCTTCCCGCGCCCCCATCAGGCAGCAAAACACCGAACATGCTGCGCAACCTGACCTTTACCAGCAATCGTGATGGCTATGTCTTCTTCGGAGCTGGGCAGGACACTGCAACGAATGTCTATCTGTACACGACACAAGATGGTGGGCGGTCCTGGCAGATACAAGGCGGGGCTTTGCCATATGATAGCGGCTTCGGCAAGATGCTGGACCCTTCTCATATATCAGCAACCTCCCTCGATGTCAAAACACAGCAATTCGGCGTGGCTCTGCTCACGCTCTCCAATGGGCAATGGACAAAAAAGATTCTCAAGTCTGACGTTGAGGATTTTGATTTTGTCTCGCCGCAGGTAGGCTTCGCTCTCGTCAAGCCGCAAAATCAGCCCCTGGACTGGTACAGGACCAGCGATGGCGGTAAGACGTGGGTGAAGGTGGGGACATTACCATAAGAGGGGGATGAGGGGTGGCCCTTGTGTGTAAACTTCATCTAGAACTGCCACAAAGAACGAGGGCAAGGCGGCCTTGCTCTCGTTCTGTACTGGGTAGTGCGGCTGCAACGCATGATAGCTTGAGAAGGAAATGGCTCTCATGAACTACATGGGTTGCTTTTTTGAAGCGGAATGATGTATGCTTTCAAGTGTGAGACTATGTGCTCTCGCCCGTTTGTTCGTGTCATGCCATAAAAAAATGCCGGTGTGACGAAAGATAGTTCGCACTACTCAGGAGAACGCTGTGCATACTTTCTATTGACGCTGAAACGCTTCACATGATCCATGTACCAGGTCTCCTCTCATTTGTACCCTCGCGGATGAGTTCTCATTCTGCTGGTTAGTATCAGCCAGCCGCGTATGGTTCGCTGGTTCTCTCTGCTTTTTTCCTCTCTTTGCTCGTGCTCCACCTTTACCCGCGTGCAGGTCTCCTGCTCAATTGTGTCTCATTGTCCCTGCAAAGAATGGGGCTATATCCTTTAAGGGGAAGAGCTACGGCGGGCGACCATAAAGGCCCACCCATCCACTCCTCACCACTCTCGCCCCTACAGGAACCTCGCCCCTACGGATACCCTCCCCTGCAAGGACGGAGACCCAAAGAATGCCAGGGATGGTTGTATTAGGAGAAATTATGCATGAACGGAGAATGTTGAGCATGTTTGTTATTCCTGATGATTTTGCCTGTAAAATGATCGCGCTTGGAGGGGAAGAGGGCCGCGCCTGGATCGAGCGGCTGCCTGTCATTCTGGCGGCCTGTGAGCAGCGCTGGGGTCTCGCCATCGGCCTTCCATTTGACCTCTCTTACAATTACGTTGCTCCTGCTGTACGCCGGAACGGCACACCTGTCGTGGTGAAAGCGTGTTTACCGGACGGCGAAACGACACAAGTCGAAGCGCTGCGGCTCTTTGATGGTCATGGGATGGTGCGGCTGCTGGAGTATGACGAGGGCGATGAGGTGATGCTGCTGGAGCGGCTGCGGCCAGGCACACCATTGAGTATCGTAGAGGATGACGAAAAAGCGACTTCTATAGCTGCAGCTGTGATGCGGCAGTTGTGGCGACGGGTGTCACAAGAGCATCCATTTCCGACGGTCTTCGACTGGGGGAAAGGCTTTGTGCGCTTGCGGCAGCACTACGGAGGGGGATGTGGGCCCTTCCCGCCTACCCTGCTCGAGGAGGCGGAAACGCTCTTTGCCGAGTTAAACGCCTCTATGACAGACCAGGTCTTACTACATGGGGATCTCCACCACGAGAATATCCTGGCGGCCGAGCGCGAGCCGTGGCTGGCAATCGACCCTAAGGGACTGGTGGGCGAGCCAGCCTACGAGACGGGTGCGCTGTTACGCAACCAGTTGTCAGTGGTGTTTGAGGACCCGCAGCCAGTTCACGTCATGGCACGCCGCGTGGAGCAGTTGGCCGGGGAGCTTGGCCTCGACCGCTCACGGGTGCGCGACTGGGGATTGGCACAGGCAGTGCTTTCCATGTGGTGGAGCATTGAGGATTTTGGCCACCTGGAAGACTATGACATGGAAACGCTCGCCTGCGCTGAACTGCTGGCGGCGATCAAAGACTAAATAGAAAGAAGCACGAGGAGAAGAAACTAACATGACCCAGATCAGACCAATGGAAGAGCGCGAAGCCGAGCGCGTTCGCGACTTGTGGCTCCAGATGTGCGCGGAAGCGGGAACTCCGCTTCCAGCCGCGTCGTCACAGCTTATTCTCGCCAATCTCAGGCAGTACGCGACACACCAGTCGGTCCACTGTTTTGTGGCTGAAGAACAGCATGCCATCATCGGATTTGTTACCTGTTGTGTCTCGGGTCATCCGGTGATGCCTGGACTGTCGGGAGAGATCGAAGAACTCTATGTTGAGACACGCCGGCACGAGGTTCAATCCGACCTGGTAAGACAAGCGGTAACCTTCTTGCAGGCGCGCGGAGCGGGAAGTATTCATACGAGGATCTGCGTTGGGAAAGAATGCCCAGAGGAAGGGGAACTGAGGTCCTTCTGGAATTCGCTCGGGTTGGAAAATGATATGAGCATTTTCTCCATCTACAGCAATGTCCCAGGAGATCCGGCCCTGCAGCGCATCTGGGATGAGTACCAGACACATACGTAGCTTACTTTCCACGCCCCGCATCGGTGAGGCTGCTAGTGAAGATACTGACAACCTGGCCTGGATCGGGCGTGGTCAATACCTCAACACGAGTAATCCATTTGACCCATTCAAAGCCGCGACGGCCTGGGGCGACTAAGCGGAGGGGGAAGCCATGCTCGTGAGAGAGCGGCTCCTCGTTGAGATGGGTCGCCAGCAGTGCTGTGCGTGCTTCCTCCAGGGGTAGGCTCCAGCGGTAGCTCGTCACGGAGATAAAACTCACGTAGTGTGCATTCGTGTCCAGGGCGGCATGGTCCAGCAGGCGCCCGATACGGATGCCGCGCCAGAGCTGGGTACTATAGAACCCGCCCGTACAATCCAGTGTTGCTTCCAGGGTATCATCCGCTGAAACCAGCTCGTCGTAAGAGAAGTCCCGGGGCGTGGTGACGGCACCGCCAAGCGAGAGCCGCCACGCCTGCGCATCAAGCGGACGTGGTTGATCGGCGACCCAGCTTGAGGTGGGGAAGGCGTTGCCAGCGTAGCTGCTGCTCTCGCGCGAGCCGGTGAAGCGCTCACTGGCGCCGGGCAGCTTCAGAGCGCGCTCGGCAAGCTGTTGTGCCGGCCAGAAAGCCGCGCTGCCAAGGAGCAACGCACTGAAATGCAGTACACGTCGCCTTCCGGCAATGTCGCGTTTGCGCAAGCGCCTGGCGCGTGCGAGCATATGAAACACGATGGCTGCCGAGAGCACGAAGCCCAGGACAATATGCCAGTTCAACAGGTTGAACCCGGCGAAGTACCAGGCGCCACCTCCGACCCACCAGATGCCCGATCCAAGCGCCAATGTGACCAGCAGCAGCGCCAGCAGGCCATAGATGGTGCGGCGATCCCAGCGCCGGGGATGGATCAGCCGGGGCCAGACGCGCTGCAGCTTGCCCCATAAGAGCAGCAGCAGCCAGAGGCCTACTATGCCATGCAGTACAAAGATAAACCAATCTTGAGGGAGGCCGCTGACCAGGCTGACCACGCCGGTCACGAAGGCTAGGACGGCGGCGAGCGCAAGACTCCAGTCGGTAAGGCGTGGAGACATAGGGCACCACTCTTTTTTAGCTGGGTATGGCCAGGTGGCCATACCCCCATACCTACGATATCTTGCCATCCACAAGTTCGCCGACATGATCCAGAGCTTCCTGGAGTGTACGTGGATCGCGACCGCCGACCTGGGCCATCTCCGGCTTGCCACCACCACCGCCGCCGATGATCTGAGCCAGTTTTTGTGCAAGCTTTCCGGCGTGGTAGCCCTGCTTCACCAGGTCGGGGGTTACCGACACCACGAGCTGCGGCCTCTCATTGATGACAGAGCCGAGGACGATGATGCCAGAGCGAAGGCGATCACGTACTCGTTCAACGAGCTGGCGCAGCGCCTCCACATTTGCGGCCTCTACCTGGGCAGCGATGTAAGGAACATTATCGCGTGTTCTCTTTACCTGATCTAGCAACAGGTCGCTTTGACCTTCCGCCAGGCGAGAGCGCAGTGCCGCCAGTTCGGCGCTGCGTCCCTTCAGTTCCGCCATAAGGGCATCGACGCGCTCGGGAATCTGAGGGAGCGGCGCTGCGAGCTGAGCCGAGAGGGCACGGGTCACCTGGCGCTGCTGCTCGACCCACTCCTCGGCGCCACGACCAGTGACGGCTTCGATGCGGCGCAGACCCGAGCTAATCGAGCCTTCACTGGTGATGCAGAAGTAGCCAATCTCACCAGTATGCCCCACGTGCGTGCCTCCACACAACTCACGCGAACACAACGCTGGCTCGTCATGATCATCGTCGCACGTGTCACAGCCGACACTGATCACGCGCACAACGTCGCCGTACTTCTCACCGAAGAGGGCCATCGCGCCGAGTTCACGGGCCGCAGTGTAGTTCATTTGCGCCACCTCGACCTCCTCGTCGGCGCGAATCCAGGCGTTAGTGAGGCGCTCAATCGAACGGAGTTGCTCAGGCATCACCTGGCGCGGGTGCGTGAAGTCGAAGCGCAGGCGGTCGGGGGCCACGAGCGAACCGGCCTGTTCCGCGTGCTCGCCCAACACGTCGCGCAGGGCACGGTGCAGCAGGTGGGTAGCAGTATGGTTGCGCATGATGTCACGCCGCCGGGTTGCATCCACCGTAAGCTCGACCGATTCGCCCACGGATACCGAACCCTCCTCGACCACGCCGCTATGGATGAAGAGGTCGGGAATGGGCTTCTGGACATCCTCGATGCGCACTCGCCCAGCCGGGCCGATGAGCAGGCCGGTATCCGCCACCTGCCCGCCGCCTTCAGCATAGAACGGTGTGCGATCCACCACCAGCTTCACCTGCTGACCCGCAGTCGCCTGAGCTACCTCCTGACCGTCAATATCCAGCGCGAGGAGGCGCGCCCGCGCCTGGAGTTCTTTGTAGCCGGTGAAGATAGTCGCCGGCAGATCACGCGCGCTCCAGCGCTCCGCTTCACCACCGCGTTTGAAGTGGGAGGCCAGGCGAGAGCGCTCCTGTTGTTCGCGCAGCGCTTCCTCATAACCTTCGACATCGACACTCATCCCGCGCTCGGCCAGGATTTTCTGCGTCAGGTCAAGTGGGAAGCCGTAGGTGTCGTGCAGCATAAAGGCATCGCGCCCGGGTAGGACTTTTGTGTCTTCCCCTACGATGCGGCTGAGGAAGGTATCCTCCAGCTGATGCAGGCCAATCGAGAGCGTGCGGCTGAAACGCTCCTCCTCGCCGGTAATCACCTCTTTGATGTAGTCGCGCTTGTTACGCAGCTCTGAATAGTGCCCACCCATGATGTCGATCACGGTACCGGCGGTTTCGGCCAGGAAGGGATGGCTGAAACCGAGAACCTGGCCCTGATAGGCGGCGCGGCGCAGGATACGCCGCAGCACGTAATCACGTCCCTCGTTGCCCGGCCTGACACCGTCGGCGATGAGGAAGGCGATAGCGCGGCTATGGTCGGCGATGGTATGGTACGCCGCGCGGTACACCTGGTAATGGCTGCGGCTTTTGCCGAGCAATTGCATGGTGCGTGAGATGATTGGCACGAACAGGTCGGTCTCGTAGTTATTTTTAACGCCCTGGAGGATGGCAGCGATGCGCTCAAGGCCCAGGCCGGTGTCGATCGAAGGCCTGGGAAGGGGAGTCATGTTGCCCTGCGCATCACGTTCATACTGCATGAAGACGAGGTTCCAGAACTCCATGTAGTCATCATCTTCGGAGTTGACGCCTTCGGGCCGCTGGGCATTGACATTGGAACCCTGGTAATAGTGGATCTCCGAGCAGGGGCCGCACGGTCCTGTATCGCCCATAGACCAGAAGTTTTCTTCTTCACCAAAGCGCAAGATGCGCGATGGATCAGCACCTACTTCCTCCCAGAGCCGAGCGGCATCGTCGTCATCGATATAGACGGTAAACCAGAGGCGCTCGACCGGCAACTGGAACACGCGCGTTATTAACTCCCAGGCATACTGGATGGCTTCGCGTTTGAAGTAGTCGCCGAAGGAGAAGTTGCCGAGCATTTCGAAGAAGGTGTGGTGCCGTGGTGACGGGCCGACGTTCTCCAGGTCATTATGTTTGCCGGAGACACGCATGCACTTCTGAGCGGTCGTGGCTCGCTTGTAGGATCGCTGTTCCAGGCCCAGGAATGTATCTTTAAACTGTACCATGCCAGCGTTGGTGAAGAGCAGTGTAGCGTCATTCGCCGGCACGAGCGGACTGCTGGGGACAATGGTATGGCCTTTGCTGGCAAAGAAGTCAAGAAATGTGCGACGAATCTCGGCCGTCTTCATGGGATAGATTCCTCCTCGCTTCATAATAACATACAACATATTATGCTCATTGCACATAGAGTCCGAGGTGCCTCCCGAACGTTCGCACAAGGGCCACGCTTTTCGTATATCTCTGCTGAACAATCAAAAAGCCCACCCCAAACGTATATTCGGGGCGGGCTAAAATCATTGCATACAGCCCGTGGTACCACCCTGATTGGAAGCTGGCTTCCCACTCAACGGGCACAGAACACATGGTCTGGGCGATGCTTGATCATCACCCACATCCAGAGCCACATATTCGTGGTCACTACACGTTCGATGCCCTGCCCTATAGATAACGGTGGGCTACCGGCCAGGACTACTGGCGACTGGAGCTGGGATGCAGCCCGGCTCACAAAGCAGTCGCGTTCGTCCCGCATCGCGGTCCAATGATTTTTGCAATTGGACCAGAGGGTGGCATTCCACGTGGCCTGAGTACCGGGCTTCCACCATCTCCGGCTCGCTGTTGTCCATAACCTACGTGTACTCGTCCCTCGCGGCGACTTGAGCTATAAAGTTTCTACTATCGATGCGCCTAGTGTACCGAGCACGAGCGGTTTTGTCAAGTGGCTGCGGTATCCTTTTTTTCGGGTATTTCGTTCTATTTTTAGTACTTCCTTGCTATTACACGAAACAAGGAGAGAGTTTTTCGTAACGAAACAAAATTGTGAAGTACAGTTCATGAACTGGCACAAAATTTGCTGAGAACAGCATCGGCGGTTTTATCGTACAGACACAGACCAGGCAGTATGGTATAATAGGGACATGGTAGAGGTAAGCTCTAGCGCATAGACGGGTGAGAGCTTCTAACTCAGGCCTCTGTACGCCTTCGGGAATCCGTCCACGTGTAGTGTTATAGGGGATAACACTGTGCATCCTACTCATAACGAGTTGAGACGACGATCCAAAAAGCTTGACGAAACGTCTCTGTCTGCATATACTCAGACAGCAGTATGAACATGTGTTTATGTAGGAAAGAGAAAACCATGGGCCAGGCAACTCGAACGACCAAACTGCTGCTGGACTTGGGCAAGAGAACCATAGGGGGCGCCAATAGCGACAAACGGGCCGCTCTGGATGCTAGCATCAAGCTGCTCAATCAGGCTCGCGCCTTCTACATCGACTTCTTCCTGGCTCATGCAGAGAAACTCGCTCTTCGCGTGTCCTACTACTCGGAGAAGCATCAGCAGCAGCGGGTGCGGCTCATCAGTGCGAACGAACTCTTGACCTGGGCCGAAGCCTGTACGGTGGCAACCAAAGAACACCCTCACCCCTGGGAGGGATGGAACTTCACGCAAGCCTTCCCCGACCTGCCCCCTGCCTACCGCCGGTCCGTGATCAAAGATGCCATCGGCAAGGTGAGGTCGTATCTGTCCAATCGGGTGAAGTGGGAAAGGAGCGGTCAGAAGAAAGGCAAGCCGGGACTGCCTGGGGCCAGCGACCACCCCACGCTCTACCAGGGCACCTGTACCCTGCACCTGGAGGAGGCTTCGGTCAAGAGCAGGTTTGTGCAGCTCAAGGTGTACGATGGCAAGGCCTGGACCTGGATCAACTACCCGGTGAGGTGCAGCCGCTACTTCGAGCAGCGCTCTGGTGATGAAGCCTGGGAGCTCAAGAGCCCTGTCCTGGTCTTGCGTGCGCACACGGCTGAATTACACTTCCCGCACACCAAAGAGGTGCCAGCCAGAAAGGTCAAGGACAGCAAGCTTGATCCCGATATGGTCACGGTCGCGGTGGACCTCAACGTGAAAAATCTGGCAGTCATCACGGTGAAACAGCATGGCACCATCATCGAGACGGTCTTTGTCACAGATCAGGGTCTGGATCAACAGCGGTACCGGCATCTCAAGCGGATCGCCAAAAAACAGCGGCTTTCGGGCAAGCCGGTCAAAGGAGAACACAGCAATCAGCAACTCTGGCGGCACGTGCGCCGCATGAATGAGGACGCAGCGCATCAGGTCGCCCATGCCATTGCCACTGTCTGCGCCAGATATCCGGGCTCTGTCTTGCTCTTTGAGCGGCTGCGCAAGATCAAAGCCAAAGGCGAAAGCCGGTCACGGCGCATGAATCGCAAACAGGCCAACCACCTGCGTGGCAAGATCAATCAGCGTGCGCGGGAGAAAGTATTCGCACAAGGCAGCTGTACGGTGGAGGTCAATCCCCATGGAACGAGCCAGTATTGCTCCCAATGCGGAGCCAGGGGCGAGAGGTTCTCGTACCGAAAAGGCTCACGTGTCAAGGAAAAATGGGGAAAACTCTTCTGGTGCCCGCATTGTCGCTACGAGGTCAACGCTGACTGGAATGGCAGCGCGAATGTGCATCACAGCTTTTTTCAGGAATTTCATTGGCAGCGGCGCTTCAAACGAAGCGGTTGACTGCTGTTGCGCCCACGCCGACTACAGGCCGGGGTGGAGATGCCTGCCAGAGGGACACCCCGGCAAAGACTGGCAGGCCAGGCCGGTCGCATCGCGACAAGGAATGTGGTACGGCCAGTGTTGGTCCAAAGAGGGCATGTCCCAATCCGCACGCTCTCAAGGACATGACCTGATTCGATAACCTCCTGGAATGCGGAAGGGACACCGGGAGTGCTGGACGGAATCAGGGCGGCGCGAACGCTGTGTCCAGGTTTGTCAAGCAAATTTGGATACCGTTGATACCACGAGAGAACTCCATTGGGGGAAATCCACGACTCATGTCTGTTAATCTTTGATACCACATATAGCATGCTGCACCTTATTATAGGAGATCAGAATGACATGGAGAACCCTTGCCGAACTGCTAGCCTCCAACGCGGAATTATATCCTGATTTACTTTTTGTACGCTTTCTCAAACGTGGCGAGGTTGTGGCCACCTGCACCTACATGGAGGCGTGGGAGCGGGCAAGTCAATGGGCGGCACTTTTGATCGAGCGGGGCACGCGGCGCGGGGAGCGCGTGGTACTGGCGCTGCCCAACTCGGATGATTTCGTCTATGCATATTTTGGCACATTGCTAGCGGGTGGAATACCAGCTCCCAGCGCTCCAATCCGGCGCCTCAGCAGCAATAGCTACTACCTGGTGAATGTTGCACAGAGGCTTCACTCCATCGATGCTAAAGTATTGATTGTGCCGGAGACGCAGGCACATATTGCCGATGTAGCACCTTTATCCAGTATTGAAGGCTTAACAGTCCTGACCAGACAGTATGTGCAAGCGACTGCGCAGCATTTTGCTCCGGGTGGTTCTGAACAAGACCTGGGGCTGCTCCAGTTTACGTCCGGTACCTCGGGTAATGCTAAAGTAGTGCAGTTGAGCAATGCAGCGCTGCTCGCTCAGGCGAGGAACATCTCTATTACGCTGGCGGTGGATCATGACACAGATTCCGGATTGTCATGGCTACCGGTTTTTCATGACATGGGCATCATAGGTTTCCTATTTACCCCGCTTTACCGCGCCATTCCGCTCACATTACTACAGACAGAGGACTTCATGCTGCGCCCCAGCCTATGGATCAAAGCGCTCTCTGATTTCCGCGCTAGTATCACCGCCGGGCCGCCATCCGCATTTGCGCTGTGCGCCCGGCATCTGAAGGACGCCGAGATTGCGCAATATGACCTGGGCAACGTACGACTGGCCATGGTGGGTGCGGAGGTGATTTCGAGGGCGAGCCTGCAACAATTTGCCGAGCGACTGCGACCAAGCGGGTTCCGCGCCAGCGCTATTGTATCAGCATATGGCCTGGCAGAAAATGGCCTGGCAGTAACGATGACGCCATTGGGCAAGGAGCCGGAATTTGAGACGATCGACCTGGAAACTATGCAGACCCTGGGAATCGCCAAAGCGGTTGAGCATCTCAATGGAGCCAACGGCACTACCAGAATGGTGGCCTCGGTAGGAAGGCCTCTACCGGAGACGCGGGTGGTCGTTGCCGGACCAGCGGGTGAACGACTAAGCGAACGCCAGGTAGGTGAAGTACTGGTGAGTAGTCCGAGCCTGATGCAGGGGTATTATGGGCAGCCGGAAGCTTCCAGCCAGGCAATACGTGACGGCTGGCTATGGACAGGGGACCTGGGGTATATTGCTAACGACAAGTTATACATCACTGGTCGGAAGAAAGAGGTACTTATTGTCGGCGGGCGCAATTATTATCCTGATGACCTGGAACAGGTGGCTGTAGCAGCGGCGGGTGGGCGTCAGGGCAACGCGGTGGCAATCTCCTACGAAGACCCGGCGCGGGCAACCGAGGCGGTGGTAGTGCTGGTAGAGACGAGTGCGATAGAACTGGCCGAACGCGACGTCCTGCGCCAACGTATCCGCCAGGCCCTGGTCGAGGCGGAGTATCCTGTCAGCGAGGTAGTCCTGCTGCGACCCAAAACCATCCAGACCACGTTAAATGGCAAGCTCAAGCGGGTTGATTGTAAGGTTCGCTACCTGAAGGGGGAGTTTTGCGTGTGACCGGGAAGCTAGGTGTGTGCATTGCCACACTGGGACCGGGAGCGACCAATTTACTGGCGGGTTTACCGGTGGCCCTGGTTGCCAGCGTGCCTATCCTGGCGCTCACCGGGCAGGTGCAGACGACCGCTTACGGCAGGAGCGCTCACCAGGAATCAACCGGCTGGTTCCGCACGCCTAACCAGGAGGCGATGTACGCCGGTACCTGCAAGCATACTGCCACGTGCAACGAGCCCGCGCGCTTCCCCGATTTTGTGCGCCATAGTATCCGCATTGCTACTTCTGGACGCCCCGGCCCGGCTCACCTGATCATTCCTGCCAACCTGCTGCATCAGACGATCGATTACACACCGCTCAACCCTTCAGAGTACCGTTTGCTCGAAAACAAGGCCTGCGACGACTCGGCCATGGAGGCCATTGCCCACCAGGTATCCCAGGCTCACTACCCATTGATTATGGCCGGAGAGCGAGTACTATTGCCTGACGCTACCCAGGAGATGCAGGCGCTGTCTGAACGCTTCTCCATCCCGGTTGTCACCGACATGTCCTGCAAATCGGCAGTGGACGAGTGGTCGCCCATGTTCATCGGGGTTATGGGGGTGCTGGGGCACAAAGCTGCCGATAGGTATCTCAAAGAGAAGTCGGACCTTGTGCTGGCGGTAGGGCAGACCTTCAACGAAATCTCCACGCTGAGCTGGGACCCGTCCTTCGCCACAGGACGGCAGTTGATTCAACTGGATAACGATCCGGAAGAGATTGGTAAAGTGTACCCGGTCGCGGCTGCAAGCGCCGGGCACCTACCCACTATGCTGGCACGCCTGACGGAAAGACTGGGAGCACTGGGGGTCAGCAAACAAAGTGAACGGGAGACGCTGGTGGCGTCACTACGCAAGCAATACCCGCTGTTCAGGGTCAACGAGATGCGCAGCGAGAAGGTGCCTATGCTTCCACAACGAGTGGTCAGCGATCTACGGCAGGGTTTGCCGGAAGATGTACTTATTCTCTCGGATTCCTCCAAGTGGACGCGCTGGCTGGGACGCTATTTTCCTGCACGCAGGCGCAGCTTTGTAACCGCCCATGATTACGAGCCGATGGGCTGGGCGGTGGCCGGGGTGATTGGAGCCAAAGTTGCCCGCCCGGACCGTCCGGTTGTTTGCGTGAGTGGCGACGGCGCATTCCTGATGAGCGCAATGGAACTGTCCACCGCGGCCAACTACAAACTGGATATTATCTGGCTGATCATGAACGATTCGCGACTTGGCATCATCTACGACCTGCAAAAAACGCTCTATGGCGGACGTATCGCAGCCACCACTTTTGAAAATCCAGACTTCGTAAAGCTTGCTGCCTCCTTTGGCATGGAAGGGCGTGTGATCGAAAAGCCTGGAGAACTCGTATCCGCATTACAGGCTGCCTTCCAGCGCGGAGGCCCCGCCGTCTTCGATGTGCGCTTTGATCCCGACGAAGTGCCGCCGATTCGCCCGCGCAGCCTGCTCATTACCAAGGAGATGGGGCTCCCCAACCCCAAGCCCGGCCCGGAAGTGACCCGTGCTTTCATCGCGATGCTGAAGGAGAAATGATTATGCCCAACACAACGTATGAGATTGCCATGTCCCGGCAGCTAAATCGACCAACGTCTATAGCATATAAGGTGGTGGAGGACCTGGAACGCTTCCCCGAGTTTATGCCCAATGTCAATTCGCTCACTCTGTTGGAGGAGGAGGGCAACCGCAAGGTAGCCGCCTGGGATATAACCATTGACGACGCACCGCTCAGTTGGATTGAAGAGGGCATTTATGATAAACAGAACATGCTCGTACAATTTCGCTCGCTTGAAGGGGTGTTTGATCGCTTTGACGGCTACTGGCAGGTAGAGCCAGTAAACGATGGCAGCCGGGTCACGTTTGAGCTGACCTACGAAATCGGCCTGCCTGAGATAGAAGATATTGTTGGGCCGATCCTGCGCGAGCGCATGATCGAGAATGCCGAGAGTATGCTGGATGCCATCGAGAAATGGGTTGAGGAGGTAGCATGAGCAGTGGCACCCCGAGCCAGAGTACTGATTTTGCGCTGCTTGGCCACCCGGCGAGCTATGAGCACCTGGGTGATATCTTTGTGCATTCTCGCCCTGATTTCAATCGCGAGAAGATGACAAAGTATAAAGCCACATTAGAGAAGATATTCGAATGGACGCCGAGCTATGCTGCCAGGGATCCCCTGTCGATCAACCTGGCCGATGGCAGGCAGATAGCAGGGCGGCTGGTTTTCTGCACGTTTTTACCCGAAACGATCCATACACCGCGTAAGATGCTTGCCACCTACCAGAAAATCCGCGATGGCTGCCGCGTGGCAAAGGACCTGGGCGCAAAGATCATAGGCCTGGGAGGCTTTACGTCTATCGTGGGTGGGACGCAGGGGGAGAAGGAGGCAAAGGAACTCGAGGTCGCAGTGACATCGGGTAACTCGCTGACGGCGGCCCTGGCAATTGCCCAGCTCAACATCCTGCTGAAGCGGCTGGACTGGGAGTTGAACGACAGGACGGTAGCAGTGCTGGGAGCCAGCGGTGACATCGGGCGCGCCTGCGCGTTGGAACTGGCCACCCAGGCCAGGCGCATCCTGCTCATCGCTCGCAACAAGGCTAAGCTGGAGGAACTGCGCGACGAAATGCCTGCAAGCGTCGAGGTGTATACCAGCACGGATGTACAGGATGCCACGCAGGCCAGCGTGATCGTCGCGGCCACCAGCGCCGCCCAGCCGATTCTGGCCGAGGCAGACCTGCAACCCGGTACGGTGGCATGCGATGTTGGCTACCCTAAAAACCTGTCGTACGCGCCAAACCCCCGCCCAGACGTGCTGGCTATCTCCGGTGGTCTTGCCCAGATGCCATTCGAGTTGGATATCACTTACTATACACGGCTACCGGCCGCAAATATCATGTATGGCTGTTTCAGCGAGGCCATGATCCTGGCAATCGCAGGCCGCTACGAGAGCTATTCCATCGGGCAGGGCTGCATCACGCAGGAGAAAATGGACAACATCCTCGCCCTGGCACACGCCCATGGCTTTCGACCTGCGCCTCTGTACCGGGGGAAAAACCTGGTTACCGACGAAACATTGTCCACGTTCCTGGAACATAGCAGGAGCCCGATTCATCACACCCATTCCGTTAGCTATCAAGCGAAAGAGGTTCGATGATGAGCACTCCCACCGAACAAAAACTACAGGCCATCGTCGCCCCGAGACTTAAGTTGCTCCCCGAGCAGGTGCCGCTGGATCAATCTCTGGTTGAAGATTTGAGCCTGGATTCGTTTGATATCATGGAGGTCATTTTAGAGATCGAGGAGACTTTCGCCCCGGTCTCCATTGCCGACAAGTCGGCTGAGGAGCTGATGACGCTGCGCGATGTGGCACATCATATCGACAGCGAACTTGGCCGGGCATATTGAAGAAGCATGCGTATAGCTCTTGTAACACTGGGATCGCTTGGCGATCTATACCCCTTTGTCGCTCTTGGCCTGGGATTGAAGACAGCAGGGCACGAAGTTCTGGTAGTGACGCATACCTCTTTTGAGCAGATTGTGCGCGAGCGAGGGCTATGCTTCGCGCCCGTGGATATTGATCCACGCATCCTGTTGGAAAACGAGGAAGGACAGAGCTGGTTGAATAGCGGCGGTAACGCGCTCCTCTTCTTCCGCCAGTTTTCCCGTATCGCGGAGTTATTGATCCGGCAGGCCGTGGTCGATTGCTGGCATGCCTGCCAGGGCACTGAAGCGATTGTATTCTCAACAATCGGATTCTGCATTGCGCACCCAATTGCTGAGAAGCTGGGCGTGCCATCCTTTATGGCCGCTCCATATCCGGTAACGCCCTCTCGTGCATTTGCCAGCCCGTACTTCCCGGCAGCGCCGACCTGGCTCCCTTTCGGTAGGGGCTATTATAACCGGCAAACCCATCTGCTGGCGATGTTTGCCTTCTGGCAGCTCGTGCGGCCAGCGGTGAATAGGGCACTGCGCGAGGTGCTGGACATGCCGCCACTACCCCCGGGGTGGCTCCTCAGCCAGGTGCGGCAGGGACGCATTACCGTTCTGTATGCTTACAGCCCCAGCGTTGTTCCGCGACCTCCCGATTGGGGCAACTGGAATCACGTCACCGGTTACTGGTTCCTGGATCATCAACCCGACTGGCATCCTCCCTCTAACCTGGTGGACTTCCTGGCCTCTGGTCCTCCGCCGGTGTATATCGGTTTTGGCAGCATGAACAGCCGCCGCCCACGAGAGATGACGGAGATGGTGTTGAAAGCATTGGCGCGTTCCAGGCAGCGCGGCACCCTGCTCACTGGCTGGGGTGGTCTGAGCAATATTGATTTGCCCGATGATGTATTCAAGATCGATGCCGTTCCTCATGATTGGCTGTTCCCACAGGTGGCGGCGGTCGTCCATCACGGAGGCTCAGGTACAACCGGGGCGGGACTGCGCGCTGGCATCCCTACCGTGATCATCCCCTTCTTCGGCGATCAACCGTTCTGGGGGCACCGCGTTTATGAGCTGGGCGTTGGACCCAGGCCCATCCCACGCAAACAGCTGTCAGTGGAGCGGCTAGCGGATGCTATCTCTACTGCCGCCAGTGATGCGAACATGCGCAGGCAGGCAGCAGCACTGGGCGAACGTGTCAGGGCCGAGGATGGCGTGGCACGGGCTGTTGAGATTCTGCAACGGTATCTACCAGATAGCCCTTCTGGCTGAGACCTGGACTTATCCCGCTGTCCCGCCCGGCATAGGTATAAGACCGAGCTGTTGCATCACACCTATCGCGTCATTCTCTCCCCAGTGTTCTACGATCTTGCCATTGACTATGCGGAAGATAGCCATTCCCGTCGTAGTGACCTGCTTCCCGGTAGCCGGAGCGCCTAAAAATGAACCAGTATTGGTGCCTCGGAATGAAAAGCGCTCCACCACCTTATCCCCTTCGGCAACCAGATCTTCCGTGGTCACATGACCGTCGGAGAAAGCAGCAGCGAATGCCATATGGGCCATCTTCCCACCTTCAAGCCCTGGAGGGAGCCCAGGAAGACCATTGTGGCTGATGATGTTCGCAGCGACGATCTCATCTAATGCTGCCAGATTGTTCGAATTGTGGATGTCCCGATAACGACGGACGAGAGTCTTGTTTGCTTCTGTCGACATGGAAGAAGCTCCTTTCTGCCTGGTGTTACAACGTTACTTGCTGTTTTCCTCTCCTGCCTTGCTCATATCGAAGAAATAGAGCATATTGCCGGAAGGATCTTTCACTGCTGCTGCGCGGCCAGGACGGATATCTGTAGGTGTACCCACAAATGCCAGTGTCTCGCGCCGAGCGGCGTAGAATGAATCAACGGAGGGAAGAATAAACGCTGGACCGGTAGTCCCTCCCTCTTCTACCAGATCGAGCATCAACTCGACCTCTGTGCCAGGAAGTTTAAAAACGACTGTACGATCGCCCTCTCTCCATGCCTCGTCAAACCCCAGTTGATCGCGATAGAATGCTAACGCGCTCTTGAGGTTGCCTACGGGCACGTACACAAAAGACATCTTGCCATTCATGGTTTACAGCAACTCCTTCTCTACAAATCTTGGTAGCTTGACGGGCATGCCATAACTACGTTATGATTAACATAACACAGTTATGCTTTTCTTGTCAAGAGATTTGGTACAAATTTTCTATGTTTGATGAGATACCTATACCGGGAACAACAAAGGCGAAGCTGATAGCCGCAGGTATACGACAATTAAGCAATGCTAGCTACGAAGAGGTAGATGTCGATAGCGTGGCCGCTGAAGCGGGTGTGACCACCGGCGCACTCTACCATCACTTTCAATCCAAGAAGGCACTCTACCATCACTTTCAATCCAAGAAGGCATTTTACGGACTATTACGTGACGATATGACGCGCCGCATTCTGGATCGAATGGAGGCTGCCGCCGAGAGTGTCGAACTAGAACGTGCGATCACAGCGGCGTTACTGGCTGCTTATGACGGTGTGCTACGCATCAAGGCGGGTAAGCTGCTGACCGAGCCGGATCCGCGTGGTGGTGATGACGCGATTGCCCGTTTGCTTGGTGAACTAGCAGGGCGAAATGGAGTAGGTGTCGCGGATGTGCTGGGCATAGTGCTTGCGGCGGCTTTACGTGCTGCACTTACACAGGCGCTCAATGGGCATATAGAGGCCCGGCAGGCCCTGGAAGAATTATT
>WNEZ01003482.1_pt1 | contig 17651 bp, 14 predicted proteins | sample 5400521 | NCBI WGS metagenome assembly WNEZ01 (sample SAMN13153339, study PRJNA577476) | soil metagenome | isolation source: 120 cm saprolite under Douglas fir tree site 2 hole 1 replicate 1 | place: USA:California | collected 2015-04-18
ACTAGATTAATTAGTTTCTATAGAGGTATTGCTCAAGTAATGCCTTTATTTTCTATATTATTTTTTATCTTATCTTTAGGTAATTGTGGAGTTCCTCTTACTTTAAATTTTGTAGGAGAATTTATGTCTCTTTATGGTGTATTTGAAAGATTACCTTTACTAGGTGTTTTTGCTAGTTCATCTATAGTGTTCTCTGCTGCATATACTATATATATGTTTAATAGAATAGCTTTTGGAGGATCATATAGTAAATTTTTTGAAGATAATATAAGTGATATTAACAAACGTGAATTTTTTATATTGCTTACACTAGTTGCATTTACTGTAATATTAGGTATATATACTGCTCCTATTTTAGATGGTTTACATTATTCAGTTTCGTCTTTAATATACAATAATTATACTTAATACTTAATATAATTATTGAATAGAAATAGCCTATATTAAGCATTTTACATATAATATTTTACACTAAATATATCTTATTACATATTTAATATTCATAATTTTATTAATCAAATAATTAATTTAAAAATTATATAAAACTAGATATATTCATAATATTCTTATTAGCTTAATGGTAGAGTAGGATATTCCTAATATCTAGATTCAAGTTCAAGTCTTGAATAAGAAGAGCCCCAGTCTTATAAAATCTTTATCTTTTATTAGATAATAATGTAGAAAAAATTTGTTAATAGTAGTGTTTTAATATGTTTACATATAATATAATAGATGTAAACATTAGTAAGAACTACCTTCTTACCTAGGTGCAATCACCTTACATTACTTATAGCTAAAGCATTAAAAATAAAAAATATAAATATGATATTTTTTTATTTATAAAAGTACTATTTTAGATTATGCTATAAATCAACATTCAAATTATAACATTAAAAAATATTTAATAAAATAAATATGGAAGAATGATAATTTTGCTTCCCTTATCCTACTGCTATTAACGAATATGCCATGAGTGTTTATACAGAAAGTTCCCAATGAACAGATTTATCTGATACTGGGGATTATGTAGATGTGTTTATGACTGTACTGGCATGATTTTAATTAGTAGTAGTATTCAAATTACAACATTGAAAAAAAAGTTCCTCTCCATATTATGCCACAATTAGTACCTTTTTATTTTATTAATCAAGTAGTCTATGCTTTTATATTATTAGTGATAATGATATATATATTCTCAAAACACATATTAGCAAGATTTGTCCGTTTATTTATTTCTCGAATATTTATAACAAAATTATAATCGTTAAATTAAAACCTATATTAACTTAAATGCAATAAAATTTTTTATTGCATTTAAGTTAAAGACTACCCATTACTTAAATTAATGTGAATAGTTTTTAGCCCTACAATAAAGTATATTATCTATAAATATTTCTTTATCATTATTTCAATAATTATTATTTTTACTTCTTCCATATAATATATGACCAAATACACCTACATAAATAGTCCTTTAGATCAATTTCAAATTAGAAATTTAATAAGTTTAGATGCTCCTATTTTTGGGGATATACAAATATCATTAACGAATATTGGTTTATACTTAACAATAGGTGCTTTTTCAGTCCTAATATTAAATGTGCTAGCAACTAATTATAATAAAGTAATTAGTAATAGTTGATCTATAAGTCAAGAATCATTATATGCAACTATACATAGTATCGTAACGAATCAAATAAATCCTACACGAGGACAAATATATTTTCCATTTATATATACTTTATTTATATTTATATTAATTAATAATTTAATAGGAATGATTCCTTATAGTTTTGCATCAACAAGTCACTTTATATTAACTTTTGCTCTTAGTTTCACTGTAGTATTAGGTGCAACAATATTGGGATTCCAAAAACATGGTTTAGAATTCTTTTCTTTATTAGTACCAGCTGGTTGTCCTCTGGCTTTATTACCTTTATTGGTTTTAATTGAATTTATATCATATTTATCGAGAAATGTATCTTTAGGTCTTAGGTTAGTTGCTAATATTTTAAGTGGTCATATGTTATTGAACATTTTAGCCGGTTTTACATATAACATAATGACTTCTGGCTTTATCTTTTTCTTTTTAGGATTAATACCTTTAGCATTTATTATAGCATTTTCTGGTTTAGAATTAGGAATTGCTTTTATACAAGCTCAAGTTTTTATAGTTTTAACTAGTAGTTATATTAAAGATGCTTTAGATTTACACTAATTTAATAGGGAGGCTACCTATTTCTCCTGCTTTTTACGAAAGATGAGAAGCAGTAGTAAAAAATAATTCTAATTGTTTCCTCTACTAATAGTATAATAGTTCCTTGTATAATACCGAATACCGCTTAGTTTAAATTTGTTATCTATCTATATAAATTATTAATTTGTTACTTTATTTACTCTACCACCACAGTAGATTTAACCAAAAGTAAAGGAAAATTTAAACTAAAATTCTTTATACGATTTGTTTTGTGATACTAATAATATAATTATTGTATTTATTACAGTATAGGAAAGTCCGGAGCTTATTAGGCGTAAACACATAAATAATGAGTGTTGAGTAAAAACTCGAGTATTGAACAGAAAATAATTAATATATTTCTAGAGTAATATTTTTAGCTAACTGTGTAGTTAAATATAAATTAATATTACTTGCTACGCAGTAAAATAAATTAACCGAACATACAAGCTTTATGTTAGGCCTTAATATAGACTAATGACTATAACAGGACCCGGCTTAAAGGTATCCAACAAATAATAGTAATTATAAGTTAATAAAGTTAACAATTAACAATAATTATAAGTTAATAAAGTTACATATAATTAATAAGATAAAAATTTATCTTATTAAGGTTAAGGCTATATTAGTAATGGTATAGAAAAAAAAATAATAAAATTTTCGATGCAAATCGACTATGCCAAAAATTGAGTTTGATGATGGCTCTGAATGAACGCTATCCAAGTGCTTGACACATGCTAATCGAACGTCTATTTTAATTAATTATATAATTAATTTCATTAGAAGTGGTGTACAGGTGAATATATAATGTTTTGGCTGCCTTAAAGTAAGGTTTATAAATACCTTATAGTATATAAATAAAGGAAATAAATTTCCGCTTTAAGAGGACAATAAATGTTTCGGATAGGTAGTAGTTAAAGTAATGGTTTAACTAGCCTTAAATTCCGTAGTCGAGGCTGAGAGGTCGATCGATCACATTGGGTCTGAAAAAACCCCAATACGTATTGTACAGCAGTGGGGAATATTGGTCAATAGCCTAACGGCTGAACCAGCAACTTGGAGGAATGCATAGCTCCGGAGTCGGAGCTAATTACACTTGGCTGTTTAATTAGTTATAAATAAATCAATTGATTTATTTATAGTTAATTATTCACTTTAATTATACCTTAGCTATTTAAGGTATTTTCGAAACTAAAATATAGTTCGGGGTTAATTAATTTGTCATAGAAAGATATTTTCATGGACAGGTGTAAGATCGATTTTATCGAATAAAGTTCTAGATAGGATACTGATTATGACAAATCTCTATCTATATGTCTTGACCAAAATGCGTGCCAGCAGTCGCGGTAATACGTATAAGACTAGTGTTATTCATCTTTAGTAGGTTTAAAGGGTACCTAGACGGTATAATTAGTCTTAAAAGGATACGATTATACTAGAGTTATACATGAGGAGGGGAGTATTTGTGGAGTAGAGTTGAAATTCTTTGATACCATAAGGACTGGTAACGGCGAAAGCAACCTTTTATCTAATAACTGACGTTGAGGGACGAAGGCTTGGGTCACAAATAGGATTAGATACCCTAGTAGTCCAAGCAGAGAATGATGAATGCCATAGGTTAGATGTTTATTTAGTCTATAAATGAAAGTGTAAGCATTTCACCTCAAGAGTAATGCGGCAACGCAGGAACTGAAATCATTAGACCGTATCTGAAACCAGTAGTGAAGTATGTTATTTAATTCGTAGGTACGCGAAAAACCTTACCACAACTTGAATATGATTTATGTAAAGCAGTTAAATCAAAAGGCTATATAAGTTTCACCGCTTATTTAGTGATATTTGATTCAACTTTTTTATATGAAGATTACAAGCGTTGCACGGCTGTCTTCAGTTAATGTCGTGAGATATTGGTTAATTCCATTAAATTAACGGAAGCCCTTGCTTTATTTGCGATTTTATATTTTATGCTTCTACGTCAGCACGAAAAAAAAAAGAAATAAAGCAGTTCACCTCTATATTGGATTTGATAACAGGGACCAAGACAAGTCATCATGGCCTAAATGTTGTGGGCGATAGACGTGCCACATTTTCCTATACAAAATGATGCGATAACGTGAGTATGAGCTAATCTAATAAAGTAGGATAAAATATATGAATTGTAGTCTGAAATTCGACTACATGAATAAGGAATTACTAGTAATCGTGAATCACCACGTCACGGTGAATTTAATCTCAGATAGGTACTAACTACTCGTCAGACGCTGAAAAAAGTATGTGCAATAAGTTTGGTTTTTCATATCCTTTTACTCTAGATAATTTGTTCTAGTAATTTTTATGGAAGATTTTCGTATGCGTGACTTTGATTGGTGTTAAGTCGAAATAAGGTTCATGTAGGGGAACTTGCATGGGATTGATTAATGTTAACAATACAAAAATATATTATATTTTATATAGAGAAAATCTATATAAAATATATAGCCTTTCTTTGGTTGTTTGTTTAAATTGATCTTTAAACAAACTCTGGTTCGAATCCGGATATTGGCATATGAAAAATACAAATATATTATATAAAAAATTATCAAATACAGGTTTTAATGTAAAACCTGCAGTTGTTTACTCAGATTTAATCTTAGAAAAGACTATATTTAAAGATAATAAAGGCAAAAGTGGTGTATACCGTTTAACTAATTTAAAGACAGGAGCAGCATATATAGGAAGTGCTATTGACTTAACTCTAGATTACGTGATTACTCCTCTGTTAAATTTATTAAAAAAGAGACACAAAAAAACAATAGTTTAATTTACAGAGCTTTATTGAAGAACGGGTTTTCTAACTTTAAGTTAGAAATTCTTGAGTATTGCGATAAAAATTGTACTATTGTTAAGGAGCAGTATTATATTGATACGTTAAACCCTGAGTATAATATTTGCCTAAAAGCGGGGTCTAGCTTAGGTCGTATAACTAGAGAAGAGACCCGACTAAAATTACGTAATGTTTGGTTAAATAGGTTATACTCTCGGTCTAAAGATAATACATTAAGAGAATTTATTATAAATTCTCTTCAAATGAAGTTAAACGAATCGAGACTTAAAATTAATAAGTTATACAAAGAATTCGAAAAAATAAAACTATTAAAAGAAAGTAAAATTTCGTATACTACTCGTATGAAAATTTTAGCCTCAACTAAAATTTCACAAGTTGTTTTAATAACAGATACTTTTAAAAATGTAACGACTGAGTACCCTTCTGCGAGAAGAGCAGCGGAGGCCCTTGGTGTAAGCAATTCTACTATAATGAATAAGTTAAAAGGTATAAATGCTAAACTGTACAAAAATAGATACATAAAGGGTTAAATAGGACATAATAATCGTCTACTTTTAAATATAATCGTTCTTTTCTATACGTTGTTTTTATTATAAAAATTTATAAACAATAAAGGAAACTTCCATTATTGGTAAAATGGGTTGAGCTGTAAACTCAATAGTAATAAACTTTTAAGGGTTCGAATCTCTTGTTTCCTACTTATTCATATAGGTATAAAGGCATGTTTTAGGCCTTTATAGCTCAAAGGTAGAGCAAAATACTGTTAATATTTTGATAGATGTTCAATTCATCTTGAGGGCTAAATAAGAGTATTATGGCGTTTTAGCTCAATTGGTAGAGTTTTGTGTTTCGGCCACAATGTGTACAAGTTCGAATCTTGTAGACGTCTGAACTTCATATTTTTAATTACTTTTTCCTCATTATTATTAAAATAAGTTTTTATTTATTTTAGTAATGGTAATTAAGATATTGATCTTTTAACTGTTAAAAGATAGTGAGGTATAATCTATTTTTTTTTCGTATGAACAGTCTTTTTTTGCTAGATGAAACTTTCACTAATGGTTTTAGAGCAGATATATTGGATATTGTTACATTACTTGCGATTCTATCTGGAATACTAGTTATTAATAGTAAAAACCCTATTGTTTCCGTTTTATTTTTAATAGGATTATTTTTAAGTATAGCTAGCTACATTATGATATTAGGTTTAAATTTTATTGGTCTTTCCTACTTATTAGTTTATGTAGGGGCTGTATCTATTTTATTCCTTTTTATATTAATGTTGATTAATGTTAGGATAAGTGAGTTATTATCTACTACAAGAAATAGTATACCTTTAGCTATATTGATAATTATTTCATTTAATTATCCTGTTTATCAAATATTACCATATAGTATCGCTTCTTTAAATAATTATTTAAAGAAATTATTTAAATTAACTAATACCAAGCTAGATAATGGTGAAATACCTTTTGTTACTAGCAAAATATGAGATGGAAACTTAGCGGAAACTAGTCATATTACTAGTATAGGTAACATAATGTATACTAGTTACAGCATATGATTAATATTAACTTCTATTATATTACTGTTAGCTATGGTAGGTGCTATAGTTATAACTATAAAACAAAAAAATTAACTAAAAAAATATTTAATAATATATAAATAATTATGTTCTTTATATATTTATATTAATATAATACTCTTAAAATACTATAGGGTTAATCTCCTAATTGGTAAGGAGCTTTCTTGTCACGAAAGATTATGTCGGTTCGAATCCGGCTTAACCCGTATACGATATAATAAAGGGATTAGCTTAATGGTAGAGCAACCGTTTTACACACGGTAGGTTAGGTGTTCAAGTCACCTATTCCTTAATAATAAACTATTTATAATCATAAAATTAAAATAAATCTATTATTATATCTATAATTATATACCTAGGGTATGCAAACAGTAATTGTTAAAATTATATGCTTATTGTATCTTTTTTTATATAACGTAATTTGGATTTATTATATCTTATATTTTTAATATGAGTTTTTTAGCTTAAATATCTATTTATAAATTTAAGTAGTATATAATAGATCCCATATCTTTAGTAAAGAGAAAAAAGTAACTCAAATAAGTAGAATAAATCTTTAAATAATATATAAATTTATAGTGTAAAATAAATTTAAAGTATGACATGCATATAATTAATTTAAAAGAAGCGATTATTATTAATTTAAATATATTTAAAATATAACGATGACAAATTTAACGAGAAGTAACTTCCAGGCTCATCCTTTTCATTTAGTATCACCATCACCTTGACCTATATTTACTAGTATTTCATTATTAACATTAACAACTACAGGAGTTTTAACAATGCATGGTTTTAGTAATGCAAATACATTCTTAATGTTCGCTTTTGTATCTGTTGTTCTTTCAATGTCATTCTGATGACGAGATGTTATCAGTGAAGGTACATATATAGGGAATCATACATTGGCTGTACAAAGAGGATTAAATATGGGTGTTGCTTTATTTATAGTATCGGAAATATTATTCTTCTTAGCTATATTTTGAGCATTCTTTCATAGCGCCTTATCACCTACTGTAGAATTAGGAGCTCAATGACCACCAATGGGTATTGAAGCTATTAATCCTTTTGAATTACCTTTACTTAACACAGTGATTTTATTATCTTCGGGGGTAACTGTCACATATGCTCATCATTCTTTAATACAGGGTAATAGAAAAGGTGCACTTTACGGCTTAGTAGCTACAGTATTATTAGCCATAGTGTTTACTCTTTTACAAGGTATAGAATACACCGTTTCTTCATTCACTATAAGTGATGGTGCTTTCGGGTCATGTTTCTACTTTGGTACTGGATTTCATGGGCTGCACGTTATGATAGGAACTGCATTTATAGCCGTAGGTTTATGACGTGTACTTGCGTATCATTCAACTGATAATCATCACCTAGGTCTAGAGTCTTCTATATTATATTGACACTTTGTTGATGTAGTTTGACTTTTTTTATTCATCTCAATATATTACTGAGGTTCTTAGTATTAGTTAGAGAAAAATGTCTGTTTTTTTTATTTTAAAGAAGTATATATGAAAATATATAGAGACCTTAGTTTAATGGTAAAATACTAGACTTTTAATCTTAGATATGTGGGTTCAAATCCCACAGGTCTTAATTTAAGTTTTCATCTTGCTTAATTTATATAATTAGATTAAAAAATGAAGTATAATTATATTATATATATTCTAACCTATATATGCCTAATATAATTAGAGCAATATAAATTTATAAAGGTTTCCTTTGTACGATAAATTCTTAGTAAATAAATGATACAAGCAGCCAAAATTATTGGAACAGGATTAGCTACTACAGGTTTAATAGGTGCAGGTGTAGGTATTGGTGTAGTTTTTGGAGCTTTAATATTAGGTGTGGCTAGAAATCCTTCATTAAGAGGTCAATTATTCGCATACGCTATATTAGGTTTCGCTTTTGCTGAAGCTACGGGTTTGTTTGCTTTAATGATGGCTTTTTTGCTATTATACGTTGCTTAATCGGATCAGCTACTACATATTTAACAGTAATTGGTATAGTAATAGGTGGAATCAAGCATTTTGTACCAATATTTTTTGGATATGGTATGGCTATTTTAATTTATCTCAATATACTATTGAGGTTCTTAATCAAGTTACTTGGTATTGTTTTTATGGGGAATAAAAGAAGTCATAATGATATATCTAGTGATAGTAATGATAGTGATAATGAAGATAGTGATAAGACACCCACTAATGAAAAATATAGTGAGGAAGGTAATACTACCCCACTGAATAAACTATCCATGAGATTGCTGAGCTGAAACATACTCTTAAACAACTTGAACGGTTAGCAAGAGGTCAATGTGTAGACAAAAAGGAGTTAAATAATATAAAAGAAGAGTATAGTGCTTTCTTTGATGAATAAAGTGATAATACCACTGAAAAGGAATCCTTATATCAGCTTAAAGAATATATTGAATATGAACTTAAGACATCATTAAATAAAGCCTCTTTAGCTGGTCTTACTGAAGCTTTAGATAAAATAGATCTAAAATCATATCAGGAATCTTCTGATGGAATTTCTCAAGAACCTCTTAATAAGAAGGTTAAAACTAGTGAAACATCATCTACTAAGACAGAAAGTGTAGTATTAGGTAGTACATCTGCTGATGCTTCGCAAAAAAAACCGTCTGATGGGCCTAGCCCATTAGATTAGGTTATAGAGAAACAAAGTCTATAACCTATGCCACCGATAGAACCGGATGACTAGTTTTTTTAGATATAAAATATATTTTATTTTATTGTATATTTGTATTTTGTTTTGCACTCTAGTAAACCTATTATTTAACTTCATATTACAGAATTTAGTTATTACTTTTTTATTCTTTTTTTTCCTAAAGACAAACAAATTATATATTAATAATTTTTATAGTTTTTTTTAATAAAAAAAACTATATACGGCCATAGGTTAATGGTAGACCTTTCGTCTTCCAAACGATTTGTGTCGATTCGAATTCGGCTGGCCGTAAAGTAAAAACTAATGATATTATTTGTATAAAAATTTTTATTATAAGATAATATCTTAATAAACTTTATATTTACTTATTCTTAAAAATAAAAGATATTAAATAGGAAAAGTTGCTATAGGTAAAGCGAGATATTTGCTAAATATTGTGTTATACACGTGGATGTTCGAATCATCTCTTTTCCGAGATAAAGATTGCAATATCTAGATTAATTAACAATAAATATATTTATATATATTAAAGAGCATAGTTTAATGGCAAAACTTGAAGCTTCAAACTTTATGTTCTCAGTTCAAATCTGAGTGCTCTTGATGTTTATATATTTTTTAATGATAAGGTAATATTAAAGAGAATGTTCTAATTAAAATATTTAGATTAAAAGCAAATAGTATAATATTATCTAATTATTTAATTATAATTTTCTAATTATAAAAACTCTATATTTTCGTGTTTTTTTTTCAATAAAAAAGTATAAAAATTGCAAGGTTCTTTAGCTTAATTGGTAAAGCGTATTTTTGATAAGAGTATGTTTGGAGTTCAAGTCTCTGAGGAATCATAAATATACATTATAATATTTAATAATAGTATGTTTATTTATTATATAAATTAATACTATAATAATATTTTATAATTTTATTTTACAAAAAAGTAATAACTAGGGTTCTATAAAAGTTTATGGTTATATGTAGGCTGCAGCAAAAAAATATTAAGTACTCAACAATAGTATATTATGCAAAAAAGAAAAGTATAAGTTATTAAAAAAAATACTTTTTTAATTAAAACATTCTCTTTAATATTACCTTATCATTAAAAAATATATATAAATATATAAAAACTTAGGCTTGTATAGCCTAAGTTGTAAATAATTCAAATAGCTTGTCTTTTGTTTTAGGGGAAAGTAAATCATATTATACAGTAGGAGTAAAAATGACTATAAATGAGTTAAGCATTATAGTATTACCTAACATCATTAAAAGTGTATTAATAGGATTATTACTATAAGATGGATATCTTATTCTTAAAGGTATAAATAAAAACGCTAGCTTTGCTTTATCTCAATATTTAGCTAATAAAAAATTAGGTATATTTTGTCTTTATTTAAAAGCCTTATTGTTCTCTACAAACAGTAGAGAGAAGTAGTATAAAGGGTAAAAGAATATTTAGTTTATAAATCTGTACTAGATCTATGCCATATATAACAGAATTATATTATAATTCTTCTGAAAATAAAGAAAAATGCAAAATTATTGTTATGGTGATTTAACTTCTATTGCATTAGCTCTTGCCTTGCAGAATAAAGAGTGATGGTACTTTTAATGTAACTAGTTTATTATTTTGCAGTGATTCTTATTCAATAAGAGAAATTGTTACGTTGATTAATGTTTTAGTAATAATCTAAAATATTAATTATACTATATATTATTATAATAATTAACCTAGATTATTTGTATTTAAATATTCTATGTCTAAATAACGTTCTATAGTAGAACCATATATGTATGCATCTACGATGCATAAATTAGGGTATTATAAATTAAAATATAGAATATTATAAGAGAGTTGGCTGAGTGGTTAATTGTAAAATACTAGACTTTTAATCTTAGATATGTGGGTTCAAATCCCACAGGTCTTAATTTTTATTCCAAGCATATAGCTTAATAAGTTTATAGAGGATATTGCCTCTTTTAACATTTAAATTCCAACAAAACCATGCTAATGTATAACAACACTAAGAATATAAAGAATAACAATGTTAATTTTTTATATTTAAATATAAAAAATATTCATTCATATTCTAAATATAAATTCCCTATTATATATGAAAATGCCTTATTAAGTAAATCAAAAGTTTTAATAGAAAATAACAATAAAAGTGGTGTATATATATGGGTTAATAAAATAAACAATGAAAGTTATGTTGGAAGTTCTATTAACATAACTAATAGACTTAGAAGCTACTACAATATAAACTATCTTAAAGGTAAAACGGTACTGTATAATAGCCGTATATATGGAGCTTTATTGAAATATAATTATTGTAATTTTAAATTGAAAATATTAGAGTATTGTAATAAAGAATACTTAAAAGTTAGAGAACAACATTATATAGATTTACTAAAGCCAGAGTATAACATATGCAAAACTGCTGGTTCAATGCTAGGGTTTAAGCATTCTTTAAAAACGCTAGAAAAATTTAAAAATCGTTATTGTGCTGGACATACTACAATTGTTCTTAATAAAGAAAACAATAATATAAAAAAATATAACTCTGTTCGTGCTGCAGCTAAAGGCCTTGGTATTTCTCATACGAATCTTTTACATCATATTAAGAACAATAGCACGGTAAAAAATCTTTATTTAGTGTATAAATATAAATTAAAAGATTAGCCTGTAAATTTAAGGTAAGGACATATTAGTAATGTGATGTGATATAAAGAAGGTATAAATAACATCACATCATGTTACTATTTTACAAATTAAATTAAAAAAAAATTATTTTTTTTAACAGTTATAGTTTAATGGCAAAACGGTTGCCTTCCACGCGATCTTTATCAGTTCAAATCTGGTTAACTGTACTCATTACCTATCATCTTTATAAATTAGTATAGTAAGTATTTTATGTACTAAGACCTCTTAGAGGAGTCTGCCTCTTTTCATTATTTCAATAAATAAAAAAAAACAATAAATATGAACAATAATATGTTTAGTTATATAAATACTGTAGACACTACTACAAAATCGTGGAGAGCTTAAATCAACACAAAATAATGTTTCTAGTGTTGATGTTTCTACTGAATCATCAATAGAAATTAATGCTAATAAGGATTCGAACGAATCTCAATGTGATATTGTACCAGAAGATTTAGAATTTAGTTTAGAGAATAGAGATACTATGTTTGTATTTACGCACAATAGAAGCTTATATAAGGATAATCTTAACACTTTAATAACTAAGATGGTTATAATTAAAGAGTCACGATTTATTAGCCTAGATGAAATGAGTTTAAGGTTAGGTTGTATGGGTATAGACTACTTAAACATTTTTAGTATTAGTATTAATACTATTACTAATACGGTTTATAGCAAAAAACATTGTCTAATTAGCTATGTGGAAATTAGTCCTCAGAATTTCGTAGAGCTATTAAACCATGAAGACTGTAAATTCTTGGATATGAATAAAGATAGTTTATTTATTGTAAGGGGTGGTAATTGACTTGACATAAAAAATCTATTTGCAGCTATTAATAACCGGGATATAAATATAGGTAGAGGTGGCTCGCAGAAAGCCCATGCTCTTAGCCCGCTAGATTTCAGATTATCCACTTACTTAATGGCAATGTTTAATTTTGATTATAACCTAATTTCTTCTTTAAACTCCTTTAATGTTATGAGTAAAGATAGATATCTATCTTATATGGACAGATCTAGCCCCAACAAATTTGTAAGCATTAAGTTAGATAGTAATTTAAAAGATTAGAATGTAATTAGAGAATATTGTCTCTTTTTTATAAAAATATAGATGTATTTAAATAATGAGTTTTAATCGGTTTAAATGAAGACTAACTCGCCATAAAGATTTATTAGCCAAAGACTTGGGTAAACTATTATCAAAGTTGGTTAATAATAATGTAAATTACTTTACACATTTAAAGGTGACTATTAAACCTGAGTGTATTATAATTACAGGTTATGCTTTACAATCACCATCTGATGAGTATTCTGTGATATTGTGTGAATATTTATACAGTAGTATTAATATTTTTTTTCTAGAGTATTTTAATGATCATGTAAATAAGGTCGAAGACCCTAAAAGTGTACTTTATATATACTCTTTGGGTAAAAGACTGGCTTATTACTGTAAATAAAGTACTAAAAACCTAGTTAGAGTATTCTTTTTATTGTATTTTTTAATAAAATTATTACATATAATAAAACTTAACTGTGAATTTATTTTTAATAATATTTGATCTTTATTAACTAAATTTTGAATAAGTGAAGTAATAACAAAAAAAGGAAGTTCCAAGATTTGATTAACTATTATAATTAACCATACTTCTAATAAATCTTTTACATTAATTAATAATTTACCCTTTAGAGTAAAGGGTTATACAAATGTACTTGCTGTTATTAAACAAGTGCTTAATACAAGTGTTTTTTGTGAGAAAAACAAGTTAAAAACTATTTATTTTATATATCATTTTGATGCTTTTCAAAATAAAAATAAGTATAAACAAGATTTAAATATTACAAACATGTTTATATATCTCTCTTTAGCATTATTAATGCTAATATTAGTCTTTTTTACATTTATATTGTTTTTAGAAGTATATCAAACGTATAACATTAGTATTATTGACGAAAATGTTCTATATTGTGCTCATGAAAATATAAAAGACTATAAAGAGTTTAATGAAGTATCTACTAAGCGATTTATTTTTAGTTCGTTTATAGAACTATTTAAGGAGAATTCCTGTAGTTTTCCTAGTAAGTTTGTAGATATAAATGAAAACGATTTAAATGAATTAAAATCTTTATTAAATAACCAAAATGTTATAGCTGACAATAGTGTTAGTTTTCATAAAACTATGTTAAAAAATAACGATCGCCTAAAAGAATATGAATCAATTGTTTACGACTTAGTGGAAATTATAATGCAACAGAATCAAAAAATGAGAGAAATTGGTCTCTTTTTAACTTAGTTAATATTTTTTTAATGCTTACAAATTTTGATACTTTTCCTATTTCACCAAAAAATTGTTTTACTTTTAATAAAAATACTTTCGATTTATCGATTTTTTTTGAAGAATTACAGACTTTTTATAATAATGTAGGGTTAGATAGGGATATTTACTATGCTCATGCTTTTAACAAATACGGGTTGTTGTATAACCCATACCCTGTTAAAGGGTATGAAGTAAAAAAAATCGATTATACTAGCTTATTTTTTAATCTTTTTAGCGATAAGGACATAACATTAGCTACAGATATAGAAAATGATAAATTTAACAACTATATTGATTCTATGTATAAATACAATATTCTATGTTTATACCAGTCAATCTTAAAAACAATAAAGGAGAATAAATATAGCTCTTCCTTTTTTGTCTGCGAAGCTGAGCAGCCTAATAACATAGAAGTTGAATTTTATCTATTTATAAGTAAACATTGTATTAATATTCCTGAGTTTGATATATTGAAAGATGAATTTTTAAAAGAATATAAATCTTTGTAATATAATTGGTTTTGGATTATTTATGTCTAAGTATTTTAAATAGTTATTTAAAATATTTATTTTAATAAGATAAATAGTAACTTTTTATTTAGAGGTAAATTCCTCTTTTTATAATTTAATACAATTTAAAATGATCTTATACATTTTCTATGTCTTACGTTCTTGTTTATGGTTAGTCTTAGTATTACGACTATTAATAATGTTATATGTAGAATTATATTGACAAGTTTACATGGTTATGTTTTATTAATACTTATAAGATTAAAGTTATTAGACTTCGAATAAGAAATACCTTGCCTTTTAGAGGAATTTGCCTCTTTTAAAAATAAAAATAAACTTTACAATGAAATATAAAAATACCTTATGAAATATTATTATTCTCCTAATAATAATATTGTTATTAGTATCTTTTTCTGATAGTTTGTCAGAAGCTCATCTCTGTGATAGTGGTTCAATAAATGACGTTAATAATACAAACAATGATAACCATAACAATGATTACGTAATATCTCCAGATTTAAATTTAACTAGATTATCCTTAACAGATAGAATTAGGCGAAGAATATCTTGATGTATTACAGGTAAAAACAGTGGTAAGTGCGGTACTTACACTGAATTTAAAACCTCTTGAAATCCAGAAACAAAAGTATGAAAAGATATAAAGTTGGCTATTAAAAAGGATTTTGAAAAGTCACGTCTAAATGCTCAACAGGCTAGACAGAAATCAAAAATTGATGGTACTATATTTATGTCTGATATTAAACAGACAAGGGAATTACAAAATGAAAATAACATTAATCGACTTAACAGTATGTTTAACCCTAGTAGAAAAAAATAATAGTAATAAAATATTGTAGTTTAGAATACTTATTCTTTTATTTTAGGGATACTGTCTCTTTTAAATCTTTCAATTAAAACAAATTATGACATACACAAAAATAAAAGATCTTTCCTTAAAATTATTAATATTAATAATTTTAAGTTATATTTACTATAGTACAGGTGAAATTCATCTATGTGATGATGGATTAATTCCAGCTAATGATGATTTTAATCAAGCAAATAATCATTATTCATGTAATTGAGAAACTAATTATCAAGGTAGGAATATCCCAATAGAATATTCTACACATTATAGTGATGGTAGACCCATATATAAACCATACAACGAAGGTTTGCAGGAAACAATGCAAGGTTATCGCTACGAATTGGACGGTAAACCCGATAATATTCAATATGTAGGTGTAGATATTCAAGGTAATCCAATATATAAATATATAAGGGAGTCCACACAATTAGGTGAAATAGCACCCACACGTAGTGAAGTAATCAATGACGGGTATTATCACGGTAACGGGTATAGTTTACCTTTAGATACAAGCAAGACTACATTAAAAAGACGTATTTTCAATAAAGTTAAAGTAAGTATTAAAAATCATATTGCTAAAAGCAATGATGAATATTTACGTCAAGAACGAATACGTTCTGAAAATATGTCAAGGCGTATTCAAGATTTTAAAAATATGAGTAGAGTTCATGAATCACGTAGAGTTACCAATATGCTTAACCCTAAACACCCAGTTTCCATACCAAAAAAAGTAAGAAGGTTTGATTAAGTATAGTTATTTTTAAATATCTGATATTTAAATTTAAATAAGTATAAAGTCTGGATGACGACATGGTAAATATTAACTTTTAGATGGTTTGCCTCTTTTAAACATTAATTTAAGTAAAAGCATGAAAAATGTGAAATTTTCTTTTGATTTAGGACGTTTTATGTTAGATATTTATGTATATGTCTTAAGTGGCTTTTTAGTTTTTCCAGTTATATTATGACTGTTGCTAATATTAGAATATCTATTATTCAGTTAAAGTCTATCTTTAACTTTTTGTTAGAGGGAATTGCCTCTTTTAATGTAATAACAATAAATAATATGAAGAATATAAGAAAAATATTGAGTGTTTTAATTTTAAATACGTCTAGCTTTAAAAAATTTTTAATTATTTTTAGTGTTGGTCTTGTTTCCAGATTTTTGGTTGGTTATTTTTTTAATATTAATGTTTACTTAGACTTTTTAAGCCTTGTATCCATTATATATTATATATGTATGTCTGCTTTTATAGTTTTAGTACATGAATTTGTAGATTACTTTCATTTTAGAGGTATTTCATCCTTTTCTTGAATAAAGAGTTTATTTACTAGTATTATTAACACAATAGGGTTTATTGTTAGAATGCTAGTATCCATGAATACTCGATTATTCTTATATAAACTTGAGGATATTAAAGTATCTTCTATTATTAAAGGTGCTAGACATCTATTTAGTCCAGATAAAGCTACTATGGATCTTAATCAATCACATTCAAAAAATTATAATAAAACAACTTTTTTTGAGAGTAAATTTATCAAAGAAAGTTCTAATATACTAGAAAAAAATGATAACGATGGGTCTAAAAAAACATTGCCTAAAAAACAATATAGTGATTCTGCTTCAGCGAGAAGAGAAGAGATTAGAATAAGGAGAGAACAAGCTAATAATATAGCACAAGGAAGATTACGTGCTGGATTAATGAACAGTGGAGAAATAAATTTTGATGCAAATTCATCCTCTCAAATAGGAAATAATAGAATAAGAGAGGATCTTCGTATCTATCAAGCAAGTTTAGAGTTGCCTCCTATACTTGATAATTCTTATTATAACATTAATTTCGTACGAAGTGCTACTAATAATCCTCCAGCTATGGAACCTCCTGTTACTGATAACTATAATCCTCTAAATC
>WNEZ01001913.1_pt1 | contig 17646 bp, 23 predicted proteins | sample 5400521 | NCBI WGS metagenome assembly WNEZ01 (sample SAMN13153339, study PRJNA577476) | soil metagenome | isolation source: 120 cm saprolite under Douglas fir tree site 2 hole 1 replicate 1 | place: USA:California | collected 2015-04-18
GGTGTCCGAAAAGGCTTCTCAAGCGGCTTGAGCTTGTCTAGCTTTATGTAAGGCGTTTTAATGTGCTAAGGTCAAGCTGGCATCTATTTGCTGCTGCAGTTTGTTCAGATTCGCGAAGCCATAATTGACCGCGAATGCCTCGCCTGCCGGGTTGAGCAGGATGGTGCTGGGCACAGTGAGAATGCGATAGTGACCAGCCAGTTCAGGTGAGCCAGGCGCATCAATCTCCACCACATCGATCTCACCCCCTCGCAACGCCTGTAAGCGGCGCAGGGCCGGCTGCTGGAGGGTATGACACTGTGTACAAGCGGTGCTGCTAAAGGCCAGGATGCGTATCTTGCTCTCATGTTGACTGAGCAGATCTCCTGCCAGCGGCGCGGCGGCCAGTGCAAGCCTGCGCTGGCGTTCGACAAAGAGACGCCCCCCCAGACCAGCGCGGCGATAAGCAGCAGAGCCAGGACCAGCATGCCCAGGCGAATCAACGCATCGGACAGGCCCATTTAGACTCCTCGCCAGTGGAAACCGCCCTCGTAGCGCACACGCGGTGTGACGCCCAGGCGGCCCAAGTGGTAGTAGACAAAGCAGCCCGCGCAGAAGCCCACGCACAGATTGAGGCCCGAAAGCACAAAGACCAGCAGGTCCAGCGTCCAGCCCAGCACCGTGGCATGGCTCAAGAAGAGCACCAGTGTCGAGACCAGCAGAAAGACCGTCGCTACGCCCTGCGCGAAACGATGCGGCACGGGATCATCCTCAACCATGCGCGGGCGCAGGATGTGCAGCGGCACCAGAATGTGACGGTAGACCAAGCGGTACGGCCCGACCGCCGGAACCAGCGCCGAAAGCGCGAGAAGAACAGTCGTAATCAGTACCGTAACTGGCAGATTCAGCACAAACGCTAGCCCCACCAGCACAAAGGTGCATGCCTGCGAAAACTTGCCCAGACAAGCATCGAAACGGGGCGTTGCTACTCTAGTTGCAGACATAGCCGAAAATCCTTTCTGCGCAATGGATGCTTTTTCGCGCGCCAGAGAGACGCGCAAGAAGCATCCATGCGACCGCCTGAACAGGAGTGTTATGCCACCTTGATCGCCAGGAAGCGGTCAATCACGGCGTTGATCTGATCGGATGCTACCAGCGGAGCGAAGTGCCCTGCCTGCATCACCTGGCTTGTGACAAGCTGCGGGCACAGCGAGCGGAACCGCGCCAGGTCAGCCATGGGGTTGGTGGCAGCGATGTAAGCAACCGGAACCCTGCATGCCGCTGCGAATTCAGAAGCATCATAGTTGATGAGATGGTTCTGGAAGGTCGATAAGGCGACATGCTGTGGGGTTGTTGCGGCGCACTCCATGAGCCGTGCTTTGCACGCCTGATCGTCGGTCGGCAGGAAGAGTCCCTCAATCGCCTGACGGATCCCTTCGCGGTAGGCCGGTCCATGCAACGTCGCTTCCACTGGGAGCAGCACATTCTCCTTGAGACCAGGCAGCGGAAAGACCACCGTGTCGAGCAAGATGATGGCAGCGGGGAGCTCAGGGTAGCGAGCAGCGAGTTCCAGCGCGATGTTGCCCCCCATGCTGTGCCCCACAATGACGGGTTTTGTCACGCCAAGGTGGGAACAGAGCCAGGCGATGTCATCGGCAAAGCCGGCGACCGTGTAGCTCTGCTCGGGCTTGTCGCTCTAGCCATGGCCTCTCAGATCGACCGCAATAGTGCGATGGGTCTGGCTGAAATGGTCAATCTGAGGCGTGAAGGTGGTATGATCTCCGGCCCAGCCATGGAGAAACACCAGGGGTGGTTTCCCGCTCCCAGATTGGGTATAGGCGAGTGTGACACCATCGCGCTGGTGCGTGCGCAGACGCGCTGTCTCCGTCCAGCTTCTGATAATCGGATAGGTTTGGCTTGTTATTGTTCTTAAAGTCATGATGTATTCCTTTCTCTGAGTGCAGTTGATTCTGCTGCACTTTGAACACGAGTGAGATTTCTGTTCAAATGTCTTCTTGAAGTCCTATGAGCGAGAGATGGTCTATGACGGTAATTCCCCTGCCTGCACCCGTGTCTGCAAGCGCGTCCAGGCCAACAATTGTGGCATGAAGATGGGGAGGGTGAAATGGTACGGCGTATCGTGGTCGCCACCTTGGCCGCGCTCGATCTCCAGGCGCTTCTGCTCCAGCACACTCATGCCGAGACTCGCAGGCACGCCTGTCGTGGTGAGATACTCCTGTATGGGTGAGGAGGTGGCAGCAGTCGATTCTGGCTGGACCGCTTGCCCCGTCCTCATCGTTGTATGCCTCTCCCATAAGTCCTTCGCCCAGGTGGCAACGCTGGCTCCTGGCTGGCCGTTTGTGCTGAGACGCTCTGCTCCGATGCGCTTTGCGTTCGCTCTGGTACACTCATATTCCTCTCATGCAAAAATTGTGCTGCGGTGACAGAACCAGATACCAGGCCGTTGTTTTCGCGACTGAGCATCTCACCGAGGTCTTCTTTAGAATAAGCGGTGAACACGCGAGTTCCCCCCTGAGGAAGCGTCCCATAGATTCTGAGAAGCTGTAACATGGCTTGCAACGTGGTGACAGCCGTTGTTTTCCAGATCCATCTGGCTGTTTGACGATCCTGTTCTGCCAGGCGGTAGTAGGTCATTATGTTCCTCCACTTGTTTCATCGATGTTGCAGAACAACTCGCGTGTGCGGGTTGTTCTGCAATGGAAACTGATGTGTGACAGATTACCGATAGCCGTTCCAATCCCGATGGGGCGTATAGATGCTCTTCCCGGAAAAGCGGAGGGGCGTGGCATGTAGCGAGATCTGGTGATAGGTCTGCTCGGATGGGTCCAGTCCTTTCCAGGCAGGCATCTGTAGGGCTTGTACACGATGCAGTGCTCCACTCACCCATGACAGCCAAGGTGTGAGCGAGGGGGCTACTACAAGTGGTGCTGTCTGGCTTAAATTCGATGTGCTCATGTATTATTTTCCTTTCTCTATCCTTTTTGGGCTTTTTTACCTCTGGAAGAGATGCTTACTTCTCAGGCTGTATCTCTTCCGGTGAACGTGTGAGACGACGGTGGCTGACGCCCTGGTAGGCTTCTCTTGCCAGAAGAGTCGTTCACTCTTTGTCTGAGGAAAGCATACTGGAAAGAGGAGGAAGAAAGAATGTCTCCGAGCTAGCACGCAGCTATCATCCAGCAACAACGCATGCTAGACTTGCGTATGAGTTCCTGAGCGAAGGAGGCAACGCAGTGGAGAGCGGAACGATTTCCTCGCCAGAGCGGACAAGTGTGGCACCTCATCAGGCTTCAAAGAAAACCTGTTCCAGAAGCACTCGAAGCAGTCTTGTGTGAGTCGTGACCTGAGACTCGTGGTTCGTCCACTTTCTAGTACCGTAGTCAGAGAGGGGTTGCACGGTGAAGTGCCCGGTAAGCGGCCCGCCAGCCATAGACGCCCACAGCCAGGAGACTTATAAGCAACAACAGGTAGACCCATGCGCTCACTCCATGCCAGTTCACTGTCCCTGGATAGCGGGCGATGGCGATGAGTTGCAGAGCGCCATAGACGGCAAAGCTGATCATCACTGGCTGCAAGCGGGTCCAATCGTTTTCCCAGGCTGCCTGATCAGAACCATTGCCCCCCGCGATAGCGCCAACGAGGCAACAGGGCGCGCAGCGGTCCCTGAGAAAGGGTGAAGACGGCCAGCCAGACGGTTGCGTAGTGCGGGATGAACTGCCACAACAGGAGCGAGCGATTCACGCCCGGAAACCCAACGTAATGCGCCAGAATCCAGATCCACACGCCTTCCAGCACTCCTGCCCCTATTTGGAAGATGCTCGGCCAGTCCCCGTCCCAGCGGAAGCTGACGATAGCTTGATAGAGGATATCCCAGCCCAGACCGAACAGGAACACATACCCCATGACCGCCAGGGGCGTCGTGAACGTGCGGAAGAGCAGGCCGAAGCACAGAGTGATAAGCACTCCAACCGTGCCCAGCAGGAAGAGCCGTGTCTGCCAGCGGTCCCAGAGTGTTGGTGTCATGGATGTACTCCTCTCGCCCAGCGGAACCATTGCCGCAGTGACCGCAGGCCGTTGATGCGGTGAACTCCCGGCGCGCCCAACGCGGCCAGCGCATCCACCGAGCGCAGCGCGGAATATTGCAGGCCCAGGAAGCTGTCCTGTGCCGCGTGGGGTCCTCCCAGCGTCATAATCCCGCTGGCATAGACATGCCCATCGCCGTTGCCCATCCCGATGACCTCAAAATCGGTGGAGACTTTCAGCCGCCCCTTGGGATTGCGCCCAAGCTGGTGATGCGTCACCAGGTCTTGAAGCAGCGCATGGTACTCCTGGCCATGCTCCAGGCCCGTGCAGTCGATGACGAAATCGACAATCAACCGGTTTTCTGGCCGGCCTGGCTCGGTGCCCTGAACCAGGGCCGCAAGCTGCCCAGTTGGGGTACGCTCCAGGCGCTTCACATTGCCAAAGTCGATCTGATACCAGCCCTCGCGCAGCCCAGTCTTCACGATCCAGCGCCAGTCCTTGCGTTTGGCAGTGGTCGTGCCGCCCCAATCGTTGATTAACTGGTCGCGCCCTTGATCGTCGGCCTGCTCCATTTTGAGGAGGTAGGTGCCGCCCCAGCAGGATTTCGGCCAGTTAAACGGCTCGAACTCCCAGTGGTTCTCCACCTTGCGCTGGGCGTGTCCGTGCCGAAACCCTTTGAGTACGGGCGTGCGCATCAGGTGGAGAATGCGCACGTTGGGATTGTGCTGGCGCACTTCATAGAGCCGTTGGATGATCCGCGAGGCCACGATCCCGCGCCCGCGCATCATCACCGTGCCCCCATGCTGGAGCAGGTGTTGATAGACATGTTCATGGAACTCGTAAGCATTGACGACGCTTTGGAAGTCTTGCATGCGCGCGCGATAGTCCTGGAGGTCCGGCAACAATTGGATGCCAGGATATCCCACGCAGACGTGAATATAGCATGCGATGATGAGTTGGTGGCGCTGTTCTGGGGGAACATTGGTCTGGGTAAAGGCGACGACATAGCGCCCATCGTCCGTTTTGCGGATGCCTCTGACACGGCCCATGCGCCCCATGCGCTCCCAGCCGATGCGCGCAGCCTCGCGGTCAAGGGAAGCGAAGACATCTCCTGAGCGTGGTGTGTAGGTGTCCGCCGCCACTGGCTCGCCGAGAAGTCGCCCGGCAACGTGCAGGGCGTTGCCGATCTGGCCTTTGCCCAGCGACTGAAAGATTTCCCGCACGCCATAGGAGGGAAAGCCCCACAGGTTATCCGGGCAGGATTCGCTGTGGGAGCGAATGCGATCATGGAGAGGAATCTGCGAGTTTTGGCACAGGCGGCTATAGCGGGAATGAGGCTTTGGCTCCGGGCTAAGGCTGATGATCTGCTCTAGTGGTACACCCGCGACCCGCAGGTGATCGACCCAGGCGAAGCTGCCCATGCCTCCGCCAATCGCCAGATAGGTGGTTTCGGTAATGGGCAGCCCGCTGTTGCGCAGCTGCTGCACGGAGACAAAAGGTTGCTGGAAGCTGGCCGGAGGGAAGACCTCCGCCGTTGGGGCAGAGGGCGGTGCGCCTGGAGCGAGGGTGTTCCCATCGTGCTGAAAGATTAAGATTGCTTCTTCCTGGTTGACTGTTGGCGGCGCATCCGCTCCCTGCGTGGCGCCGACGACGGGCGCTGGCAGCGGAGGCGCCGCCCCCAGGTTGGGGGCCAGCCCCAACTGGGTTGCCGCCTGCTTTTGCTGGGTGGGCGGCCAGAAGGCGACGCAGATGACAAATGGACCAATCTGGAAACTCGACCCCTCACGCAGTGCGGCGCGGGTAATCCGCTGCCCATCCAGGAACGTGCCGTTGCTGCTGTTTCGGTCGGTAATGACGATGCTACCATCAGCGGCCTGCTCGATCTGGGCATGCTGCCGCGAGACGCCCCGACTGTTGAGGAGGATGGTATTGCCCGCTGCGCGACCCAGGGTCACGGGGAGCGGGGCAAGCCGCTCAAGTTCGTGGCCTGTTCCAGGGTCTGTCCAGCTCAGGCGCACATAGAATGGTGCAGTACTTGCGAGCACCAGGAACCTTCCTTTCTTCCTGCATCCGGTGCAGCCAGGCGAGAAATGCTGGCATGAGCATACCGGGTGCCGGAACAACAACAAAGTATTCTCTGTCCTATCAGGCAGCGTTACCGTTAAGGGTGACGGTTTCACCGTTGGAGAGTGCCCGGCCACACCAGGGGCAAAATGCCTCAGGGTGGTAGTCAACAACGCGATCACAGTGGGCGCACCTGAGCTTATAGACGTTCGCCGCTGGCTGACGCGCTTCTTGCACCTCAAAGGTGATGGAGCCAACCCGGAAGGTGTCTCTGGGCTGCAGCGGTATCTGCTGGTTGCAACTCAGGCGCGTCTGTCCGTTGAGGTAGATCAGGTTGGTCTGGCTCAGATTGGAGAGATAGAAGGTTTTTCCCACCAGGTCAATCGCGGCATGCCGGCGTGAGACCGTGGACAGATTCAAGACAATGTCACACGACTGATCCTGCCTGCCAATCAGGCATCTCCGCCCGGCAGTGATGGTGTAGGTATGCTGCTGGCCTTCCATTTGCCAGGCAAGGGTGAATGTTTGCATCGCGCACCTCCGGCGGAAACCAGAGTATCTCTGGCACCGCCACTATTCTACTTTTATACATTTGCGGTTTGTCTGCCAGGAGGGGTGGATGATTCACGCGCCCCTCCTGGTAGCATCTCCCCGGCCCTTCGGGACTGGGGAATGTCGAAAGCTACAGGAGCAGTGTTGTTAGAAACCTCTTCCTGGGCACTTCTGGCGCGCTCCTGCTCGAGGCGCCGCCCATAGAACCACTGATAGAGCGGCGTGGTGAGCAAGGTGGTGACCATCGCCATCAGCACCAGTATAGTGAAGAGGGTCGGCGAGATGATGTGCGCCTCCAGGCCAATATTGAGCAGAATCAACTCGATCAAGCCGCGTGCATTCATCAGCGCGCCCATTGTAGCTGATTCGCGCCAGGAGTTCCTGACAAACCTGGCGCCCAGGGTGCAGGCGACCCCTTTACCGGCTCCAGACCCAGATGGGCAATCACATAGAGGATGGACATGGAGGGGTGGGTGATAGTGACGCCGCCGAACGACCCGTAGGGAGAGAGGCAGTGTCAGAGCTCTCGTCTGCTACTGGAACCATCCCTCGTGCAAGGAGAAAGAGATGACGGCGCTCTTCTCTCTCAAGCTGAAAGGTTTCGGCAAGACTATCGAGCACCTGCTCAGAGACGGTGACATCGCGGCCTTGTTCAAGCCAGCTGCACTGAAGACACCTCCCAACCCTGGGAATGATCGCTTCTGTTTCCTCCGAGTGTTGGAAACGTTGGCAGCAAGCGTGCAATGCCGCTGTCTATCGTACGTCCTGCTTTGTCCCGTTGCAGGTGGGTGGGCCGGCAACGAGTACGCCCCCGGCAACGATGGTATTGTAACTTCCTGGCGTTTTTCCCAGCTGTTGTGTTTTGTGGGATCTTGCTCAGGTCTTTCTGATCGAGTAATGGTCGACTGAGTCAGAACTTCTGACATGTGTCGTAGCGCTCCTTTGTTGACACGGGTCAGAAAGGAGTGGAGAGAGACCTGAAGAGCTACTCGAGACGCGGTGGCCCCTGCTGAATGCGCCTGCGCAGGTCCTCGATGGGAGGGAAGGACCAGCGGCTCTCTGTCCACCAGGTCACTCCTGCCTCGGCATAGGGGCTCACGATCGCTTTGGCCCGCTCGTGGTCCTCGCCAGGCGTCTCTCCCTCCTGGACAATATCAAAGGGAGTGGTCTGGCTGCGATGCTCATCAAGATAGGCTTTCATCGCCCGGATATCCTCTGGCGTGATCGCTGCTGGCGCATCCCCGCTAGCGATTTTGTTGGGAAGGAGCCCGTCATAGCGCAGCACCCGCCGCATCGATTGCTGGCTCGGCCAGGCTCCCACGACCCAGATGGGGATGCGCGGCGACTGGACTGGAGGAGGCAGGAAGGTCATTTCCTCGACGTGATAGTGTTTCCCATGAAAGCTGAAAGGCTTTCCGCTCCACAAGCCCGTCAGGATCTCCAGGCTTTCATCCAGCAATTCGGCTCGCTGCTTGCGATCCGTGATCTCACCGACCTTGCTAAAGCCTCCATCTTCGAGTGTGCCCAACCCGACCGGCAGGATGAGCCGCCCGTGGGAGAGGTGGTCCAGCGTCACGGTCTCGCGAGCCAGTTTCCACGGGCGGCGCCGCGAGGGAGGCGTGAGGATCAAGCCGAGGCGCACCCGCTCCGTCCGCAGCGCCATCGCGGCTAACACAATCCACGGATCATACATCGGTCCGGCTTCCTGGATGTAGATCCCGTCCCAGTAAAAGACACCATCCCATCCGGCCATTTCCGCCTCGTGAGCCAGCTCGGCAAGCGTGTGAATATCGCCATGGGGAAGAATGAAACCATATTGCATCTGGCACTCCTTTACAAAAAAACGTGCGGTCTTCTCACCAGAGAATTATACCGTACTTTTCCTGACAGCTTGTGTCATATTTCACCGCACCCTGGGCACCTTGCCGTCTGAGGCTTGAGAAGGGGGTCAGTCCACATGGGCAAAACCTTGCAAGATTTCGTCAAGCTGGGTACGATTGACCTATCAGTCAATGTGCATCTCGTTCCCAGAGATCGAGACGCAACACATGGCAAAGGAGGCTCCATTGACCATCAACCATGTCTTCGCTGGCATTGCCGTGGCCGACTACGACGTGGCGCTGGTGTGGTACACGCGCTTCTTCGGACGGTCCCCAGATGTCATCGTGACGGAAAACGAATCCATGTGGCAGGTAGCAGAGACCGGATGGATCTACCTCGTCGGTGACACCAACCGCGCCGGGAAGGCCTTGATCACGCTCCTCGTGAACGACATGAAGGACCATGTCGCTGAGCTTGAGCAACGAGGGCTTGCAACCTCCGCGATCGAGACCGTGCCAGGGCTCTACCGCAAAGCGGTGATGACCGATCCCGAGGGCAACATGATCTCCATAGGCGAGGACCTCAGCACTCATGCCTGAGTTCTGCGGAGGCCCTCAGGCGCTCCAAGGCGTCCGAGACGCGCGCCACTTCTTCCACGATCATTGTGAAGACCAGCGGTATTGTGCATGGCGTCGCGTGAAAACATGTGGCGGAATGTGCCCAAAAAGCAGAGAAAGCATCTATTGACCGAGGCGGCCAAGCCGTTCGTCACAACCTGCGCTTGTCTCGAGTCTATGAACGCCACAGGTCTTCCAGCAGAGCAGCACTGGAAGACCTGTTTTTGGCCCGTGTGGACTGACCACCCTCCATCAACAGTGGCAAAAGCCACTAAAGGGATACTTCCTTCCGGGAATAGAATCGCTTGTCAAGAGGTTCTCTCTTATGACACCCTGCCAGTTCATCGCACGCTGGCCAAAAAGAGTATCGTTTTCTTGAAGTAATGAAGCGGTTCAGGCGACGCGGCACCGGGATGCCCGGACGTAGTCGTCTCTTGCTTTCCCTGGAGGAACACACATGGAATTGGGAGTCGCCCTTCCTACTTCGGCCCGGTACGCCTCAGCTGAGAGCATCCTTCGCATCGCTCAGGAGGCCGAACGCCTGGGTTATTCCTCGCTATGGACCTACGAGCGCTTATTGTATCCCATTGCAGGCATCACCGGGCCTGATGGGTCAACACAGCAGCTCCCTGCGCCCTACAAATCAACCTACGAGCCAATTGAAACGCTCAGCTATGTCGCGGCCCATACGCAACGCGTCAAGCTGGGGACCAGCATCGTCAATGCCCCCTTCCAGTCGCCGGTTCTGCTTGGTCGGCGCTTCGCTACGCTCGACCGCTTGAGCAATGGACGGGCGATTGCCGGTCTCGGTCAGGGATGGATGCCACAAGAGTTCGCCACCTCCAATGTCTCGCTCAAAGAGCGAGGCAAGCGCATCGAAGAGTATATTGAAGCCCTGCGTGCCATCTGGGGACCAGATCCCGTCAGCTTCGAGGGAAACTTCTATCATATCCCCGCTGCACTGATCAATCCCAAACCTGTACAAAAGGGCGGCATCCCGATCCTCATGGGCTTCAACACTCTTGCAGCCGTCAAGCGCGCCGCTCGTCTGGCCGACATCGTGAATCCCATCGCCTCCACCTTTGAGGCCCTGGAAAGCGCCGTCGCCGCCTTCCGTTCGGCTGCCCAGGAAGCCGGTCGCGATCCCGCCACCCTCAAGGTCATCGTCCGCGCCAATGTGCCGATTACCGCGGCCCCACTTCCCGAAGGCAAACGCCCCTTTCTCGGCGGCTCACCTGAACAGATCGTGCAGGACTTGGCCCACCTCCAGATACTCGCGGTAGACGAAGTCTTCTTCAACGATCAAGCCTCGCCCACCGTAGACGAAGCCGTCCAGCGCCTGCAAGAAATACAGACCGCCGTGCGCCGGTAGGAGGGACACTTCATCATTCGCTGGCTCTCATAGACGAGAGCCAGTGAGCGTGGAAAAAATGACGCATTGCACATGAACAGGACAACTCTCAAGGTTCGTGCAGGATGGAGAGGCTCCGATGGTGTCGCTTCAATCGATCCCTGTACCATCTATACGTGATCAACATATCCACTACACCATTGGCGCTCAGACTTAGCAGGAGGCTTCTCTTGTCAGTAGAAAGGAACAGAGAGTAGGACCTGCACAACGACAACGCAAGAGGAACAAGAAAGAAGGGAAAGAGACTATGATCAACAGAGAAGGCTATCAATTGCCTCCCAAAGAAGGCTTTGTCCTGACACACTTTTTGACCGTCGCAGATGTGAAACGTTCAGCGGAGTTCTATGTGCGCATTCTCGGAGGCCATGTTGTTCGCAGTGGCGAACCCACCATCATCCAACTTGCCAATAGTTGGCTGATTGTGAACGTCGGTGGCGGCCCAACCGACGATAAACCCACTGTGACGCTTCGTCCCCCTCAGAACCCCAATGAGGTTTCAAGTTTCCTGAATATTCGTGTCGCGGATATCAGGGTCTCGTACGAGGAGTGGCGAAGCAGAGGGGCCGAATTCCTGACCGAGCCAAAGGACCATGGCAGAGAGATTCGCTGCTACATGCGTGACCCTGACGGCTATCTCATCGAGGTCGGGCAAACCACTGCTCCCCAAGCCTGAACAGGTGCTCTGTAAACCAGATTTAGTAGCTAATTTAGCTACCAAGTTCGAGCCGAGTATCATTTTAACTAGATTTGGAAGTCAACTTGACTACCAAATCTAGTTAATACTACTCTGTTAGTTTCGATTCGGTCCGCTTTACGAGCCAACTGACAGAAGCCGCTTTTTGGCAGTCACTGTAAGAGCAATCAGCTTGCCAGCAGGATTGAGTGCAATCTGCTGCCGAGAAACTAACAGAGTAGTATTAACCCAATGTACAAGTTTTTCTCAACGGGGTCCAGGGGCTCCGCCCCTGGCGGGGTGTGGGGTGTCCCCACTTGTTCCCTTCCTCTGGCCGCCGCAGGCGGCACAAAAAACTTGCACATGGCGTTAGTTAAACAAAAAACAGGTGAGATTGAGAAGACCTCTGAGGGGGTGAAGATGTAAATGTTTAAATTCGGTGGCTCATGACCACTTCGGGGGCTTAATGCCTGCTTGCCTTATATGCCATGTGAATTTACACGTAATGATAGAGTTTCTTTCATGATAATCCGCTAAAAAATTGTTTCATTACTCAAAGTGAGGATATGATGCAAGGGACTTCCCTACTTTCTCTGCCGTAGCGGAACCCCATCCTGAACGCCAGGTCTACTGGCGAGAGCCAACTGTCGCAGGTATCCCAATGACTCTCCCCCATACCCGGTCGAACAGACGGTCGCTCAGCGCCCAACGCAGTCCGAGAATGGCTTTGGCAGAGAACGGCGCGGCGTAACGCGCCTTCGGGTGCCGGGTCGAGGCCGCACGCCAGATAACATCGGCGATCACATGCGGGGAAGCATAGGCGCTAGCTCCTTGCGCCATGAACAGATGGGCAGTCGCCTCAGCCAGTTCGCGGTAAGGACCGTTGCCCGACAATTTCTTCACATTCTCTGCCGCAATCGTTGGCCATTCAGTTTTGGTAGCGCCGGGTTCGATGACGACCACATCGATACCAAAAGGACGGACTTCATTACGCAGGCTATCGGAGAAGCCCTCCACGGCAAACTTGGAAGCATGATACCAGGCCCCCAGCAACGTCCACACTTTCCCTCCAATGGAGGTGATGTTGATAATTCGTCCCGAGCCCTGCTTGCGCATGATGGGCAGCGTCGCTTGAATCATGTGCGCTAATCCAAAGACATTCACCTCTATTTGATCGCGGGCTACATCCAGGGGTACTTCTTCAACCGAGCCGTAGAGGCCATAGCCCGCATTGTTGACCAGGACATCAATACGCCGACTCTGCGCGACAACCTTCGCCACAAAGGCATCGATACTCTCGCCTTTCGTCAAGTCCAGAGCGTACAGATGAGCCCCTTGCTGTTCGAGATCACGCATCGCATCAAGACGACGCGCACCAGCATGTACCTCGTAGCCCTCTCTGAGAAAGCGAAGGACGGTCTTTTTGCCAATGCCGGACGACGCTCCGGTGACGATGACGACCTTTTTCATGATCGTGTTCATATCTTTCTCCTTACCTTTTTATGTCACATTGACAATTATTGTCATTTTGTCTATTATAGACAATGCAACAATAATTGTCAATGTGACAGGGTACAGATTTGTCAAGAGGTATTGAACTGCTGCGCAACAAGCTTCCCATTGTTCCTGAGTTGGTTTTACGATATACTTATTCAGAGGAGTTTCTTTGAGCCTGGATTTTGCGTTGCTCAAGCATCCTCCCGTTTCCTTTCACGTGTCAATTTTGCTTTGACGGAGTATGAGAACGTCTCATTTTGGAGGGAAAAATGTCAGGACTCGGTCTATGACGCAAATCAAAGAAGAGAAAGTTCTTACCGCCGCTCGTGATGTCTTCATGAGATACGGTTTTAAGCGCGCCACTATGAGCGATCTGGCGGATGCGGCTCAGATGTCCAGGCCAGCATTATATCTCATATTCTCATCAAAAGAAGATGTATTTCGGTCACTCGTTACACAGATATTCAACGAATTACTTCGTGAAGTCCGTGAAGGATTGAGCAAGCACGATGATGTTGCCGATAAGTTGACATTCGCTTTCGAGGTCTGGTGCGTTCGCCCGTTTGAAATGATTCAGGCATCACCAGATGCGAAGGATATCCTCGAGAGTGGGTATGAATTCGCAGCCGAGATTACGTTGCAAGCTTTTTCTGACTTCGAAAATATCCTGTCGGATGTCCTTCGACCGATAGTGAGCTCTCAAGCAGAAAAACTCCTCTCTTCTGAGCAACTCGCATATATCCTGACAACTGCTGCACAAGGCTTCAAGGAATCTGCTTCGTCTGCAGTTCAGCTACGACAAATGATCAAAGGGTTAATCACAGTCGTCCTTGCCGGCCTGCAAAACCAAAGAGAATAATCATAGCATCGGCCTGCAATGGATAACCAGACGAAAAATGCGGTGAAATGTTGTGGAAAAATGCTCTGTTCTCCAGTCTTGGCGGTGAAGAAACAAGCCAGAAGCATCTCGACACATCCTTAGATACGGTATTGATTGTCAAGGGGATAAAATAGCTCAGCTTGCCGAAAGACAGAAACACCCAGGTCCTGAACTTGAAAAATATGCTCGGACTACGCTGAAATAAGGAGTTCGCCAACGATATCAGTATCAAAGTGCGGGAGAACCAGAATACGCTAGAAGTCACAGGAATATCGGCCAGTGATGTGAATGTTGTCATTCATGTGTAGACGCGTTCAAGTACACACAATCTAGAGAGGAAGAAAACGTGTTGAGCCTTGACAAAGATCGCAGAGAGAACCAGCCTGCTCAAGATGAGCCATCTTCAGTGCTACAACCTGGTACTCCAGCGCCCGACTTTACCTTACAGAGTACGCCTGATCATTCGGTTTCTTTGCGCGACTTTCGCGGTCACCCCGTGATTCTCGCCTTCTATCCTGCCGATTGGAGTCCCGTCTGCGGTGACCAAATGGCCCTCTATAACGAGCTCCTGCCGGAGTTTGGCCGCTTCCATGCCCAGTTGCTCGGGATCTCAGTGGATGGGGTCTGGTGTCACGCCGCTTTTGCCCAGGACAGGAAGTTGCACTTTCCCTTGCTCGCAGACTTCGAGCCCAAGGGAGCCATCGCCAAACTGTATGGGGTGTATCGTCGACCCGATGGGACAAGTGAACGCGCCCTATGCGTGCTCGATGCCCACGGGATGATCCGCTGGAGCTTTGTCTCTCCTGTCGGGATCAACCCTGGTGCGGATGGGATCCTGACGGCCCTTGAAGCGTTACAGACGGAGGAGACTTTTCAATGACGCAAGAATCAGGAACGGCCCGGCTCACAGTGCCGGTGAGCCAGCGCGATCATCAGCAGGGACCAGCAACCGCCCCGGTGACCGTAGTGGAATACGGCGATTATGAGTGTCCTTATTGTGGGCAGGCCTATCCCATCGTCAAGGAGATCCAGCGACGGTTGGGGGAGCGGCTGCGCTTTGTCTTTCGGAACTTTCCCCTGACCCAGAGCCACCCGCATGCTGAGCATGCCGCGGAGGCGGCGGAAGCTGCCGCCGTCCAAGGGAAGTTCTGGGAGATGCATGACTCCCTCTTTGAGCATCAACGGGCGCTCGATGATGCGCAGTTAGTCCGCTATGCGGTCGCACTCCATCTTGATCAGGAGACATTCGAGCGCGAGTTGACTGCACACGTGCATGCCCATCGCGTGCACGAGGATTTCCTGAGCGGGGTACGCAGTGGAGTGAACGGCACACCGACCTTCTTCATCAATGGGGTACGCCACGATGATTCGTATGCACTGGAGACGCTCCTCGCTGCCATCGAGGCCGCCATGTCTTCCTAAAAGGAAAGGCGTGCCGGTTCAGCCCCTCACCTGAACTGTGTAGACGGGGTTACATCTGAAGAGAAGAGGGAATAGCTGTGCCTCAGCACCGTCCAGCTAGTGTTACAAAAGGGGCCAAGCAGCCAGCAGTTTTGCATCGATTGGTCAGCCCCTGGTTATTCATCGTTCTCCACCGCAGCAGCTTGTTGCTGCTATCACGGTTGGAATGCGAGAGGCACATCTGGTTCGTCCACAATGCTTGCTTGACCGTCTTTCACCACCACAATGTATCAATGTAGGAGTGAGAGATGGATACTACCACATCTTCCCCTCTTGCGAAGAAGAGGTATAAAAAGGCAGAGCGAACTATCACGGCTCTGTTCTGATGTGAAGAACACGCACCCCCTGCATATCGAGCCAGTAGCGGCCCTTCGTGCTGACGATGCGAATGAGCACGTTGTCACAAGTAGGACAGCGCATTACCGTTCCCATGCTGCTCATATAGACGGTGAGCGCACCAACCGCCCTGGTTGTGCTGCAATGAGCACACGTTTCCTCAACGAGCGTCATTTCAAACGGGAAAATTTCTCGCAAGATGCCGCCTGCGGCATTCCCATCGAGTGTCGTGTTGTCCATTAGGAACCTCCTGTCGGACCGAAACGCTCTGTTTTGATGCGTGTCGGCTCATATCCCAGCGACAGCAGATCTGCTGCCGCTGTTTCGACGAACGGTGTCGGGCCACAGATGTAGGCGAGAGGATGCTGCTCCACCGGCCAAGCGATATTTCGCAAGAACTCGGCGTCAATGCGACGGCCGTAGCCCGTCCATCCTGGCGGCTGCGTCCTGGTTAGCGTGTGGATCACCTCCAGGGCCATACCGGCCTCGCGCTCCAGTTCGTCCCGGTAGATGATGTCCTCATAGGTGCGAGACGAGACGAGCAACCGTGTCGGGATGGGACTTCCCACAGCCCTGCGGTGCCGGATCATCGCCATGAGAGGCACGATGCCTGATCCACCTGCAATCAGGAGCAAGGGTCCGCCCAGGCGCTCCTCCCAGACGAAGTAGCCACCGATGGGACCACGTAGCTCCAGCTTGTCACCAACTCGCAGTTCATCGGTGAGGTAGGGCGACACTTCCCCGTCGTCTAGCCGCTCAATCGTGAGTGTGATCTGCTGCCCGTCTTCAGGAGATGAGGCAATGGAGTAGCTACGCTCGGCCTGGTATCCGCCGTCAGCCGTGAGACGGAGATCCACATGTTGGCCAGCCAGATGCCCCGCCCAATTGGAGACGGAGAGCGTAAGGCTCTTCGTCCGCGCCGTTTCCGGGTGGGTCGCCACCACCTCACCAAGCTGCCAGGTTAGTCGCCCTGGTAGCGTTGTTCTTTCCATGGATCACCATAATTGTTATAGCCAAGCGACTCCCAGAAGCCCGGCGCATCATGCTCGACCAATCGGAGGCCCCGGACCCACTTGGCACTCTTCCAGAAGTAGAGATGAGGGACAAGCAGCCGCGCAGGCCCACCATGTTCGGGAGCCAGCGGTTGTCCTTCGTAGAGGAAGGCCACCCAGGCTTTTCCTCCCAGCACATCGGCGAGCGGCAAATTCGTCGTGTAGCCACCATCGCTGAAGGCGATAACATAGCGCGCGACGTTGGGGTCATAGTCCACCTGTTGCAGCAAGGTCTCGACGGAGACGCCTTCCCAATGGGTATCGAACTTGGTCCATTTGGTGACACAACTGATGTCGACGGTTGGCGTCTCATGGGGCAGGGCCAGCAGTTCCTGCCAGGTCCACCGCTTTGGTTCTTTCACGTTCCCTCCAATCGAGAAATCCCACCGCTCCAGGGGAGTATGCGGGGTCGGACCAGCCGAAAGCACCGGGAAACCGCGCTCAAGATACTGTCCAGGCGGAAGCCGCCCAGCAATGTCACCCTGTTGGCGACGACCTCGGAATCCCCGCGAAATGAATCCTTCGCTCATGTTTTGTCCCTCCATTACTTATGTGTACATGTCTTTGCCATATTCTTCTCCTTCTTCCTGCATTATGTACCATCATTCGTACCGTTTCAAGGTCGTTTCTCATGGCTACGCATACGAGTTCCTCGTTCCAGGGTTCGGGACACTGCGCCCCGGCGTGTCCCACCGCGTCTGGTGACGTGAAGGATATTGGTCTCACCTCGCCCTACTCTTCTGCCTCGTCTCTGACCTCTGCCTGCTAAGAGACGCATTTAACAGATCTTCGATTCCGCGTTGTAAAGTAAGAAAAAGGAGAAAGTTATGTGCCGAAACATCAAGACCCTGTTCAATTTTGACCCCCCAGCTACCGACGAGGAGATTCGGAAGCCTCGCTCCAATTCGTGAGAAAGCTCTCGGGCTTAAAATGCAGATTGGTATCAGCGGTACTTGCCACGGTAAAACCGGAGTGGTGCCTGTTCCTCTACGGAGCCCAGATGTTCCACCTGCCCAATGTAGAGCGTGTGATCTCCGGCAGGATGGATGTCAATGACCTGGCAGGTGACATACGCTATGGCTCCCTTGATGCGGGGATAGCCCTCGTGCCAGACGAAAGGAACCTGGTCATGCCTCCTCTGAGATGCCTCGACTGTTCCTGGTCGATGTTTTCTCCTGAGGCGCTCCATCCGATGAAGAGGTGCTTCACATGCCAGCGTGCAAGAAAAATCGCTCACTTGCTCACAGAGCAGCCTCCTCTCC
>WNEZ01002099.1_pt1 | contig 17639 bp, 20 predicted proteins | sample 5400521 | NCBI WGS metagenome assembly WNEZ01 (sample SAMN13153339, study PRJNA577476) | soil metagenome | isolation source: 120 cm saprolite under Douglas fir tree site 2 hole 1 replicate 1 | place: USA:California | collected 2015-04-18
AGCAGACGTCGGGCCGTCCAGCCACTGAGCGTCGTCCGCCACCAGCACCGTCGGCTTCTCGGCGGCCGCCTCATCGATCAAATTCAGCGTGGCCAGCCCGACCAGGAAGACATCCGGCGCCGGTCCAGCCGTCATGCCGAGGGCCGTGAGCAGCGCCGCCTTTTGCGGAGGCGCGAGCTTGTCTACTGACGCCATCACGGTTTGCAGAAGCTGATGCAGTCCCGCGTATGGAAACTCAGCCTCGCCTTCGAGACCAGTCACCGCGAGCGTGTTGTGGCCGCGGCTCCGCGCCTCCGCCGCGACTGCGTTGAGAAGTGAGGTCTTGCCGATCCCAGGCGGACCGGTGATCAGGAAGGCGCCTCCTTGCTCTACGGCCCTCTGCAGGCCCGCCTCGAGCTCAGCAAACTCCGTTTCGCGCCCCACCAGCGCCAGGGCCCCCATCCCGCCATGATTGTGCGCTCGCACGAGCGGCGCTGAAACAAGACTCGGGCTTCCCTGGACGCGACCTCCCAACGGCGCTGGCTAGCGTCGTGGCATGGACGCCGTCCAACTGCCGGAGGCACGATTCGTCGCAGTGCGACAGGCTGCCACCTGGACCTCCCTGTTAGTCGCCGCCCAGGCCATAGACGTAGTGACGACGGCTGTCGACAGCTCGCGTGGGACGGTTGAATCCATGGCCATGAGCGCCCAACTGCTGAACCAAGGTGGGCTCGCTCTCCTGTTGGGTGCCAAGCTGCTCCTTACCGCCGCTGCCGCTTTAGCGTTGGCTCTCGCGGCGTTTGAGCTCACTCTGAGTTCGAATGGTGGGCGCTGAGCGAGACCGGGTCGCTGGCTTCGGCAAGCTCGATGACGGACTGCGCCAGGCCAGCGACTGGTATCTGTGGGGCCCATATCTCAGCGAGCGCCAGTGGGGGACCGTTCGCGAGGACTACAGCGATTCAGGGAGTGCGTGGAGCTACTTTCCGCACGACCACGCCCGGTCCCGGGCTTATCGGTGGGGCGAGGACGGACTGGCGGGGTTCTCGGACATCGAGCAGCGGCTCTGCCTCGCGCTTGCGCTCTGGAACGGGAGCGATCCGATCCTCAAGGAGCGTGCCTTCGGGCTGACCGGCGAGGAGGGCAATCACGGCGAGGACGTCAAGGAGTACTGGTGGTACCTGGACGCGCTGCCCAGCCACGCATGGAACCGGTGGCGATACCACTACCCACAGGCAGCCTTCCCTTACACCGACCTGGTAGAGACCAACCGCCGACGCGGCAGGGGCGACCCAGAGTACGAGCTGCTCGACACGGGCGTCTTCGACGTCGATCGCTACTGGATCGTCGAGGTCGTATATGCAAAGGCCAGCCCGCTGGATCTAGTGATGCAGGTCAGCGTCACCAATGCCGCTCCGGAAGAGGCAACGCTGCATGTTCTGCCGACGGTCTGGTTCCGCAACACGTGGTCGTGGGACACCGGCGTGGCAAAGCCAGTCCTCGAGGCAAGCAGCCAGGCTTCGTTCGACATCGTTCATCCGTTCCTCGGTGACCTGGACATGACCGGTGGTCCAGCTCCCGACGGTTCAGCACCGAGGCTTCTCGTCTGCGACAACGAGACCAACTCCCAGCGGCTGTTTGGAGTCGGGTCGACCACTCGGTGGCCCAAGGATGGGATCAACGATCACGTCATCCATGGCGCGGCGACAGTCAATCCGGAAGGTCGCGGAACGAAGGGCGCCTTCTGGTATCAGCTGACGGTCGCCCCTCGCGCCACCGTCGAACTACGCCTTCGCCTGCGACCGCGATCTGCTGATTCAAGCGACGGACTGGGGCCGGGGTTCGAGCAGGTCATCGCCTCGAGGCGGCGCGAAGCTGACGAGTTTTACGCCGAGATCACCCCTGCGTCGGCCTCCGGAGAAGAGGCAATTGTCATGCGCCAGGCGTTCTCCGGGATGCTCTGGAGCAAGCAGCTCTACGCCTATGACGTCGGACGCTGGCTGGATGGCGATCCTGCCCAGCCTCCTCCACCGGACCAGCGGAAGGCGGGACGCAATGCACGGTGGCGCAATTTCGATGCCTTCGACATCATGTCGATGCCCGACAAGTGGGAATACCCGTGGTTTGCCGCCTGGGACCTCGCCTTTCACTGCGTGGCCCTCGCCCAAGTGGATCCCGCGTTTGCGAAGTATCAGCTCGCGGTCCTGTGCCGCGAATGGTTCCAGGCGCCCAACGGCGCGCTGCCCGCCTACGAGTGGGACTTCAGCGATGTGAATCCACCGGTCCACGCCTACGCGGCGCTCGAGATATTCGCCATCGACGGGTCCCGTGATTTCGACTTCTTGAGCCGCATCTTGGACAAGCTCCTCGTGAACTTCACGTGGTGGGTCAACCGCGAAGATGCGCGCGGCAACGATCTCTTCGAGGGTGGCTTCCTAGGCCTGGACAACATCGGGCCGCTAGACCGCTCACACCTTCCGGTCGGCGGGATCCTGGAGCAGTCCGATGCGTCGGGATGGATGGCCGCATACGCCGTCGCGATGTGCGCGATTGCGATCACCTTGCAACGTTCTGGCACAAGGGCGACCGCTGACCTCGCCCTCAAGTTCCTCGAGCATTTCGTGGCCATCCGCGGCGCGATGGAGGGGCAGGGTCTGTGGGACGACGGCGATGGATTGTTCTACGACCGGCTGCTGACAACCAACGGGACCGCGGTGCCGATCAGAGCGCGGTCAATGGTTGGAATCATTCCGGTGCTCGCAGCTGCAGTCGTCGATGAGGATGTGGTCAACCAGGCGCTGACACTGGGCAAGCAGACCGCGTGGTTCCTGCAACGCGCCGGCATCTACGATCCCGATGCCCTCGCGGCGCAGGGTGTCTATCGCGGCGAGCCGGGCCAACGACGCTTGCTGGTCGGAGTGGTCGGGATAGAGCGGCTCAAACGAATCTTCGCCCGCCTATTCGACGAAGGCGAGTTCTTGTCGGCGTACGGCCTCCGCTCGCTCTCGGCATATCACCGCGAGCATCCATACGAGCTCGAAGTCGAAGGCGTCCGAGCTAGGATCGACTATGAGCCGGCCGAATCGACCACTGGGATGTTCGGCGGAAACTCCAACTGGCGCGGTCCGATCTGGTTTCCGCTGAACTGGCTTGTCGTCCGCTCACTCGAGCGCTACCACCAGTTCTTTGGCGACGACTTCGTGGTCGAGTACCCCACCGGATCCGGGCGATTGTTGCCTCTGGACGCAATCGCTCGCGATTTGAGCCGCCGACTGACCTCGATCTTCCTGACCGGTCCGGACGGCCGCCGGCCGTGCTTTGGATGGGTCGACCGGCTGCAACGCGACCCAGCCTGGAAGGACAACCTCCTGTTCCACGAGTACTTCCACGCCGACAACGCCGCCGGACTGGGTGCGTCGCACCAGACCGGTTGGACCGGGCTGATCGCAGACCTGATCTGCCGGAAGGGCGACGCTTAAGTCAGATCTTGCCGCGTTAGGTCATTTTTGAGTCATAGCGGTTCGACCGCACGCCAAGAAACAGTCGGACGGCAGAAGCCAGATGCTCTCGCTCGGACCTAATTTGTCGTCATGGCGATCGAGGTCAAGCAAGCGGGCCGCGAGCAGCTCAGCGTCCGCCTCGATGAAATCCTGATGACAATGGTCTTGCCCGACCTGATCGAAGCCGACGTCAGGCGCGGAGACCGCACCATGCTGGACGCGGCGTTGGGAAAGCTGGCGGAGCACGTGAAAGTCATCAAGACGCCGCTCGCCGTCGCGCTCCTCGTCCGATCCAAGGCGCTGGCCTCGGCCGGCCCGGAGGCGGAGGCCGGCTTCCGGCGGGCGATCGAGCTGCTGGGCAACCCGAAGATGAAATTCGAGCTCGCGAAATCCCAGCTTATGTTCGGCGAATGGCTGCGCCGCCAGGGTCGGCGAATCGAAGCCCGCCCCCAGCTGCAGGCTGCATACGAGGAGCTCGACGCGCTCGGCATGGACGATCTGGCGGAGCGGGCCAGAGTCGAGATTGCCGCAAGTGGCGAGCACGCCCGGAAGCGGACCTACGAAACGCAGGACGACCTGACCCCCCAGGAAGCCCAGGTTGCGCGCCTGGCGGCGCAGGGCGCGCGTAACGCCGAGATCGCTCGCCGCATGTTCATCAGTCCGGCAACAGTCGAGTACCACCTCTCGAAGGTGTATCGCAAGCTCGGCATCGACTCGAGAACCAAGCTCGTCAGGTCGATGCTGCTGACCGATTCCCGTGAGGAGCACGAGGCACAAGCGCTGACCGGCTGAATCCAGCTTGCGTGGGACCAGCTGGCGAAGGCGATGAAGTCCCGCGACTAACCGGCGATGCGGTCGACCACCCTGTACTCGACCTCGAGGTTCTCGTCGTGCTGGTAGCTCGCACACAGCCGGTGGTATCCGTCCGCGATGACAAGCGGCACCGCCAACGCCAGGTCGCCGCGGATCGCAAGCAGCGGCGAGAGCCCGACACCCTGGTGGATCTTCTCCAGGTCTCGGGCGACGTGGGGATTGTCGGGGCCCAGCAGCGGCAGACCGCTCGCGCGTAGAAGGTCCTTGGCCTTGCCGCGCGCGCTCTGGGCCGTCCGGAGCTGCTCGACCAGAAAGTCGACATGATGCTTCGGCGCTATGAGGGACAGGTACGCGGACGCGGCCGGATAGTCGTGCTCCTGGGGTTGCGCCTTCAAGACGGTTTTGACTGTGCTCATGCGCAGACCTTAAGGAAGTCGACCATGGTTCGAATCCACTAAACCCCTAGTTCTTGCAGACTCGGGATTCCCGGGATTCGATGGGTCAAGGCCGCGATTAGATTTCATTCCGGTGAGCACCTTCGAGTGGCTTCTGGTCGCCTGGGCCGTGGTCCTCCTGCTGAACCTCGTGCCCTACTTCATGCCGCCGACGTGGGCGGTCGTGACGTTTTTCGTGATCGCATTTCGACTCCCCGTCTGGCCGCTCGCCCTCGGTTGCGCAGTTGCGTCGACGATAGGTCGATGCGGGCTCTACTTCGTGAGCTCGAGATGGGGACGCCGGCTTCTTTCTGAGCAGCGTCAAAGAAATGTCAGCGGACTGGGGACATGGCTCAACAAGCGACCCGGCTGGCGAGGCGTGCTCGACGTCCTCATCTATTCCTTGGGCCCGATCCCCTCGAATGACCTTTTCATTGCGGCGGGCCTCAGTGGCGCGAAGCTCTGGCCGATCGCGCTGGGCTTCCTGCCAGGTCGAATGGTCAGCTATCCAGCCCTGGCTCTGGCGGCGCAGGGAGCCAACGACCACTTTGGAGGAATCCTCACCCGTCAGTGGCATGATCCGAAATGGCTCGCCCTCGAGCTCCTTTCGATCGCGGGCATAGTTCTCTTCTCGAGAATCGACTGGGCGCGCATCCTCCACTTGCCGGTGCCACCGCGGACAGCTTCTGCCAACAACTAGGGCTTCCCCGGATTCGACCTTTCCTGGTCCACTCCTAACGTGTGGGCTGGTCGTCAGAGTCGACCGCGAATCATGGTCGACCACTACCAGCAAAGTGGTCAAGGAGGTTCGTCCGTGGTGGAAAGAGCAATGTCGCGCAGTGCCACTTACCTTGCAATCGCTGGAGTGGCGTCGATCGTCTTCGGGGCGGTGACCCTGTTCTGGCCGGGGATCTCGCTCCTCGCGCTGACCGCGCTGTTTGGAGCGTTCGCGCTCGTGTATGGAGCCCTTGCGCTGGGGGCTGGTCTCAACCTGGTTGCGCACCGCAGCACCGAATGGGTTCCATACGTTCTCGGCGGGTTCGCCGGCGTTGTGATCGGTGCGGTGACTTTCTTCTCCCCCGGTCTCACTGACCTGACGCTCGTGTACTTCATCGCGGCGTGGGCCATCCTGGTGGGCGTTTTCGAGGTCATCGCGTCCATCGAGGCACGTGAGGTCGTCAAGGGCGCGGGGTGGCTTACTGCAAGCGGCGTGTTGTCAGTCGCCTTCGGTGTTGTCGTGGCGGCGCGGCCCGGGTCGGGGGCGCTGGCGATTCTCTGGTTGATCGGAATCTACGCCATCATCGGCGGCGCTACTCGGCTCTACGCCGCCTACCGCATCCGCGGTGCGCAAGCGGACGTCAAGCGCATGGCCAGCACCATGCAGCCGCAGTCCTAGTCAAAACGCAACCTGCTGGGGGGACGCGTCCGTGACCCCTACGGGCGCGTCCACTTCATAACGAGAAGACGAATGGCAGAAGTTCTCAAACGGCTGACCGGTTCGCGGGTGACCGGCATTGTGTTCGATGTCTTGCTTGCGGCCCGCGAGCTCAAAGCCGCGATCAGAGCCTCCCGGCGAGCCGCCACACCTCAATGAGCGCGTCCAGGCTGTCGCGGCTCGTGCTGGTGGTGTTGCTCACCACGCTGCTGTTTGCGCTGGCGGTCTGGTTGACCTACCAGCTGCAGACGATCGTCGTCTGGACCATCCTGGCGCTTTTCCTGGCGATTGGCCTTAGCCCGGCAGTGAACTGGCTGCATCGCCACCATTTGCCGCGAGCGTTGGCAATCCTGCTCGTATACCTGGTGCTGACCCTCGTACTCGCGGGCATCGCGGCGGTTGTCGAGCCCGCGCTGGCCCAGCAGGTCGCGCAGTTGCTCCGGGTGCTGCAGCAGCCGGGCGGCGTCAGCGAGGCCGTCGACAGAATCGTCGGGCCGTTCGGCTTGAGCGGTCTGGTCGCGGGCGTTCGCCCGCAGCTCGACGCGATTCCAGGAGAGCTGGCGGGCTCGCTTGGCTCTGTGACCTCGGTGACAGTCGCCACCATCGGCACGGTCACCGGGGCGCTCAGCGTCGCCGTCATGGGCTTCTTCTTTCTTCACGACGGCCGCGATATGGTCCGCCGTGCCACCGAGCTCCTTCCAGTACGGCATCAACCGGTTGCCCGCCGGGTGCTCGAGCATTCGGCCCGGGCGATCGACGGCTACATCCGGGGCAATCTGGCGATCAGCGTCATCGCCGGCGTGAGCGTCTACGTCGGCATGAGGATCGTCGGGATCCCCTACGCGTTACCCCTCTCGATTCTGCTCGCGATCCTCGACCTGATCCCGATGGTCGGCGCTCAGCTCGGTGCGGTGCCAGTCGTCCTCGCCGCCCTGATGATCTCGCCCCTCAAAGCCGTGATCATCCTCGCGTACATCATCGTCTACTCCCAGATCGAGAGCAACGTGCTCAACCCGTTGATCTATGGGCGCAGCGATCAGCTGCCAGGACTGATGGTGTTTCTTGCCTTTCTGGCAGGAAGTCTTCTCTTCGGCATTCTCGGTGCGTTGATCGCTATTCCGGCCGCCAACATCATCCGGGTCCTCGCGCGCGAGTTGATGACTTACCAACGGGCAAAAGGAACTATGGATTTGCCGGATGCGAAGAATGCACCGACGCACATACCTTGGACTCGTGATCAGGTTGAAGCGTTGGATTGACCCGCCTAAGCCTCTCGACGCCCAGCTCGAAGACCTGATCGAGACGATCTGGGCCGCCGAAACGATGTGCCGTCTGGAGGATCGAATCGAGGCCGCCATTCGCTACGGCCGCAAGTCAACCGTGCAGCTGGATTTCCAGTCGAGGAGAACGCGGACAGATGGATAGGAAAATCAGTGAAGACGTTGGACGGGCCGTCAAGGTGGGGCTCACCGTCTTCGACGGCGACGGCTCGAAAATCGGCTATGTCGACGAGACGGACAAGAGCCATGGCTGGATGGTGGTGAGGACAGGAGCGTTCGAACAGAAAAGACTCTGGGTCCCTTACCGGTTGGTGAGAAGTGTCGATGAGCGCGAAATCTTCCTCACGATGCTCAAAGGTGCTGTGGAGGCCGAGTTCAAGAGTCCTCCGCCGCGAAGCACCAGGGTGGCCGAGAAGGAAGGACGGACGGTCGCGACGACTACCGAGCCAAGCGGCTTCGACCGCGAGCCCGTCGTCACATCCGAGGTCGATCTCGGCCACATCAAGGAGCGTCTCGCGGTCGGACAGCAGGTCTGGACGTCGGATGACGTGGCCGTCGGAAGGATCGAGGACTTCGACAGCGAGGGTCGCTACATCGTCATGGAAGCGGGGCACCTGTCGACCAAGCGCGACTTACTTCTTCCGATCTCGCTTGTCGCGGATGTGGACCGCGAGGCAGCTGAAGCGACTCTGGCGGTGTCCAAATCCGACCTCGAGGGAATGAAACGCCACGAAACAGGCGAGTCTGTCATCGAGCTCCAGGCTCCGGCTGACTACCTGTCCTTTGAGGCGCAGTCGGATTGATTCCCTACCGCGCGGACGACGTCGACGATCCAACCAGCAATCTGCCGGTCGTCACGATCGGCCTGATCGTTGTGAACTTCCTCGTCTTTTTCTATGAGATTGCGCTGGGCGCGCAGGGCTCGGAGTTGAACAACTTCATCAACGCCTACTCGCTCGTGCCTTGCGAGTACAGCCACCAGTGCGCTGTGTATGCAGGTACCCCGACCCCGTTCTGGCTCACCTTGCTCAGCTCGATGTTCCTGCATGCGGGGTGGACGCACATCCTCGGCAACATGCTGTTCCTCTTCGTGTTTGGAATCCATGTCGAGCGCTCGATGGGCGGCCCCCGCTACCTCGCCTTCTACCTTATATGTGGTCTCGGCGCCAACGCTCTCGAGATCGCAACGTCGCTTGGTTCGAATCTGCCGGGTCTCGGCGCCAGTGGAGCGATTTCTGGGGTGCTCGCTGCGTACCTGCTGATGTACCCGTCAAGCCATGTGCGAACTCTGGTGCCGCTCGGGTTCCTCTTCTGGGCAGCCCGTATCCCGGCCTGGGTCTTCATCGGTTTGTGGTTCCTGCTGCAGCTATTCAGCGGCCTCGCTTCGATCAGCGATGCGACCTCGGGCGGCGTCGCCTACTCGGCCCACGTCGGCGGCTTCGTCACCGGCCTGCTACTTGTCCGCCTCTTTGCGCAGTCGGCTCGGGTCAAACAGCTGCGGGTATATCACCAGACATGACGGGAGCAACAGCGACTGTATTCGTCACCACGTTCCTGGCTTCGACGGTCGAGGCGATCGAGATGGTCGCCATAGTCGTCGGCGTCGGTGCCACCCGAGGTTGGCGATCGACTTGGTACGGGGTGGCGGCGGGGCTCGGTGTACTTGTTGCGATCGTCGGCGTGTTCGGTCTCGCACTCAGCGCGACGCCGATCGGCTCGCTCCGTCTGGTCATCGGCATCCTCCTTCTGGTCTTCGGTCTGCAATGGCTGCGAAAAGGCATCAAGCGGGTGTCTTCCCATCGCTTGACCGGGATGCAGATTCCCGAAACGATTGAGTCAGAGCGATGGGATGCTCCCGGCGTCGACTGGACGGCATTCGTGCTGGCGCTGAAAGGCGTGCTTCTCGAAGGTCTTGAGATCGCCTTCATTGTCGTGTCGGTCGGCCTCGCGGCCCACGAGATGAGCGCTGCCGTCGTTGGCGGCGCATCGGCGCTCGTCTTGACTGCGGCCGCAGGAGGGGCGGCCGGCGCCGTTGTCAACCGCATACCGCGAAGCGTGCTGCAGTTGATCGTCGGGATCATGCTCACGACATTCGGCACCTTCTGGTCCCTCGAGGGCCTCGGCGTCGCTTGGCCGGCAGGCGACCTCTCGATTCTGCCTCTGCTCGCGTTCTATGCGGTCATCGCGCTGAGCTACATTCGAATCGAGCGCAGACGGGTGCTCGCAGGATGAACACTGCCGTGTTGCGTGTCGCCGTCGGCGTCGGCGCCTTCTTCAGGTTCTGGTACGGATTCATCGTTGGCGACGATTGGACTGTCGCCGCCGCGATTGGGGCGGCCCTCGTGATCACGGGCGTGCTGAATCAACGTGGAATCGCTGCCTGGTGGCTGCTTCCGTTGACCGTCGTGACTGCGACGGCTGCAAGCCTGTGGAAGACGCCGCCAGCCAGGACTACCTGATGCTGCTGCCGCAGTTCGGCATCTTCGCCCTGATTTCACCGAGGTCCTGAAGTTTTGGAACCCCAATTCCTTCCACTCTCTGTTGAAATCACACACCCGGGCCCCGACCAGTTATCGAGTTCAAAATCAGCGCTGACGGCCCACCAGATGGCGATTTCGGCCTTAGGGGTCACAGAGGGGTGACAGAGTCGCAGCGTGCGTGGGGTTCGGCGTCGAGCGCGAGACTCGAGGGATGACGACGTTGTTTGCCAGCTTCACGCACTTGACTCAGGCTATCGCAGCCCGAACTGTTCCCATCGGATCTGATTGCGAGGGGTGCCGTGCTTGCGAAACTCCTTCTCGAACGCACGCATCATGTCGGGAGGCCCGCACATATAGACGGAGCACTGCCCCATTGGATGCTCCGTGTAGATCTGCTGAGGGCTGAGCTGGAGATCCCGATCCGTTCTCACCAGATGCAGTTTCAGCGACGGGTATTTCCTCGTTGCATCCTTGATCTCATCCAGAAATAAGGCGCCGGCCTCCGAGGCTACGCTGTAGTAGAAATCGACGTTGTAGGCGAAAGATCCATCGACAGCACGAATCCAGCTGATAAACGGTGTGATGCCGATGCCAGCCGCGATCCATATCTGTTGCTCCAGCCCCAACCGGTAATCGAATGTGCCGAAGGGTCCGACGACCCTCGCCTCGATGCCGGGCCGCAGGTCAGAGTAAAGACGTCGTGTGTAATCGCCGACGGCCTTAACCGACACCCGTAGCTCGTCCTCGTTTGGCGCGCTTGCAACTGTAAAGGGGTGGTAGGAAAACTGTTCCGGCGCTCCGAGGGCAAGGAGGATGAACTGACCAGCGACGAAGCGGATCGGCTTGCCTATCGGCTTGAGACCCACCTCGAGAGCGTTTTCGTTGAGGCGACTGGCCTCCTGAACCGTGTACTGGTAGACGGGCGTCAGTCGCGGCGCGAGGAGCTCGCGGTACAGGTATGCAGCCACTCCCAGCCCGCCGATGGCGAGCTCCGATGCCAGCAGTGGCGCCGAGGCATGCAGGACTGGATCGACTATCGCGGGATGGACGGTCGCCATCGCGACGAACAATCCCGTGAATCGATGGCCGATTCGCCATTTTTCATAAGTCGAGGTCGCCATACGCGTTATCAAGTGAAGCCTCTGCAGTCGCCGCAAACGCGGCGCGAAGGCCCATAAGACCAGCAACCCCAGCCCGATGGCCGCCACAGCGCCCAGAGCATCGCCGAGATCGCTCTGGTACGGGTTGTTCGGGGATTCGCCGATCAGGATCCGATGCGGCACGATGAGCAGTACGCCGCCCACGGCAAGTCCGCGGTGCCACACCATCACCCGGTCGAAGCCGCCGAATGCCGGCTCGAGCACGCTCATCAGCCCGCTGCTGACCACCAGCGCCATGCTCAGCAGCAGCAACGCAAGCATGCCAGCCATCTCGCTGAGGTATCGGACCGTGGGCTGACCTGGAGGGCGCGCAATCAACCAAAGCGCGACATTCGCGACGACGATCGCGGTCACCGCCGATGGTCCGAACAGGCTGACCGATTGCCTGTAGCGAGAGTTCGGCCGAACCTGCACAGCCGTCCTCACTGGGGGTTCCCGAGCGGTGTGCACGAGTACACAAACAGATGATGAGAGCCGGGCACCTTCGCTCGAATCCGGTGAACCCCTAGTTCGACGAAACGGCCGAAACTCCTGCTGTCCTCCTTTCGAGTGCGCGACTCAGCCTCCGTCGCGTCAGGTGGTCGTTCAGCGTCTAAGACGGCCGCGATAGCCTCATGTGTCCGCCGGCCTTAGTGGAGGACGCGCCGTGTTAGACGGCTGATCGCATCACGCTCTGTCTCCAGGCTAGCGCAGGCGGACGCGGCCCAAACCGAAAGACTCGGGATTCCCCGGATTTGATCCTTGGCCGATGCCGACTAGGCTCTGAACCGCAATGAGATTCGACGACGTCGCGGTGGTAGGCGCGGGAACGATAGGAGTTTCCTGGACAGCCCTGTTCCTGGCTCATGGCACTCACGTCCGGCTGTTCGACGTCAGGCCTGACATCCGTGATTACGTGATGGCAAACCTGGAGCAGATCGCGCCGACGCTATCGGCTCTTGGCCTGCCCACGCAGACTCTCACCCAGCGGTTGGAGATCTCCCGCAGCCTCGAAAGCGCCGTGACCGGCGCGCAGGTCGTCCAGGAAAACGGCCCCGAGATCCTTGAGCTGAAGCACAAGCTGCTTGCCGACATCGAGCGCGCGACGGAACCAACGACGTTGCTGCTTTCGTCCACTTCTGCGCTGCCGGCCACCCAGCTTGCCGCCAATCTCGCGCACCCTGAGCGGCTGCTGGTGGGGCATCCGTTCAACCCGCCGCACCTGGTCCCGTTGGTCGAGGTCGTGCCTGGCGAGCGCACCGATCCGGGCGCCGTCGTTTCGGCGGTCGACTTCTACACCGCGATGGGAAAGCATCCGATCGTGGTGCGGAAAGAGATTCCAGGTTTCGTGGCGAATCGCCTCCAGGCAGCCCTGTTTCGCGAGTGCGTCTACCTCGTTTCGCAGGGCGTCGTCGAGGTGGATGGACTCGATGAGATCGTGACCAGCTCCATCGGACTTCGCTGGGCGGCCGAGGGGCCCTTCCTCAGTTTCCACCTGGGCGGCGGCCCGGGAGGCCTGGCCCAGTTCTTGCAGCATCTCGGCCCAGGCCTGGAGGAGCTCTGGAAGGTCCTCGGCACTGCGCAGCTCGATGACCAGACGGTCAACCTGCTTGCGACCCAGGCGGCGCGAGCTTTCGGCACCCGTCCCATGGACGAATGGGAGACGGAGCGCGACCGCCGAACCCTGGGGATCCTCAACGTCGTCTCTGGCACGCCGGCGAGGCCAGGCATCGCCTGATGAACAGCATCTCCGGGTTCATCGTGACCTTTGGGATCATCGGGGGCGAAATTCGATTCGTGCTCGCCTATTGGTTTGCCTCTTCTCCTTGGCGTCGGTCAACCAGCGGCTGGCATCGTGACCGAGCTACCTCTGGTCCATCTTTTCGCGCAGTCGAGTCGGGTTAGCCAGCTTCGGGTCTATCACCAGACATGACGGGCGCAACCTCGACGCGGCGGTGCGACCTGAGATAGCACGCTAGAGCGCGCGGCCAGCGCTCCTTTGCTCCGTCCACAATTTGAGCGATGCTGGAGTCGGCCGACGTATTCGGAGACGAGGTCGCCGGCTACCGAGGTGAACTGTTCGCTCACTGCTACCGAATGCTCGGCACCGTCGACGAGGCCGAGGATGCGCTGCAGGAGGCCCTGATGCGTGCCTGGCAGGGCCGGCACACCTATCGCGAGCAGATCTCCTTTAGGGCGTGGCTCTACCGCATCGCGACGAACACCTGTCTCAACGCCATCGACGTCCGCAAGCGCGATCACGTCGAGCCAGGCCCTTGCCCGGACGAGCTGCTGACCGGCATTGCTTCGACTGAGCCCGGGCCCGCGGCTCGCTACGACAGCCATGAGTCGGTTTCGCTTGCCTTCCTGACCGTGCTTCAGGTGCTGCCCGCGCGTCAGCGCGCCGGCTTGCTTCTGCGCGACGTGCTGGCTTTTCGCGGCGACGAGGTGGCGAGGCTGCTGGAGACGAGCGTGCAAGCCGTCAACAGCACGCTCCAGCGAGCGCGCAAGACCCTTCGTGGCGGCTACGTCCGGCCGCGACTCCTCAATCCTCCCAACCTGCTCGAGCGCTACGTCCGAGCGTGGGAGGCGGCGGACGTGGTCAGCCTGCTGGCGCTGCTCCGCGAAGAAGCCGTCCTCAGCATGCCGCCCAGGCCGGCGGTCACAGGCGCGCGGGCCATCTGTGATTTCCTCGCTGAGTCAATCTTCCCCATCGCGCCGATGCGCCTGGTCGCCGCCCGCGCTAACCAGAGCCCCGCATTCGTCGCGTACATCAACGAGCGGCAGTTCGTCCTTCTGGTCATCGATGGCGATGGCGAGCGCATCGCGCGCATCCACGCCTTTGCCGATCCGCAGGTCCTGGCGCGCTTTGACGGGGGGCGGCTAGCTGGGTGACTGCGCCGGCCGGCGAAGGTGGATGAAGATCAGGACGGTGCTGACCAGCAACGCCGGCACGTAGCTCGTCACGATCACCCAATTGACGCCCAGGGGATAGTTGAAGACGCTGTAGCGCATCGACTCGATGATCGCGTTCACGGTGTCGGCCAGACCCACCACGACGAACAACCACACCAGCCCGACCGCGTAGCCGAAGCGAAGCCGCAGGGCGATCAGCGCCACCATGGCAAGAAGCGCCGTGAGCATGTCGCCGTATCCGATCATGGTGCGAAAGGCCATCGGGACGGCATCGCCCACGGCGCCCGGCGCCAGGATGGTCCCGCCGGCGATCCGAAAGACGTGGACCCAGACTAGCGGCACCAGCGCCTTTTCGCGAGGCAGCCTGGCGAGGCGGGGCGCCAGGTACCACCAAGCCGCGAGCGCGTACGCCACCAGCGAAAACGTGAACTGAATCCCGAACAGGACAATCGGCTGCATGGTCTCAAGACATATAACAAAGCGACGGCCTGAAACTCATCGGTTCTTCTTGCGCCGTGGACGGCGCTTACATCCTGATGACCACGATCGCGCCCTCGACCGATGCCGAGCTGATTACGAAGGCCGTGCGCGACTACTTCGAAGGCGGGTTCGACGCGGACGTCGAGGGCATGGACCGCGCCCTACACTCGGACCTCGTCAGGCGCCGGGCGCCGGTGGAGCCTGGTGCAAGCCTGCGAATCACGACCAAACAGAACATGCTCGATTACACGGCCGCCGGCGAGGGTAGGCCGGACGCAAAGGATCGACACCTCGACATCCGGATCGTTGAGGTGGCCCCAGAAATGGCCATCGTCACCGTCCGATCGACCACCTATCACGAATTCCTCCAGCTCGTGCCTACCGCAAGCGGATGGAAGATCGTGACCTCGCTCTGGCGATTCGCCGAGTAAGGTCGATCAGATCACCTCGGCGATGAGCGCAGCCGCTCGTGCGGCGGTGCCCGACTCGACCCCCGCGTAATCGACCGCCTGCGATGCGAGGGACTTGATGGCCTGGGCGATGCTCTCGGGCGTCGCCTCGTCGAAATCCATGCACTTTCCCGCGCGGTATCTCTGCAGCCGGTTGCGGACGTGGAAGTTCTGCTCGCAGTGATCGCGCAGCGGGAAGTAAAGGAACGGTATGCGAGCGGCCGTCAGCTCCATGGTCGTGCTCAATCCGCCCTGCGTCAGCGCCAGGTCGCAGGCGGCGAGGCGTCGGTTCAGGTCAGGCACGAAGCCGTGCACCTCGACCCCGTCAATGGCAGGCAGCCGGCTTTGGTCCACACGTGGGCCCGCCACAGCGATCATGTGGAGGTTCGGCACCAGAGCTCGAGCGGCAGGATAGGAATTCATGAGTCGAGCCAGCAGGTCGACGCCGACGCCTGAACCGCCGACCGACGCGATGCAGACGACCTCGCCGGGCGCGTAACCGAACTCCGAGCGCTGCGCCGCGCGGTCCCCGACGTCCTCACGGTTCAGCCCGAGGATGTACCCGCCCGTGAACTCGTAGTGCTTCTCCGTCCAGCCGCGGATCTCGGGCTGGCCCGGGCCGAAGTGGCCGGGCACGACGTCCTCCGGCCGGCCGATGAAGATGGCGCGGTCCCGAACACGTGGAAAGCGCTCGACCTGCTCGATCATGTCCGCGTTGTAGTCGGCGGTGAGGAATGCGTCGCGCTCGCCGAGGTTTGGCATCGGCAGCCAGGCGACGATGTCGGTCAGCCACACGTAGGCCGCCGTCTTCAGCTCCGGGTTCTCGTGCAGGAAGTAGTCGACCTCCCACGCCTCGTCGCCGATCCACAGGTCGTAGTCCCGTTCGCGGACGGGCCGCTCCCTGGGCCGAGCGTGCCTTGAGCGAGCTCCAGGCCACGGGCGAGAGTGCTCGCGTGCGCGACGACACCTCGCGCCGGCAGCTGACCCCACAGGAGCTCCAGGTCGGGCTTGCGCTGGCCGAAGGCAGGACGACGCGGGAAACCGCAGCCCGTCTGTTCCTCAGCCCGAAGACCGTCGAATACCACCTACGTCACGTCTACGACAAGCTCGAGATTCGCTCTCGCGAGGAGCTGCGCAGCAAGCTGCTGGGCCGCGCGGGCCTCTGACGCAACGGAACCCGTCGTCTCACAAACATGCAAGCGCCGGGGCCACAGAACCCCGGCGCTGAACGAACGAATCTAGAAGACGCGAGAAGAAGTTGTTACCTCTTCTTGCTGGCCTTCTTCTTGGCAGCAGGCTTCTTAGCAGCCTTCTTCTTAGCGGCCATGATGGTTTACCTCCTTCACGTTATTCCGGACCCGATGAACGTCTTTGGCGGGTCTCGGATGTATTGCTGTGAAAACGTCTGCGACTCGAGTTGGGTCACCTCTGTGATGGCAACCATGAGCAGCATCGCCTCTACAAATCGAATAGATACTCCATCAGGTCAACTCCTGTCAATGGAATGCGGATGATTTTCGTGTCTTGTGTCCACTGGTCGTCGTCATCGTTTCACGCGACGATCGTCTCGTAGTCTTGCGTCCGGTCGCTTTTGGAGACTGCCTCACGCGACGTCCAAGGAACACGTCGCGAACTTTTTCGTCACGGATCACGACGGGACTCAGTCCCGTTTCGCGCTGCAGTCGCAGCCACGTCGCCCGGGGAAACAGACCCAGCGTGTGGCGCTCGTGCACCGCACGCGCCTCGCCCCGTTGGTTGCGAAGAAGGATCGCGAAGTCGACCAGGTACGTGGTGTCCTTCGGGTCGGGATCGAAGATCCATTGCAGAAAGCGCAGTGCGCGATCGGGGGAATCCGTTCCTCCCTGATCGGTGCCCGCTTCAAATGTCTCGCGGACGAAGTCCGGGACGAAGAGGGCGACGCCACCGGGTCTGCAGTGCTCATAAGCGGTTCGGATCACCGCCCGCAGGTCACGTTCGGTGGTCATGTGGCAGATCGCGTCGTGGACGAAGACCGCGTCGAATGTTCGATCGAGGCGCACCGTGCGGATGTCTCCCTCGATGTGCTCACACTCGGGGTTGAGCTTCCGACTCACCCTGAGCATCCGCGGCGATCTGTCCACCAGGGTCATGGCGAAACGTGCTTTGAGGTGGAAGGCGCTGTTCCCGCCACCTGAGCCAAGCTCGAGCACAGTGCGGGGCGCGGGATTGGTCGCCTTGTGGAGAACGCGGGCGATGTAGGCGGATTCCCTTCGATACTCCCTGGGATCCGAGAAGACCGGCCACCATTCGGCCAGCTCGTCGTAGAGCTTCATGCCAGCAATAGCGTGACTCGTCGCCGGCGTCGCCTGACTAAGCCCACCTCGCCAGGGTCGCCCGGGCGTCTTCGATCAGGCGCTCGACCCTTCGCCGCGACACGGCGTATGCGGTGCGGCTTCGCCTTCGCAACGGCCGAACCAGCCCTGCCGCCGCCAGCACGCGGACGTGCTCGCTGACCGTTGGCTGGCTCATCCCCAGCGCGCGCGTTATCTCCATCACGCCCGATGGCACGGACATCAGGTGGATGAGGATGCGCACGCGCGTCGGCTCCGAGAGGACGCGCAAGCGATCGGCCACGAAGGCGGCGTCGCGGGTGTGGCGGATCGGCTCGAGGGCGCTTGCCGGGACTCCAACGTGCAGCCTGTCGCCGAGATCCGCGAGCTCGCCGCCGGACATGCAGAAGTAGATGGGAACAACGCTG
>WNEZ01001915.1_pt1 | contig 17637 bp, 5 predicted proteins | sample 5400521 | NCBI WGS metagenome assembly WNEZ01 (sample SAMN13153339, study PRJNA577476) | soil metagenome | isolation source: 120 cm saprolite under Douglas fir tree site 2 hole 1 replicate 1 | place: USA:California | collected 2015-04-18
CCCCCACGCCGCCTCCGCTTTTACCCTCGTGTTGTCAAGCGCGCTTATTCCTCGTTCCATCGCAAGCGACCGGGGCAGCAGGGATTTACCCTCAAAAAGCAGAGCTTCCGCGACATTCTTCTTATTTAAATGGCATTGCTCCCTAGAGGGTTTCGTCGCCGACCTGACTCAGCAGCAGATCGACGACTTCTACGGCGCTGACGATCCTCATAGTCTGGCGGGTCCACTGCTCGGCACGGCCACCACGCGGATCCTCTATGATGTCGAGCGCTTCCAACGTACCCAGACTGCCATGCCGAACGACTCATCGAAGTGGGAACCGGCGTCCGCTGCTACCGTAGCACGCGAAACGCACGTGAGCGACCTACCGCCCAATCAGCAAAGCAAGCTGCAGATCAGCTTCAGCTACTCCGACGGCTTCGGGCGTGAAATCCAGAAGAAGATTCAAGCCGAACCTGGACCGACTAGTGAAGGTGGTCAGTTGGTGAATCCACGCTGGGTCGGCAGTGGCTGGACCATCTTCAACAACAAGGGCAAACCGGTTCGCCAATACGAACCCTTCTTCGACGACACGCATGACTTCAAGTTCGGCAACCAGGTGGGCGTGAGCCCCATCCTGTTCTATGACCCAGTGGAGCGCGTGGTGGCCACGCTACACCCGAACCACACCTGGGAAAAGGTCGTCTTTGATCCCTGGCGGCAGGAGAGCTGGGATGTCAACGACACCGTTCTGAATGCTGATGGCTCGACCGATCCGAAGTCAGATGAGGACGTGAAGGGATTCTTCTCGCGGCTGCCTGACGCAGACTACCTGCCCACCTGGTACGAACAGCGCATCGCCTTGGCGGCGAACGATCCCGAGCGGGTTGCCGCGGACAAAGCGGCGGTTCACCGTCAAACGCCAGCCGTCGCCCACCTCGACACGCTGGGCCGAACCTTCCTCACCATCGCCCATAACCGCTTAGAGCGCAACAACGCCATCGTCGAGGAGAAATATGCCGCCCGTGTCGAACTGGACATCGAAGGCAACCAGCGTGAGGTGCGCGATGCCATCGCGCAGAACAGTGACACGTTGGGCCGCATCGTCATGCGCTACGACTATGACATGCTCAGCAATCGCACCCGCCAGGCCAGCATGGAAGCTGGCGAGCGTTGGATGCTCAACGATGTAACGGGCAAGCCGATCCGCGCCTGGGACAGCCGGGGCTTCCTGCGGCGCATCACCTACGACGCGTTGCGCCGCCCGACGGGAACGTTCGTAACGGAGAACGGCGTCGAACGGCTGGACGCGCGCACGGTGTACGGCGAAGGCCAGGGCGCGGTAAACAACCATCGGACGCACGTTTTTCAGGTCTTCGACGAGGCGGGCGTGGTCACTAGCGAAGCCTATGATTTCAAGGGCAATCTGCTGCGCGGTCGGCGCGAACTGCTGCCCAACTATCAGCAGGCCGTGAACTGGCAGCAAAACCCCGTGCCGAACGACGGCACATTTACCAGCAGCACGACATACGACGCGCTCAACCGGCCGACTGCCCTCACCGCGCCGGACAACAGCATCTATCGCCCGACCTACAACGAGGCCAATCTGCTCGACAAGGTGGAGGTGAACCTGCGCGGCGCGGCGGTCACAACGCCATTCGTTATCAACATCAATTACGACGCCAAAGGGCAGCGTGAACTGATCGCCTACGGCAACGGCGCGCAGGCCCATTACGAATACGACCCGCTCACCTTCCGGTTGACCAGGCTCCAGACGACGCGTCCCGTCGGGCTGAATGGGCTCGCTTCCCAGCTCTTCACGGACTCAGCAGTCGTGCAAGACCTGCGCTACACCTACGATCCGGTGGGCAACATCACGCGCATCGAAGACGCCGCGCTACCAACCATCTTCCACAACAACGAACAGGTCCAGCCGGTCTGCGCCTACACCTACGACGCGGTCTATCGCCTGATCGAGGCCCAAGGGCGCGAGCATATCGGGCAGACGGCGCACGACTTCAATCTGCTGAACGGCAACCGGCGCGATTTTGACTTCGCCGGGCTTGCCGACTTCATCGCTCACCCGAACGACATGCAGGTAATGCGCAACTACACCGAAGGGTACGCATACGACGCGGTCGGCAACTTCCAGTTTATGCGCCACAGCGCCAATGGCGGCGGTTGGACGCGCATCTACAAGTACGACGCCGCCAGCCTGCTCGAATCCGGCAAGCAGAGTAACCGGCTCACGAAGACAACGATCGGCAATGGAACTAGCTTCATTGAGACCTACACCTACACCGACGCGCAGGGCAACGACGTGGATGGCTGTATCACCGCCATCAACAACATGAAGCTGGTGTGGGACTCGAAAGACCAGTTGCAGCAGGTGGATTTGGGTGGCGGAGGAACGGCCTATTACGTCTATGACGGCGGTGGGCAGCGTGTGCGCAAGGTGATCGAGACCCAGAACGGAACGCGCAAGCAGGAGCGCATTTATCTTGGCGGCTTCGAGGTGTACCGCGAGTACAACGGCAGCGGCGCGACGGTGACGCTGGAGCGCGAGACGCTGCACATCATGGACGACAAGCAGCGCATCGCCCTGGTGGAGACTCGCACGCGGGGTGACGACGGATCACCGGCGCAGCTCATCCGCTACCAGTTCGGCAACCACCTCGGCTCGGCCAGTCTGGAACTGGACGACCAGGCGCAGATCATTTCCTACGAGGAGTATTATCCCTACGGCAGTACGTCGTATCAAGCGATGCGCAGCCAGACCGAGACGCCGAAGCGCTATCGCTACACGGGCAAGGAACGAGATGAGGAGAGCGGGTTGTATTACCACGGGGCACGGTACTACGCGCCGTGGGTGGGTCGGTGGGTGAGCTCTGATCCCAAGCATATGAAATTTCCTGATTGGAGTCCTTATTCGTACGCTCTCGATAATCCATTGTGTTTTGATGACCCTTCTGGTCTGGCCCCGGTATCACCTAGAGAGATTAATCTACAGTTCCGGACCAGAGAAATTTCGGATGCAATCAAAAAGCTTAGTGAGAACGTGGAAGAAATACAACGAGGGCTCCGAGATCTCAATGCAGAGGCCAAGAGGTTACAATCACAGAACCTAGATGTAGCGGAATTAAATGAGGAATATGAGAGCCTCAATAAACTAAGAGATAACAATGTGGCAGATTTGGAAGAGCAACAACGTGCAGCGCAAAGGCTTGGTGACGATATTAAGGCCAATGGCGGGGAACAACTACCGGCCGATGTTGAGCCTGGCAGCAACTTAGGTGCAGTAGTAGAGAAATATAAAGGAATAATAAGACAAAGACTGGGTACGGCAAATGGGCTGACGATAGCGGTACCAGAACCGCCAGTTCCAATAGAACCGCCAGCTCCAACAGAACCACCAGAAGCGATTGATATAGAAGGATGGAAAGGATGGAGGGGATTCTCAAGATGGTTTAGAAACATCATCGGTAAGAAGGAGATCAAAATGGGGGGCAAATTTCTCCCGTGGCTCGGCGTTGCGATGGCAAAAGATGAGGGTGAAGCGGGATTCGCAGTCGCCACTATCTTTTTTTGCGCGTCTAACCCTGCAATTGGCATCGCTTGCGGTGTTGTAGGAGTGGGAGTAATCGGAGTAACAATTGGACGCGCTCTGTATAGATGGTGGAAAGGGCCGGAAGCAGAAATTCCTCCGAACATCGAATTGCCCGTAACGGAACCAATCGAATATCCTGACAGACACGTCGAACACGTCGAACAGCCACCACCAGAGCCGGAACCGCCCGCTCCAGATATGATACATCTGTCTATTACGAAGAGGTATCCGGGCGATTGATATCTGCGAATGTGGAAAAAGAAAGGAGCCAGGTCTCGACTTTTGACACTATGAACTTCTTTGATATGTTTTGGAAGAGCCCATATCAAAGGAGGAAGCCATGGCAAGACCGTTACGAATCGCATATCCCGGCGCGATCTACCATGTCACGTCGCGAGGAAACGAAAAAAAGGACGTCTTCAAGTGCCCAAAGGACCCGGAGAAGTTTCTCTCATATGTGGAATCGGCAGTAGTGCGGTATGGAGCGGTAGTGCTTACCTGGCGCCTGATGCGCAACCATTATCATCTGCTACTGGAAACACCGTCGGTCAACCTTTCGCAGATCACGAGGCACGTCAATGGTGCATAGCCTGAGTGGCTGAAGACGGACTTCATCCTTGGCTATTTCGGCAGGAAAGCTCCGGATGGGAAAAATAAGTATCGGCGATGTGTGGAAGACCTGCTCGACAGTGAATACGAAAGTCCACTGCAAGCAATGATAGCCTCGACTGTATTAGGAGGTCGGAATTTGTCAGAGAAGTATCGGAAAGGCGCCTGCCACATTTTCCGCTCAACTTGCGCGGGAACTATCGTGAGCTGATTGAAGGAGGCTAGAAATGATTTTGCAGATTTCATCCACACAACTATCGCTCTACATGCAGAGCGACGATGGCGCCCGCGTTCAGCAGGCGCTTCAGGCGCTCGTGAGAGGTGTTCCGGCTAATGAAACAGCAGACCGAGTTCTGGGTGCCGGCACAGTTGCTGTCCTGAAAGGGCTTCAGACAGAGCTCGGGGGCAGTTTCCGGCATCAACAATCACAGGATCTGCCCAAAGCGATTCATGACAAGCCTGCCAAACATAGGAAATTAGGAGAACATCTGCTATGACACAGCACAACAACAATCTATCGCTTCATCAGCAGGGCAAGGACGTGGCCCTTTTACAAAGCCGGCTCAGTAACATTGGGTACACGATCGACATGACGGAGATCCTGGAAGAATTCTTCGGGGAGAGCACCTTGCAGGCTGTGCGGCTTTTCCAGCAACGGGAGGGACTTCACTTCACGGGTGTTGTTGATGCTGTGACGGCGCAGGCTATCGCGAACAGATATGAGTCGGATAAGACGGTTATCTTCCATCCGTCCCAAATGCCACATCAACCGCACTCGCCTCAACCACTTCAGCCCAGTGTGCCCATCCCCGCGCTCACTGGAGGAGTGGTTGCTGCTCCGGACGTACGAGGTACAACGTCGGCGCTAGCGCTGGGAGCCACTGGCGAGGCCGTGGGAGCATTACACCTGTCTCTGACCATGATTGGTCTGCCGATCGACACCGCTGAACGCGATGAGAAGCAGTTTGGCATTTCTACCGTGGCAGCCGTGCGCAAACTGCAAGCGTTGAGCGCTCTCCCGCAGAGCGGCGCCGTGGATGAACCAACGAAGCTGGTCATCAGCACAGCCCTTGATCGTCTTGGCGTGCGCATCTCCAGCAATGGAGCGCCCATCGTCATCAACAACAACTTTAGCGTTGAAGGGCATGTGACCGATCTCGACGGAGAGCCGATGCCGAGGGCTACAGTGGTCGCGCTCAACGTCAATCTTCGCAGCTCGAAAGAGCTACAACGCACGGCTACAGATGCGGCAGGCTTTTACCACATCTCTTATACCACCGATGCCTTCTCGCCAGGTCAGAGCGCGGCTGATCTTCAGATCGAACTGCTCAACGGAGATAGGACGGTCATCTTTACGTCCCCCATCACCTTCAACGCGCCGCGGCAAGCGATCATTGACCTGGCATTGGGCGGCCCGCAAAGGGAACAGCCTTCAGAACACTCAACGCTGGTCGCGACCATGATGCCGTTGCTCGGCAATCTGTCTCGTACGGACCTGAGGGAAGACACGCAATTCCGCGACCTCACCTTTCTTTCCGGCGAGACAGGCATTGATAAAGCGCGAGTCGCACTCTGGAGCATCGCGGCGCATGTGGCAAACAATACAAAGTTGCCTCCTGAACTGTTCTATGCCCTGTCCCGCCGCAATATTCCGGCGGACGCGGAGACCATCGCGCTAGCCAGTTCTACGCAGGGCACGGACCTGGCGGCCAACGCGCAACTTCTGCAAGAGGCCATTCTCTCGACGACACCGTCAGTATTGCAGAAGGCTCTCGACAGCGCCATCGCCGACAATGTGATTCCAGCCTCATATGCGGGCAAGGCAAAGGAAGACCTGGCGCAGCTTGGTACCCTTGCCAGTACGGCGGCATTGAACTCCGTCCATGGCATGGGCAAGACCTCAATTGCGTCGGTCATGAACGTCCTCACCGTTACAACTGATGTACAGCACAAATTTATTCAACTGTATGTCAATGTGTCGACTTCTGGCCTGCGGACATTCTGGAGCGATCTGTCCAAGAATCCAGCGTTCACATCGGCGCAGGTAGCGGACCTGCACTTTGGCGTCACCCTCGGCAGACTCACCCAGGGCCACCTGCCGCTGATCACGGAACTCGCTTCGATGCGGAGCGCGGGGAAAATCAAGCACGTCCGCGATCTGGCGCGTTTGACGGCGGCTGACTGGACTGCCTTATTACAAACACCTGTGAATGGCAAGCCCATCGGCATTCCCGCCAACATCACCGCGGCCACACCTGAACTGGCCGTCCAGACGTACGCCACCATGCTGGAGCGTGATTTCACGCTCGCGTATCCCACTGTCGCGTTCTCTGCCCGGTTAGCCAGCGACGAGAAATCTCCCTTCGCGGCCAAACAGGCGGTCACGACCTTCCTCGATGCGAATCCTGCCTTCGACCTGACGATTACCCATATCGACGCATACGCCAAAACAACGCCAATCACTGCGGATGTGCGCTCGACGCTGCTCACCGCTCAGCGCCTGGCGAAGCTCGATCCTGGCTACCCCGCGATGAGCACGCTGCTGGCCGATGGTATTCATTCAGCCAGGCAGATCTACGCTATGGGCCGCGACCAGTTTCTCGCGAAATATGCGAAAAACCAGGCGATCAGTGCTACCCAGGCCGCGCGCATGTACGACCGGTCTGAGCAGACCTATGGCATGGCTCTCTCACTCTTGACCCGCTTCAACCAGGCGCTTACTTCAGGGAGCCCGGCTGCGATCGGTTCCATCGATCAGCAGCAACTCGCGGAGCAACTCAAGCCATTCCCCAATCTGCAAACACTTTTCGGTTCCGACTCATACTGCGCCTGCCAGGACTGCCAATCCGTCCTGGGAGACGCCGCCTACCTGGTGGACATCCTGGAATTCCTCAGCCACCGCTCGGCAAGCGATGGACAATCCGTACGCGATGTCCTGCTGGCTCGCCGCCTGGATATTGCTCAGATTGAACTGAGCTGTCCCAACACCAACACCGCGCTCCCCTACATTGATCTCGTCAACGAATTGCTGGAGGACGCTGTCGCTCCTCCGGCTGATCCTGTTGCCGCCGCGCGGGCCCGCCAGACGACACTCACCACGCCCGAGCTGAACGCGAATCCCCAATATGTGAATGCCAATGCCTACACAAAGCTCGGGCAAGCAGTGTTCCCCTGGATCCTCCCGTTTGACCTCCCGCTCTCCGAGGCACGCACCTATCTGGGTCAGCTCAGATTAGATAGGGTTCAGCTGGCGCGCACCTTCCAGAAGCCGGCCGGTTATCCCTCGGCGCAGGCGCGGTTCCTTGCTGTCGAGGCGCTCGGTCTCTCGGCAATGGAAGCAGATATTATCACCGCCGGGACGCTGGCAGCCAGCAACCGATCCTGGGATTACTGGGGGCTGGCACAGAACGGCAACACCATTGTGGATCCGTATGATCCCACGAATCCCACGAAGACGATTGCGGGTACCTGGATCGACGTCCTCACACAGGCACGCGTCTTGCTTTCGCGCGCGAATCTCACGTACCAGGAACTGACGCACCTGCTGAACACCTTCTTCATCAACCATGACGGCACCGTCACTATTGTCTGCGATCCCCCGGACTCCTGCGATATCGCGACCATGACCATCGCGGGGCTGACGCAGGATAAACTTGACCGCATGCATCGCTTTGTGCGGCTGTGGCGGCGCCTGAGATGGAATGTGTACGATCTGGACGACGCCATCTGGATCTTGCAGCATGCTAAGCCCGACGGACCGGGCAGACTGAACGACCAGTTGCTCAGGCAACTCGCCGTGGTCGCGACTATCAGCAAACGTTACAATATACCCGTGCGCCAGGCGGTAACGTTTTTCCTGACCACGCCTGCGTTCGCGACGATCCCGACGCGCGATATTCCCACCCTGCCAGGAGAGAACGTCCAGAACTCGCTCTACCACGACTTGTTTGAGAATCTCACGATTCTCAACCCAACTGACCAGGTCTTTACCCTGAATGCTGACGGCACGGAGATCTTGCACATCAACCAGCATCCCAGGCTCGCCGAGCACAGCGCTACCCTGACAGCCGCGCTCCAAATCAGCAACAGCGACCTGAATCTGGCGATCACCACCTTTACCGACGGCACCCTGACGCTAGCGAACCTCTCAACCATGTACCGCACCTTGCAGCTCGCACATGTGCTGGGCGTCTCGCTTGCCGAGCTGATCACCCTGCTCGCGATCATCGAGGCACCCATCGACAGCGCTCCTTTTTACGAGCGTGTCTCTCCCTTTGACGGCACCCGGCCAGAGTCGCTGCCCACCTTTATCGACATGTTCCACACCATGAGCAGCAGTGGGCTGTCTATCGAGCAACTCGATTATGTGCTGCGCGCCGTCTACACCGCTGAATCCGGCATCGCCCCCGATGCTGTAATGGTCGGCACGTTGCTCCTGACGCTGCGTAACGGTCTCATCAAGCTTGCCGCACAGACAGCCTTCAGCGCCGATCCTACCGGCACAGCCACGCGCAAGGAACTGGCCAAGCTGCTGGCGCCGCCAGATGTGGACACGACCATGGCGATCCTTGCTGGCTCCAGTTCACTCTCCCAGGCCGCGCAGAATACGTTCATCGGGACCACACTTGGCGCATTCATGGACGCAGCCGCCGCGCAGACACACCTGCTTGGCACCGGCGCACTTCAGACGGGGCAATCCCGCTACGAGTATGTGTTGCAGAACATTCTGGCCTATGAACGCCAAACGCTTGGGACTGGCCTGGTGGTGCAGTCGCTGGCGCAGGTCCTCACTATCGCCACCGCGAGCGTAGCCCTCCTGGTAAATAACTGGTTCCCGTCGGCCAGTAATCCGGGGAAGTTCGCCATCGATGACTTCCTGGCGCTTCCTTCTCTTCCGCTGACCGATAGCGCGGACCCAATCTCGCCCACCGATCCGAACTACATGCCGTATTTCAGCATGTACGCGAAACTGGCCAGCACCGCTCTGCTGATCACCAGCCTCAACCTGAGCACCGATGATTGCAAGTGGTGGCACGAGAAGGGCGTCGGCCTCGGCTGGCTCGATCCGACCACCCTTCCCACCTCCGCTACCGCGACAGCGCAGGGGCGCTTCTATAGCTGGAACCGCCTGGTGACAGCAAGAGATGTGCGAGACCGCATCTCTGCCTCCGCGCCGAGTTTTGCGGCGGTCTTTGATCTCGCGGGTGGGGGCGTCCCTAAGGCTCAGTACCTGACAAAATTGGTGGCGCTAACGCAATGGCCGGCGGACACCTTGACGACTTTCTGTGGCGATCCCGCACATGCCGCGGACCATGGTCTGCTTTCGCTTGTCTATCCCGACAACTTCGTGTCCGAACGCGCGCTCTCCCGCTTGATTCCCTGCTTCAAGCTACTCAAAACCACTGGGATCCCAGCCGATGTGAGCGCGTGGATCGGCACGACCGTCAGCGCGGTGGCGGCTGATGCGATCAAACAGAGCGTAAAAGCCAACTATCCCAGCGATCGCTGGCTCACGCTCGCCAAACAACTGCGGGATGGGCTGCGCGAGAGCCAGCGCGATGCTCTGGTGGCTTACTTGCTCGCCCAAGCGCCCCCAGTCGTGCACTTGCAGGCGAATAACCAAACTCCTGTCCCTGTCAGCCCAACCCGCTGGCTCGATCCCAACGACGTTTTCGACTGGTACCTGATCGATGTGGAAATGGACTCTTGCCAGGAAACCTCGCTCATGGTGCAGGCCACGGCAGCGGTGCAACTCTTCGTGCAACGCTGCTTCCTGAACCTGGAACCGAACGTCACCGTGGACGCCACAGCCGATCAGGACTGGCTGCAATGGCAATGGATGAGCCAGTACAGGCTCTGGCAGGCCAATCGCGAAGTGTTTCTGTTCCCCGAGAACTGGATCGATCCGACATTACGTTCCAACAAATCGTCGTTCTTTACCGATCTTGAGCAGGAACTGAAGCAGGGCGACCTGACGAACGACAGTGCGGAAACAGCGCTCGAAAACTACCTTGAAAAGCTCGAAGCTGTGGCACGCCTGGATGTGTGCGGCACATTCCATGACATGGAAAACAATCGGGACATTTTGCACGTACTCGCGCGCACCCAGGGTTCGCCGCACATCTACTACATGCGGCAGTGGGTCGATTCATCGAGCTGGACAGCGTGGAAAAAGGTTGATCTGGATATCACCAGCGATCACATCCTTCCAGTGGTTTGGAACGTCAAGTCCTACCTCTTCTGGGCAATTGTCAACATCAAGCCCGATCAGAACGGCCAGCCGATCCCACCGGCAAAAGCCGATCCGAAGATTCCCTCCTCGCCGAATTTGCATCTTGAAGTGCAGCTTGCCTGGAGTCAGTACAAGCAGGGCAAATGGCAGGCGAAGCAAGTTGCGCCACAAGTGCTGGTGTTTCAAGGGAACAATTACTCTTCGTCCTCTCTTACGCTGAAATCATCGTTTAATGACTCGTTGCTTGAGATCGACATTTTCCTGGCTAATGATGATAGTCCGCGCGCCCACGTTGCAGCCTTCCTTCTCGGTGGAGCCGGAAACGGCGTTGAAGCGTTCATTGCTGAGCAATTTAAGAACGGTCTCAACGACGTAGGACCGCAGACCGCCAGCATTGGCCTGCTGAATGGAACTAAGCCATACATTCAGGTGCCTTTGGACTCAATTTTCGATGGCGAATGGATTGCTCCCAAGTTATTCATTCAGAAGTTCCTTTCGAATTCACGTCTGCGCGTGGGGCCGATGCACACGATGTACGACCTGTACAGCGCGTTGCTCAACGAACCCGTCTTGAATCAGGCCGACTACTACCGCCTGATTGTACCCCACCAAAATCCGACGTTTGACTCATCTTTACCGATCTTCTATCGCGATAGTGCACGGGAGTACTTCTGCGTCCCGACGATCTATTTCCAGAATGGGAACTACTTCACCATCAACGCGCCTGCTAATGTCTATCATCCCTTCGTCAGAGCGGAATATCGTTTCTGGCCGTTCTACCACGCGTTCGTTCCGCTGTTTGTCAGCCAGTTAAACACAGGCGGCTTGCAGACGCTCTACGCGCGTCAGCTGCAACTGGACCCCGCAAGGGTTGCCGGGAATGCGAACTTCGATTTCCTGAGCTACTACCAGCCCACGGACCTGGTGCTTCCACTCTCCAACGGCACCTATCCGACCGAAGGCGTTGACTTTGAACCAGACGCCGCATACGCGCTCTACAACTGGGAGCTGTTCTTCCACGCCCCATTTCTGATCGCCGGGTTACTGATGAACAATCAGAGATTCGGCGAAGCCAAGAAGTGGTTCGAGTACATCTTCAATCCAACGAGCGCTACTAGCGATGCCATCCCGCAGCGCTACTGGATCACTGCTCCTTTCTACAAGATGCAGGACTATGCCAACGAGCAGATCACAGCCTTGATGAAGGCGATCAACACGCATGATCCCGTGGCCGAACACCAGGTGGCAGCGTGGCGCCGGGATCCCTTTGATCCAGATATGATCGCGCAGTTGCGCCCGGTTGCCTATCAACGGGCTATCGTCATGAAGTACATCGACAATCTGATCAAATGGGGCGATCAACTCTTCAAGCAGGACACAATGGAGACGATTAACCTGGCCACACAGCTCTATGTCCTCGCGGCGGCGCTGCTCGGGCCCCGGCCTCAAATCGTGCCTCCTCGTGTTCAACCGCTGGTAAAGACGTACGCAGATCTTGAAGGCAGCCTGGACGATTTCTCAAATGAACTCGTAGCCGCTGAGAACGCTCTTCCCCCGGTGCGTGTGAACGTACCAACGAATGGCAATACACCGAAACTTCCTACCCTCAATACCCTGTACTTCCGCATTCCGCCGAACGAGTCCCTGTTCACGTATTGGGATACGGTCGCCGATCGCCTCTTTAAGATTCGCCACTGCATGAACATCCAGGGAGTCGTGCAGCAACTGCCACTGTTTGCTCCCCCGATCTCGCCAGGACTGTTGGTCGCAGCTTCGGCCGCCGGCCTCGATCTGGGCAGTATACTCAGCGACATCGACGCGGCAGTTCCGCCGTACCGCTTTAGCAGAATGATCAGGCAGGCCATCGAAATGTGCGACCAGGTCCGCTCCCTGGGTGGAGAACTGCTGCAAGCCCTTGAAAAGAGTGATGCTGAAGCGCTGGCGCGCATCCGTTCGGGGCGGGAGAAACAGCTCCAATCGGCAATCCTTGACGTACGCAACCGGCAGATTGATGAGGCCACGCAACAGCTCGATGTCCTTGCTAAGAGCAAACAGGCTTCTATCGATCGCGCCAACTTCTACGTCAATCGCGATCTGATGAACGGTTGGGAGGCTGCCGCGCTGGGTATCCAGGGGCAAGCCCTTATCATACAGGCCGTTGCCATTGCCCTGGAGACGACAGCGGCGGCCGGACATGCCGTGCCTTCTGTGCAGTTTGGCGCTTCAGGGTTTGGTGGTACGCCGCATGTTAGTCTCGTCATCGGCGGGAGTAATGTCGGCCACGCCTCGTCGGCGGGATCAAAAGCTTTGCGGATTGCCGCCGCAGTCCTGCAGACCGGCGCGCAGATGAGTTCGACGCTTGGCCAGTATTATCAGCGCCAGGACGAATGGAACTTACAGGGGACCCTCGCTAACGACGAGATCGCACGCATCGACTCTGAGACGATCGCGGCGCAGATCCGCCAGGACATCGCTACCAAGGAAAAGGAGGCGCATGCCATCTCCGTCTCGGAGGCCAGCGACGTCGATGACTTCCTGCACAGCAAATTCACGGACCAGGAACTGTATGATTGTATGATTGGGGAGACCAGCACCACCTACTTCCAGGCGTACCAGCTCGCCTACTCAGTGGCCAGGCAAGCCGAGCAGTGCTTCCGTCGCGAACTGGCGGTCTCAGACGATAACTTTTACATCCAGTTCGGTTATTGGGACAGCCTGCGCAAGGGGCTGACCGCCGCCGACAAGCTGGAGTATGACCTGCATCGCCTGGAATCGGCGTATTATACGCAGAATGCCCGCGAGCTTGAACTGACCAAGCATGTTTCACTGGCGCAAATTGATCCCTACGCGCTGATGGAGTTGCGCAACAGTGGTACATGCCTGATTTCTCTTCCTGAGCTGTTGTTCGACCTGGATAATCCCGGACATTATGTCCGGCGCTTAAAAACAGTCGGCGTGACAGTTCCATGTGTCGTGGGGCCATACAGCGGGGTGTCGCTTACCCTGTCGCTTCTCGACAATCACATCCGCGTCTCGACCGATACAAGCGGCGGTTATCCAGGGTCGAACTACGACACCGGGTTCATCAATGATCCGGGCGGAATCGGCGAAATCGTGACCAGCAGCGCTCAAAACGACAACGGACTCTTCGAACTGCGCTTCGAAGACGAACGGTATCTACCCTTCGAAGGTGCGGGAGCCATTTCAAACTGGCGCCTGACCTTGAATAACGTCTACCCGCAATTCGACTACTCGACCATCAGAGATGTGGTTCTGCATATTCGCTATACGGCGCGTGATGGGGGCAGCGCGTTTGCTCAGGTTGTGAGTAGCGCGGTCAGAGCTGATCTCAATGCCATTGCGCTCACCAAGAGCCGCAAGGGGCTGTATCGCCTGTTCAGTGCGCGTCAGGATTACGGCAGCGCGTGGGCGCGTTTCCTCAATCCTGGCCCCGGCAACGACCAGGTCTTGAATCTACCGATGCCACCCGAACGCTTCCCGTTCTTCACCTATGGCCTTGATCTCAGGGTCGCGACCATCGATGTGTTGTCCAAAACGGGCGATGCGGGCGACTACACGCTCGTCATCACACCTCCAGGAGGTACAGCAACTACTGTGACGTTCTCTGCTGATCCGACCCTGGGCGGCGTTCATCACTGGGAGAAGCCCAACGTGAGCCCAAAGATTGAACTTGGCAAAGTCCCATCGAACGGCACCACTCCGCCCACGTGGAGCTTCAAGTTGAAGAAAGCCTCAGCTACGGATTTTCGCTCGCTGACCGGGGACGATCTAGACGACCTCGTGCTGATCGTGGGGTATCAAGTCTCATGATCGCCAATGAAACGGATATTCGCTGGATCGCAGAGCGTATCGTTGCGCTCTGCGATCCAGCTCGGGTTTACCTGTTCGGCTCATACGCCAAAGGCACCGCACACGAGGAAAGCGACCTTGATCTGCTCATCGTCGCTCCCAGCGCCTTACCTCGCCTGCACCGCGGCAAGGTCCTCAGCGCGGCGCTCAGGACCTTTCCCTGCCACTTTGATCTCCTCTTCTTCACTCCGCAGGAGTTAGAAGAAGAACTGAAAGACCCGTACTCCTTCATCTCGTGCATTACGGCGAGCGGACGGTTGGTGTATCGAAAGAAAGAGGGTGAAGCATGCAGACCACCATTCAAAATTGGATGGTCGGATTACCCTCATCGAGGCTCTTCCGAGCCTTTGCTGATTCAGGATGAATGAGAACCCAGAGTCGTGGGGGATCAAACTTGGCCCGTGTACTGGTTACATAGGGGTAAGCATAGCTAAACATGAAACGTGTACGCTCAGCAAAATGGTAGGTCATGCTGATTGACTCTTTTGCCTTCACAAGCGGATTGAGGAGAAGGGTTTTGAAGTTCGAAAAGTCTCTCCCTTGCGAGATCCTCTCTTGTGAGCGTTTTATCACGCATGCTTGTCTGGCCCTGCAGGCCAATTCATCTGCTTAGCGTACACGTTTCATGTTCAGCTATGCTTACCCCTTGCCGGGCAAAGGCGCGCCCCAAGCTGCTTACTGATGTGCCAAAAACGGTCAGGCATAACGTCTATTCTAAGATACACCTCGCATGAGATGCATCATGAGACACAGCAACCCATACAGGAGGGCGAGATGATTCTTCTTACTGAAGTTGGGGCCTTTGCCTCTGCACCTACCAAGTCGGGAGTGGACGTGCAGTTTGGGGTGTACCTGCCGGGGATTGAGCCGCAGGACGGCTACGAGGTGCTTGTGCGCGTGATCCACAAGGACGACCGCTTTGTCCCACAGATCGGCACCCTCGATTTTTCCCTAACGCCTGTGGTCGGCTCGCCAAATAATCTCTGGCATGCCCAGGTCACCATTCCTGTCAGGCCTGGGACCAATTTTGGGCAGCCTGGCACCTATCTGTACCGCTACCAACTCCTCCAAACGATTCCCGCTACTGCCACGAAGAACGTGGTCACTCGCTGGTTTACTGACCCCTTTGCCCGCGCAACGGATGATGTGGGTGAGCTTTCGGCCTTCGTCACTCCGGGCTCTGTTGCAGACTTTGTGTGGACTGATGATGCCTGGAAAGTCCCTGAACTGGAAGATCTGGTGGTCTACGAGCTGCATGTCGAAGAGTTCAACAGTACCTTTGACGGGGTCATCGAACGCTTGCCTTACCTCAAGAGCCTTGGCGTCACGTGCCTGGAGTTGATGCCAATCACGAGTTTGAAGTTGGACTTCGACTGGGGGTATGGGCCGCTGCACTACTTTGCTCCGTGTGAACGTTGGGGTGGCGTGCAGGGACTCAAGCGTCTGGTCAATGCCTGCCATCATGCAGGAGTCGCGGTCATTCTCGATGTAGTCTATCAACACGTTGATGCGACCTTCCCCTACCATTTGGTCTACGAGAATGCTGGCCTTCTGAGTCCCATGATCAATGGGGCTGGTCCGTTCGGCCCCGAGATTGACTTCAGCCAGGAGTTTGCCCGTGAGTATGTCCAGGCGGCGAACTTTCACTGGCTTCACGAGTACCATGTGGACGGTTTCCGTTACGACGAAGTCACCGATCTCTACGATGGGCCTACCGGGATGAAGTACGCCAAAATCGCCTTCGATGTGTATGATGAGTCGCTGAGGATCCCCCGGTTTACCCCCTCTGGCGGCGTAGCTCCAGGTGAATACAGTCGGGTCATTCAGTGCCCCGAAGCACTGAATCGGCCGCAAGAAATCCTCAGCACCACCTACTCCAACAGCACATGGCAGGATGGACTCCTGAACAAAGCGGAGGACATGGCGAAGTTCCACTATGTGGATGAGAGTTTCGTGCATCTGCTTGATACGCGTTCCGTTGGCTACCCGGACACCAAAACAGTGCATGACATTGCTAACGATCCAGTCGCTATGCCCGTTGCACCCTTCCAGTACCTGGAGAGCCATGACCATAGCCAGTTGATGTGTTTTGTGGGGGAACTACCGGGTGACGTCCCATTCGGGGATAGAAGCAAATCCTACAAGCTGCAACCCTTTGCAATCGCGCTGTATACCTGCCAGGGAACGCCAATGCTCTGGCAGGGACAGGAGTTCGCAGACAACTACGTTCTGCCGGACCAGGGGAATGGGCGCATCTGCTTCCGGCGCGATGTGAACTGGGAGTACTTTTATGACGATTTTGGGGTGCCGCTCGTGCGTCTCTATCGGATCCTTGGAACGCTTCGGCACACCTGCCCTGCGCTACGCAGTCGAGAATCCTTCTTCTATAATGCCCAATCCAGGACTGGCGATGGGGTAGTGGCTTACAGGAGACAGTCCACAGTGGCGAAACAAATTGCCATGGTGTTCCTCAACTTCTCTGATGAGCCCCAATCGATCGCGGTTCCTTTTCCAGAGCCAGGTAGCTATCGAGAAAGGATCGATGATGATGTGCGTTCAGCTCCCCTTGAGATTGCAGTCGGAAGTGCGAACCAAATCAGCACGGTCGATGTGCCAGCTAACTATGGCTACCTCTTCATCAAGTGAAGGCAGAAGGTGCGATTTACAGGTGCAGAAAACCGCTTGTATTCTCTCACATGATAGCAGTAGAGCGAAGCTACATTACTTGCGGGGATACTCTCAGCTTTCGTAAAGCTATGAGCTTGATGAATGCACGCCCACATTCAAGATATATCCTCGACGTTTAATATGCTCAACGAAGCTTTGAACTTCAGATAAGGGCCGTTTTTCAAGACAACTGAAACCTACAGTTCAAAAAGCAATCCGACCTGCATTTTGTTGTCGCTTGCTCTAGCAAATAAGCAGTAATGATTGTATCATCTCCGGCTATGCCAAGTTGTCTGCTTGGCACCTTCTGGTTAATATAAAGGTGTGAAGCCCCTCAAGATGTAGCTTCACACCTTCTCTATTTGATAGCTACCTACTTCTGGCCAGTAAAGCTAACAGCAAACATCAAGTTAGCTGTCAAAGAAGTCGTTTAACCCCTCCATTGCGGCTTTCTGCATCGTTGGTAGCACATGTGAGTACGTATCCAATGTCATGCTAATCTCACTGTGACCCAGAATCTCTTGTACCACCTTGGGATGGACGCCCTTGCTTAACAGCAACGTAGCCGTGCTGTGGCGAAGGTCATGAAAACGGACGTCAGGTAAACCAGCTTTCTTCAGTAGCTTCTTTAACTCCTCAAGGACATCGTGTCCGGGATGCAGATGTTTACCAG
>WNEZ01004661.1_pt1 | contig 17629 bp, 14 predicted proteins | sample 5400521 | NCBI WGS metagenome assembly WNEZ01 (sample SAMN13153339, study PRJNA577476) | soil metagenome | isolation source: 120 cm saprolite under Douglas fir tree site 2 hole 1 replicate 1 | place: USA:California | collected 2015-04-18
AGCGATCTTCGAGGCGAGAAAAAATTTCCCGGGCGCGCTCAACGGCGTGAAAGGCCTGGTCGTATTCGCCCACAAGAATCATGGGTTGAATGGAACTGCTCAGGGTCCGGGCCATTTCCTTCCAATCGCGGAGGGACTCATAGAGCTGGATAGCGCGCTGGTGATGCTCGATGGCAGCGCGATAATCGCCAGTGGAATAGAGAGCGTTGGCCATCGCGCGCAATGCCAGAGCCCGGGCTGCTTTGCGGCGCAAGCGTTTGGCGATGAGGATGGCAGCTTCGGCCAGGCACAGCGCTTCCTTGGTGCTGACGCGAACGCGTTGGACGACGAGTTGGGCGAGCCGCTCGATCGTGGATTGGCGGATTAATTTGGGGTGTTTAGAGAGGAATTTACGGCGCGCGGCTTCGCTCGATAGTTGTCCGAGCTCGGCGATGAGCGCGTCACTTGAGACTTTTGTGCGGACGGCGGGCATCAGCAAAAACCAAGTTCTTCGAGCTGGCGCCGGAGCCGCTCTATGCATTTTTGGCGGGTGAAGCCGATGGAGCCCACGGCGAGGCCGAGTTCGGCTGCGACCTGAGCGTATGGCCTTGACGGCGTTTCGAAGAAGAGCATCTCAACCAGGCGGCGGCATTGGGGTGTCAGGACCGCCATCGCCTCGCGGAGCATTTGCTCTTCCTGAGTTTGCACCACGAGGGTCTCCGCGATCGGCGGCGTCTCCGGCTCCAGCGAATTCTCTTCGCTATCGCGGCTCACCACCCGCTGGCTCAACCGCTTCACGCGGTAACATTCGTGATGAGCGACTTGCATGAGCCACTTGGGCAATGCTCGAGGCTCGCGCAATTCCGGCAGGCGCACAAGCAGCTCCACGCAGGTGGCTTGGAACACATCGGCAGCCTCGTGAGGAGGCAGATTGTACTTTATGGGGATCGAATAGATAAGCGCTTTGTATTTATCGATGAGCTGGGCCCAGGCAGCTTCATTGCCGGAAAGACACTCTTTCACAAGACGCGTGTCGTTCCACTTTGTTGCCCGCTTGTCTGGCGCCATGGTCCTCGCCGGGCTCATCGAGGGGCGCTCTCCCGTCCAGTCTTCAGATAAAGCTGCTCCACATTCCAAAGAACATAGGGTTCGAGAACGGCGGGATGGAAGTTGCCGACGGAATTTTTGGCGCCCGCCAGGATGTCCGGGCTGGCCAGAAAAATCGTGGGTTGATATTCGGCGAGAATTTCCTGTGCGCGATCGTAGAGTATCTTTCTCTGTTCGAAGGTGCGTGCAGACATCTGGTCTTCGACGAGGCGGTCGATTTCCGCTTCCCACGGAGTTGCGGGATGCGGTTGCGAGGGGTTCCAGAGATGCGTGCCGCCGCTGGAGAGCCAAACGTTGATGTCGGAATTCGGGTCAGCATCGTAACTTGCGATACCCATTACGCAGGCATCGTATTCCTTGGTTTGCGTGACACGATCGAGGAGGGAGCGGAATTCCAGGGGAACCACTTGCACGTGCATCCCGAGCTGCTTCAAATCATCCTGAAGGAGCGCCGCCATTTTGGCGCGGTCGGCATTGGTAGAACTCGTGAGGATGCTGAATTCCACGGGTCTGCCGTCGGAATCCTGGAGCGTAGACTCCCCGTTCGCCCCGGTGGTCCAGGAAAAGCCGGCTTCTTTAAGCAGGGTCCGAGCGCGATCGAGCGAGCGTGGCGGTTGAGGAAGATTCGCGTCGCCCCAGCGCTTGTTGCCCGGGGTGACCAAGCCCCAGATCGGAGTGCCGCGGCCCTGGTAGACGAGGCGGACAATGGCTTCGCGATCCGCGGCTGCGGAAACCGCCTGACGGAATTTCACCTCGCGGAACCATTTTTGTTTGCGTTGCAGATCAGGCGACGCCTTTTCGCCGAGGTCATTCAAATTGAAGAATAGAAAATTATATTCAAGCCCCGGGCCGGCATCGGTGACCGTGTAGCCATTCTGCTGGCGGGAGAGCACGGCGAAATTTTCAGCGCCCAGCTGGCTGATCATATCGGTTTCGCCGGATTGAAATTTCAAAACCTGAGCGTCGGCGTTGGGGACGAAGAGAAAGACGAGTTCGTCGAGATAAGGCAGGCGGTTGCCTTTGCTGTCTGATTTCCAGTAGTAGGGGTTGCGTTCGAGGACCAATCGCTGGCCGGCGACGTATTCCTTCAAACGGAAGGGCCCGAGCCCGGCCCATTGATTCGCCGCTGCGCTGAGGGAACTGATTTGCCCGAGTTTGCCTTCCTGGAACGGCTTTTCGAGTAAATGTCGCGGCAGGACGGCCAGGCCGTCGAACAGCCGCTCACCGGCGCCGTAGGGTTTGACCATTTGAAAGACGATCGTTTGCGCGTCAACCTTTCGGACGGCGATTGGCTTGCCGCCGACAATCAAGAGGTCGCGTTGCGGCGCGTGCGTGTTTTCGTCGAGATAGACGCGGAAGGAGAAGAGGACATCATCCGCATCCATTGGTTGGCCGTCGGAGAATTTCAGGCCCTTTCGGAGGACGAGAGTGTATGTCAGTCCGTCGGGAGAGACTTTCCAGGATTTGGCCAGCGCAGGTTCTGTTAGTTGCGTGGCCCGGTTGATGTGGATGAGATCCGCTTGCATGACGCCGATGACTTCGCGGGAGCGGGCGTCGGCGGCAATCAGAGGATTCAGCGTCTTGGGTTCGCCACGGAGAGAGACGACGAGGCGTCCGCCGGAGCGGCCGACTTCGCCAGGAACCACGAGCAATTCCTCTTTCCCATTATTCTGCTGCGGCTGGATAAGGGCTGGGTGGAAGACAAGCGCGGAGAAAACCAGGAACATCCGGAAAAGAATCCGGCAGCGTGCGACCGTAACTGGGCAGTTTCTCACGCCAGGCTCCCAAGACTCCTCTTTTCTATCTTGTACGCCCCGGGGCTTTCCTGCAACGCGCTAGCTAACCCCAGGTATCCAAGGAAGAACGGCACCATGATGACGGCTGGAAGGTACATCCACCAGTAGGAGACAAGGACGCTGTATTGCTGGAGATTGGAGAGCAGATTTCCCCAGCTTGGAACGGGTTCCGGCACACCGAGCCCGAGAAAGGAGAGGGTCATTTCGGCCAGGACATATTGAGGGATGAGAATCGCGGCCTGGGTCAGGAGGACGCTGGAGGTTTCGGGAAGAATGTGGCGGCGGAGGAGGTAGAGGTCGGAGGCTCCGAAACCTTGGGCGGCGCGGACAAAGTCGCGTTCTTTGGCGCTAAGAACAATGCCGCGGACGAGGCGGGCGGGACGCGCCCAACCGACGGCGGCGATCACGACGACGATCAGGAAAAAGGCCTGGAGAGGGTTAACGGCGAGAGGTAGAAAGGCCCGGATGGCAAAAAGAAGATAGAGCCACGGCAGGGCGAGGAAGAGTTCGGCGATGCGCATGAGCAAGTCGTCTCGCCAACCGCCGTAGTAGCCGGCCGCGGCGCCAATGCACCAGCCGATGAGCAGCGTAAAGCCTGCGCCGAGGAGCCCCGCGAGCAGCGATACCTGGCCACCAAAGAGCAGCCGGGATAATTGATCGCGACCGAAGGCGTCTGTGCCGAGCAGATAAATTCGCTCGTGGTCGGCTCCGAATAGATGCAAGCGCGCGGTGAGGAAGCCTAACAAGCGATAGCGGTCGCCGCTCACGAAGAATTTCAGCGGAATGGGTTGCGTGGTGTTTTCAGCGTATTGGTCGAATGTGCCGGGGCGTAATTGAAGCGAGTAGACAAAAGGACGCAGGTGGAGATGTTTCTGCGCGTCCACAAAATGCGGGCGCATCGGCGGCAAGTAGGGATTTTTGCGATCCTGTTCGACCGGATTGTAAGGCGCGAAAAATCCTGCACAGAGGACAATGCCGTGCAAGACGCCCAGGACCAGCAACCAGATTGCAATTTTGCGTCCACGGCTCATCGAGCGGCACTCTCCGTGCGGATTCGCGGGTCCAGACAGTAAAGCAGGATGTCGGCGAGGAGATTGCCTGCCACAAGAAAAATGGTGGAAAACAGGACGCCGCCGATTACGACATAGATGTCGCGGGCCAGGATGGCTTCCAGCAGGAATGGCCCAAGTCCCGGCCAGCTCATTACGACCTCGATGAGAAGAGAGCCGCTTAAGAGCGCGCCGATACTGAAGCCGAAGAGAGAAACGAGCGGATTCGCGGCGGCGGGCAAAGCGTATCTATACAAGAGTGTGCGACGAGGAATGCCGTGACCCTTTGCCGCCAATAGAAATGGAGCCTCGAGCACTTCTGCGACTGCTGCACGGACGTGACGAACGAGGAGAGGAAGGGCCGAAAGCACGAGCGCGGCGACTGGCAGAGCCATGTGTCTCACTAGATCGCGGATTTTGTTGAGCAAGGAAAGAGACTCGAAATCCACAGAGGCCATGCCGCCCGTGGGGAACCAACCGGTCTTTGCTGCGAGCACGAGGAGACCAAGTGCCAATGCCAGATCGGGGATGACCAGAAGCGCCGCGGTGCTCCAGGAAATCACGCGATCGGGAAATCGTCCGAGGCGTTCGGCGCTCCAGACTCCGAGAGGAAGGGCGATCGCCCAGGCCAGGAGTGTTGCGGTGATTGCGAGCAGCAGAGTGTTTTTCGCGCGCACCAGCAGGAGCGGCGCGACTGGACTGTTGTAAGCAAAGGAAAAGCCCATCTGGCCGTGGAGCACGGAATTCAACCAGGAGAGGTAACGAACCGGCAGGGGGCGATCGAGTTGATACTGGGCGCGCAGTGCCACCGATGTTTCCGGGGCAATTTGCGGGTTCAGGCGCATTTCGTCGAAGTAGTTGCCGGGCGCAAGCGTGGTGAAAAGAAAGGCCCAGGGTGAGCGAGGAAGCCGCGGCACGGCTGCAAGGAGTTGCCGCGTGGCTTCGTGACTGGGATTCCGCAGGATTTTGGGGGACGGGGCAAACTCGATGATCCGGCCGTGGCTCATGACTGCGATCTCGTCGGCAAGGTGAGCAGCCATGGTGAGGTCGTGGGTGATAAAAAGGAAAGTCATTCCGAGGGAGGATTGGAGTTCCAGGAGAAGATTCGCGATCTGCGCCTGGACCGAGCAATCGAGAGCCGAGAGCGCCTCATCGAGAATGAGCAATTTGGGATCGAGCGTGAGTGCTCGGGCGATGGCCAGGCGCTGGCGCTGACCGCCGCTCAATTCGGACGGAGGACGGTGGGCGATGTCTGGAGAAAGACCAACGCGTTCAAGCAATGCAAACGCGCGCGTCTTCATTTCTTTGCGGCTTAGTTTTCCCCGCAGGACCAATGGTTCAACGAGGATTTGAAGAATAGTCCATCTTGGATTCAGGGAGCTTGCAGGATCAGGAAAGATAAGCTGGATTTGCGGGCGAATCTGGCGGAGATCGTGTTCCGGCGCGCCGGCCAAATTTCTCCCTTCGAACCAAAGATTGCCCGCGGTGGGCGTTTCGAAGCAGGCAATGCAGGATGCCAGCGTGCTTTTGCCCGAGCCGGATTCACCGACGATCGCGAGCGTGGTGCCGGCGGAAACGCTGAAGGATACGCCATCCAGAGCGACAAATTCTTGCCGCGCACCGGCAAAGTTACTTTTTGCGTAGCGCTTCGCGAGATTCTCGACTTTTAGAATGGCTTCCATAATTCGTCAGCGCCGAACGGCTTCACTCCTTGTACTTGAAACAGGAAACCATGTGCCTCTCCCCCAACCTCACCAACGCGGGTTCAAGTTCCCTGCAAACATCCATTCTCACCGTGCATCTCGGCTCAAACGAACAACCTTTTCGCGGCAACGATGCTGGCAACGAATTGCCAGGGATGACCGGCAGTTGATACTTGCGGCTTTTTTCGTTGTCCCCGGAAATGGCTGGAATGGATTCGAAGAGCGCCCTTGTGTACGGATGTTGCGGCGATCGAAGCACTGTTTCCGCAAGACCCCGTTCGATCACCTGTCCAGCGTAAAGAACCAGAACGCGATCGGCGAAGCCGAAAAGCAGGGCGGGGTTGTGGGTAACAAAAATCATGGCGAGTCCGAGCTTTTCCTGGAAAGAACGAAACACGCCGAGAATTTCCATTTGCGTTACCGGATCCAGCGCGGCTGTCGGCTCGTCGGCAATCACTACCGCGGGATTACACGCGATTGCCTGGGCGATCAGTGCACGCTGCCGCTGACCGCCGCTAAGTTGGTGAGGGTAGGATCGCAAAATACGATCCGTCTCCTTCGGGAAAAATTGGGTGAAGATTTCGCGCGTACGTTCGTTCAAATCCCTTTTCTTCGGGGATTGGTGAGCGGCAAGGACCTGGCGAACTTGCTCCCCGACGCGCATGGTGGGGTGTAGCGCGAGCGACGGCTCCTGAAATATGGGAGCGATCCGGGCGCCGCGGATCCGCCTGATTTCCTCGTCTTTGGCTTGGAGAAGATTTTTGCCTTCAAATAAGACAGCTCCGCCACCGATGTAACCGTTCGGAGGAAGAAGCCGCAAGATCGAAGCCGCGAGCGTGCTTTTGCCCGAGCCCGATTCGCCGAGCACACCCAGAATTTCGCCCGGCATCAAGTCGAAACTCACACCCGACAAGACAGGGCGAGAGCGGACTTCGCGCGACCGATAGGAAACGTGAAGATCCTGGATTTCAAGAACGGACGCCATGGTCCGGCCAGAGTCGGCCTACCCCCACTGCGATTCATGTTGAGGCAGGAAGCAGGGAGGGACAAGGGAAACGTGAACAGCCGCACACCAAAGGTAATTCGCTACCGTCGGAAGACGACAGGCAGGCCGCTAAAAAAAGGATTGCAGGAATTCAGGAGGGTGGAATCCCTGCAACCCAATTTGGGCCGATGCCCTGGGCCCAATAACGAGCTTTCGCCAGGCGACCAACCCCGCAAACTGGGCGGCTAGCGAGTACCAGCCGCTGCCGCAGCCGCCGGCCGATTGGCCGCAGCCACGTCTGTGCGGGGAGTCATCGAGAGAACGATGTATTCGCGCTCTTTGCCGTCCGCTTCGGGGACGCGAAGCAGCATCTTGTCCTTGTGAATCCGGAATTGAGCGGTTTCGCCGACGGGCAAGAGCACCGGGTGCTTGTCATCCTTCGGCTGGATGCGATACGTCACGCGGTCCGTTTGCAGGACGTATTCCTGACACAAGAGCTGCTTGGTGTTTTTATGCTGGCCGTCGGTTCCAAGAATCTGTCCGGCGATGGTCTTGCCATCCTTTTCGGAGTAACCGCACGCCGAGGAATCCATTTGAACCAGCACGGCCTTTTCGTAGGGGGGTGGTTCCTTGGGTTGAACCAACAAGGCCGTCGCGAAAAACAGAACTGCAACCGTGGTTGCTCGCATCCTGATCCTCCTGAAGAGTATTTAGCGCCGATCTTGATGAAACGCGAGATAAGGGCACCATGCCGGGACAGCGGCCTGGCTTCTAGAAGCCAACTCTCCCACTGGTCGCCGCCCGGTTATTTCAAAAGGGGGCCTTGCACTGGAGAAAATATAGGGGTGGGAAGGTTGAGCAGGTTCCCACAAACTCTTGATTTTCGGGGCTTAAGATCGAGGACAGGGCGGTACTAGTGGGGTTCTATTGAGAAAATTATCGGGACGTTGCTACTCTGTGAGTTCCACAGCCCACTTCAGCTTCTACACGTGTCCTTAAAAGGCGTGAAAACATGGATTCCGATAAACTGCGCATTGCTCGCGACAAACTTACCCGCGTCTTCCGGTACCTGGAAGCGCTGAACCAACACCGCAATCCCGCTAAACGGCAGATTCGCGAACAGCCGTGGAGCCTGTGGCTTCATGGGCTGCCCAGCCATCCGACGATTAAGCGTGGGGCGGCAAAATCCAGTGCCTCAAAATCCAAGGCCAAGGAAAATCAGCCCGGCGAGAGTGATGGCGTTGGGGATTTCCTGCTGAAGGTCCAGCGCCCCGCATTAACGCGGCCGCCAGAGCCACCGGAGGAGATAGCCAATTGGCTCAAGGCTGGGTGGGACAATCCTTCGGAGGAGATTGCTTTTCGGGAAAGCCAGGCTGAGTCCGATCCGTCCGGAAGCCCCCGCGTTGCGAAGTTCGATGAGGACCAGGCAAGAACCGCGGCTCTGCAACGCTGGAAACTTTCGCGCGATGAGTGGGCGAAGGATGAGCGGCCGGCTCGCGCGGCGATGAAGATATTTGAGACGTTGTATGCGCTCTATGGGCGGATCGAACGCGAGGCCGAGCGGGTGGAATTGGTTCTGGGGGACGGCATACTCAGCTGGCGGCGGGCCGAAGGGAACATTTATCATCCGATTCTCCTGCAGCGCCTGCAACTGCAGTTCAATGCGTCCGTGCCGGAGTTCACGATTTCCGAAGCGGATCATCCCGTTGAACTGTATTCGGCGCTGTTTCAAACGATGACGGACGTGGACGGGCGCGCGATCGGCCGCTGCCGTGAAGAACTGGAGCAAGAAGGGTTTCATCCGCTGGTGAATGGATCAACCTCGGGATTTTTGAAGCGCCTGGTTATCCAGTTATCTCCGCGGGGAGAGTTCCTTGAGGATAATGCGCCTGCGGAAGAGCAGAGTGACCCCTGCATCGGACGCGACCCGCTTGTATTTCTGCGTGCACGTACGCTGGGATTCGCTGCTTCCATTCAAGGCATCCTTGCGGATTTGCGCACGAGGGAAGATCTTCCGTGGTCGCTCTTGAACATTGTCGGCGAAGAGTCCCCGAATCGAACCGTGGATGAGCCGGAGCCAGCCGTAGTTGAGGCGGCAGAGACCGCGGCAGAGGTTCTGCTGAGCAAACCAGCGAACCCGGAACAAATTCGAATTGCGCAGCAACTGGAGCTGCACGGAGGAGTGCTGGTGCAAGGCCCGCCAGGCACCGGCAAGACGCACACGATCGGGAATCTGATCGGGCACCTCCTGGCGCAGGGCAAGAGTGTACTGGTCACCAGTCAGGCGACGAAGGCATTGCGCATGGTGCGGCATCATATCGTGCCGGAATTGCGGCCGCTGTGCGTGAGCCTGCTGGAAAGCGACCTTGAGAGCCGGAAGCAGTTGGAAAGCGCGGTGGGCTCGATCGCCGAAAGGCTTTCACGGGCCGATGCGGTTTCCTTGGAATTGGAAGCGAAGAAACTGGAATCGGAACGCGGCGACATCCTGAAAAAGCTGGAGGAGATCCGCAAGCAACTTGCGGAGGCTCGAGCGGACGAATACCGGGACATCGTCATCGCGGGCAAGACCTGGCCGCCGGCTGACGCGGCGCGGAGTGTCGCCAAGGAAAAAGAGCCGCTTGGCTGGATTCCGGGCCCGGTCGCGGCAGTTGCTCCGCTCCCGCTTACTCCGGGTGAGCTGGCCGATTTGTATCGAACGAACACTTCCCTTTCGCGCGAGGATGAGATCGAACTTGCCGGACACCTGCCGGAACTTCACGATCTGCCGAGGCCGGAGGAGTTTGAAGCATCGCTGAACGAGCGAAACCGGTTGAGCATGGAGGAATTGGAACTGCGGTCGGATTTGTGGCGGAGCGGCGTTCCTGAGGGCAGCCCCGAAGAATTGGAGGCTTTGGCGGCAAGTTTGTCGCAAGCAGTGGAGCCGCTGACGGGAAAAGAAAAGTGGAAGCTGGAGGCGGTTTACGCGGGGAAATATGGCGGGGCTCACCGGAAGCCGTGGGATCAATTGGTAGAGTTCGTCCGGTTGGTTCACCGCGATGCGGCCAACGCGCAGGAATCTTTCGTTAAATATGGCCCTGAGCTTCCTGAAAATCCGGCTTATGAGGACCAGGAGCGGATTGCAGGCGAAATCCTCGCGCATCTTGAGACCGGCGGGAAGCTGGGTCCGTTTACTCTTTTCACCCATAAAACGTGGGGGCAGTTCATCGAGTCGGCAAAGGTGAACAGCGCGCCGCCGCGCAATTCCGAGCATTTCATCGCGCTGATGAAATTGGCGCGCCTGAAGAAATTGCGGCAGGACCTTTGCGGGCGTTGGGACCGGCAGATGGCGACGCTGGGGACACCGACCTCCGGGCAGATGGGGACGGAAGTCGAGAAAACGCTGATGCAGTATTGCGACACGCTTGAGGATTGCCTGGGATGGCACGAACACACCTGGCTTCCTTTGCAGGAACAACTCACTGATCTCGATTTCAAGTGGGACAAGTTTCTCGCGGAGCAGCCGGCGGTCGTCGGGGCTCACGGGGAGCTTGTGCGGATCGGGAAGGCGGTGACGGATTCCCTGCTGCCGATTCTTGAATCGCGCATCAAGAAGCAAAAGCTATTGCAAATCGAGGAGGAGCTTCGCGACTTGAAAGCCCGCCTTAAACTGGCTGGGCGCGCGGCAAAGTCGTCGAAAGCGACGGCGAAATTACTTTCCTCTGTAATTGACGAGGATTCGAGCGAGTATAGGGCGGCCTATGAGCGGCTGCTGGAACTGAAGAGCCAGCAGGCGGATTTGGATCTGCGCCGCGCGCTGCTTGCAAAACTGGAGAGCGCTGCGCCAGCCTGGGCCGGGGCGATTCGGAATCGAACCGGAGCACATGGCCGAGGCGAACCGCCGCGTGATCCGGCGTCAGCGTGGACATGGCGCCAACTCAACGACGAACTCGACCGGCGCGCGAGCATTTCCATCGAGACGCTGCAGGCAAAAAGTGAAAAGCTGCGAGAGCAACTGCGACGCGTGACTGTGGGACTGATTGACACGCGCGCATGGTCGGCGCAGGCGCGACGGACGTCGTCCCGGCAGCGGCAGGCGCTGGTTGGCTGGCTGGACACGATTCGCCGCATCGGCAAAGGCCATGGCATCCGGGTTTCACTGCTGCGCACGGAAGCGGCAAGAAAAATGTCGGAATGCAGGAGCGCGGTTCCTGTCTGGGTGATGCCTCTGTCGCGCGTGGTGGAAAATTTTGATCCATGCAGCACACGGTTTGACGTGGTGATCATTGATGAAGCGAGCCAGAGCGACGTAATGGCCCTGGTGGCTCTGTATCTTGGCAAGACGGCCTTGGTGGTCGGCGACCATGAGCAGGTGAGTCCGTCCGCAGTGGGCCAGGACCTGGGAATCATCCAGAATCTTATTTTCCAGTATCTACAAGGGGTGCCGAATTCGGACCTCTACGACGGGCAGATTTCGATTTACGACCTAGCGCGGCAATCCTTTGGGGGGACGACTTGCCTGGTGGAACATTTCCGCTGCGTGCCGGAAATCATCCAGTTCAGCAATATGATCTCCTACGATCAGCGGATCAAGCCGCTGCGTGATGCGAGCCGGGTGCAACTACGCCCACACACGATCGGTTACCGAGTCAGCGGATCAAGCCGTGATGGAAAAATTAACCGGCAGGAAGCGATCGGCGTGGCGTCGCTGTTGACCGCGGCGATGGAGCAACCGGAGTATCAGAAAAACGAAGCGGGACAACCGACCAGCTTCGGAGTGGTTTCTCTGGTTGGCGACGAACAAGCCCTGGAGATCGATAACCTGTTGCGAAAACATCTCTCGCCGGATCTTTGCGAGCATCACCGGTTGCTTTGCGGAAATGCCGCGCAATTCCAGGGAGATGAGCGCGACGTGGTGTTTATTTCGCTGGTGGATACGGCGCAACGAGGGCCGCTTTCCTTGCGCGACCAGGAGTTGTTCAAGCAACGGTTCAATGTGGCCGCCAGCCGCGCACGGGACCAGATGTGGGTGGTCCATTCATTGAGCCCGCAAAACGACCTGAAGGCCGACGATCTCCGGCGGCAACTGATCGAGCATGCTCAAGACCCGAGCCACTTGATGCGGGCGCTGGAAGAAAAAGAAAATCGCACGCAATCCCCGTTCGAGCGTGAAGTCATGAAGCGATTGCTCGCCGCGGGGTATCGCGTGCAGCCGCAATGGCGCGTCGGCGCGTTCCGAATTGACATGGTCGTCGAAGGCGAACGGAGGCGGGTTGCGATCGAATGCGACGGGGACCGCTATCACCCGCTGGAAAAAATTCCCGAGGACATGGACCGGCAGGCGATATTGGAACGGATGGGCTGGATTTTTACGCGGATCCGCGGCACGGACTTCCTGAGGAATCCGGATCGGGCGATGAAGCAGGTGTTTGAAAAACTGGAACTGCTTGAGATCTTCCCCGTCAATGCGAAAAAAGAATCAGCGAGGATTGCGCGGCCGACCGACGATCTGACGGAGCGCGTCATCCGCAGGGCGGAAGAGCTGCGCCGAGCCTGGGCAGGACCGGAAACAACAACGGGCGGCGCGAAAGAATCGTCCCACGCCGCCGGAAAAGCTGCCGTCTCGTGAAACAGGCGCTCGGTCACAGGTTTATCTTGTACATAGCCTCAGCGATTTCTATAGAAATCGAGGGGCTCGCGGCGCGAATACCACAAATGCCTTCCCTGTGAAAATCCTGTAAATTTCGAAGCCTGGTGAAAATAAAGGCGCCAGACCCGATGGAACGGCTGGCGCGGAACATCTCCAAAATACCATACGCTATTGAAACAAAAGCGGTTGATCCATCACTAAGAGTCCAAAGTGTACTTCCGGCCCGCAAAATACTAAGGTGTTTACCTGAGGCATCTTGGGGTAGTTTACTTGATTGAGGAACTAGGTTTCCGATGGTATTCAGTAGCAAGTCCTTAACGGATTCCCACCGCGGATTGAGCCGCCGAGGACAATCTGCGCCCAGGAGAAGATTTTCATGGCGAAGCGAGATAGCACCACCACGGACATCGAACTGAAGCGCACGGAGGAACCCTCCGAACTGCTTCGAGAGCTTGTCGCTCACCTTCGGCAGAATCGGACGCAATTGCGCGAAGAATGGGTGGTGCGCATTTCAGAAACGCGACTGCTGACCGCGATGACCAAGGAAGAGATTTTCGCGGAAGCAACGTCGGTGTATGACAGCTACGTGGAAGCCCTGGAAACGGAAGCATTCGAAGCGCTGCAAGCGTACGCGCGAAACCTCTCCGAACGCATTATTCCCAGAGGCGTTGAGACGCACGAAGTGGTGGGAATCGTGCTGCTGCTGCGCGACGTACTGGCGCGTTCCCTCTTCGCGAAATACCAGAACGATTTCAAAAAGTTGAACCGCATTCTGGACGCCTACGAGCCGGCGGCAAACCGCATCGCGAACACGGTGGCAGTCGGCTTCGTGCAAGAGCGCGAGCGCGTTATCCGCCAGCAGCAGGAAGCGATCCGCGAACTCTCGACGCCTGTGTTGCAGGTTCGCGAACGGTTGCTGATTCTGCCGATCATCGGCGTGATCGACCCGCAGCGCGCGAGGCAATTAACGGAACAACTGCTTCGCGGAATCCGCACGAATCGCGCAAAAGTCGTGGTGATCGATATCACCGGTGTGGCGGCGATGGACGTCACGGTGGCAAACCACCTGGTGCAAACGGTGGAAGCTTCGAGGCTGCTGGGCGCGACCGTCATCGTCACGGGACTTTCGCCGGAGATCGCGCAGACACTGGTGACGATCGGAGTGGACCTGGGCAAGATGAACACCGTCGGCGACCTGCAAGGCGGAATCGAACAAGCGGAAAGACTGCTGGGATACAAAGTAGCGTCCATCACAGAACCCAACTAATCCGGACGGAGGAACAAGCGAGTGGAAGTCCCCATTCTCAAACAGGGAGCGTTTCTGATTGCGACGTTCCAGGCCGCTCTCTCCGACGCAGATTTGAATCAATTGCGGATGGGATTGGTGCAGCAGGTGGTAAAGTTCCGCTCGCGCGCGGTGATCGTGGATGTAACGGCGATGGACGTGATGGACTCCTTCGCATCGCGGACGCTGCGCGAGATCGCTCACATGATCCGTTTGCGCGGCGCGGAAACAGTAATCGTGGGGATCCAACCGGAAGTGGCGTTTGCGATGGTGCAGCTCGGGTTGACGCTGGAAGGTGTTGCGACCGCGTTGGACCTTGAAGAAGGACTGGCGTATTTGAACGAGAAGTTCAAAATCACGAAGTGAGGGTGAGCGATTGTGTCGGTTGGGGAAATTCGGGTGGAAATCAACTCCGACCAGGATATCGTCATTGCGCGCCAAAAAGGGCGCATGCTGGCGGGCGAGCTGGGCTTTTCCTCCGGCGACGCGACGCTGATTGCCACGGCGATCTCAGAGCTGGCCCGCAATATTGTTTCCTACGCGCGCACGGGCGAAATCAAACTGAAAGGAATTAACGGATCAAGTGGAGTCGGGATCATGGTCGTCGCATCCGACGATGGCCCGGGAATTATTGATGTCCGCCAGGCTTTGCGTGATGGCTTTTCCACTTCCGGAAGCCTGGGTCTTGGACTGCCGGGAGTGCGCCGGCTGATGGACGAGTTTGAGATCTCTTCCCAACCCGGCAAGGGAACCATGGTGGCGGTGAAGAAGTGGAGACAATAAACGAGCCGATGGTCGAATACGGACTAGCGAAGCATGCACACGTGGGCGAAGGCGAGTCCGGAGACCTGCATATGGTCTGCTGTAATCAAAACGGAGTATTGATTGCCGTGATCGACGGTATCGGCCATGGCGAAGAAGCCGCCGAGGCCGCCAAAACTGCGGCGGCGCTGCTGCGAAGTTCGGTTGACGAGCCGGTGATTTCACTCGTCGAAGGATGTCACGAAAAGCTGAAGGGGACGCGCGGGGCGGTGCTGAGCCTGGCCTTCATTTCCCCCGAACAAAAAATGATGACGTGGATTGGCGTTGGCAACGTACAGGGAGTGTTGGTGCGCGCGAATGGGAAGCAGGGAAATATGCAGGAGTCGCTTTTGTTGCGTGCGGGTGTGGTGGGATCCAAGTTGCCCCCCCTGCAGGCCAGCGTGCTCCCCGTTTCCCAAGGGGATGCAGTTGTCTTTGCCACGGACGGAATCCAAAGCGATTTTTCGACAGGCCTTACCGCGCTGGAGAATCCCCAAAGGGCTGCGGACAGAATTCTAAACAAGTATCGCAGCAGGAGTGATGACGCGCTGGTGCTGGTCGCGCGGCTGACGGGGATCAACCCATGAAGACAGCGGCGCGAAAAAAGGGGAAGTTAGAGAGTTTCGAAGAGGAGTACCGCTCCGCCCTGTGTGGGTATGCGGCGGAGGGAGGAGAGTTGGCCTTGGGCAGGGCCTACGAACTCGGCCGACGTGCGCTGGAGGAGCAATTGAGCGTCGTGGATTTGGCTACGTTGCATCACCACGCGATGATTGACCTGGTTCGGACGGCGGAAGATGAGCCGCGGAAAGAGGTAATGCTGCGGATCAGCGCTGAATTTCTTGCGGAGTGCGTTTCGCCGTATGAGATGGCGCATCGTGGATTTCAGGATGCCGTGAACGCCTTGCGGCAATTGAACGAAACTCTGGAGGAAGAGATCAAGCGCATCGCCTATGCGGTGCACGACGAAGCCGGGCAATTGCTGGTCGCCGTCCATCTTGCGTTGGCGGAAGTTGCCATGGGAATGCCGGAGGAGCAACAAGCCCAGTTCACCCGGATTAAGGATCTGTTGAACGAGGTTGAAAAACATCTGCGCCGCTACTCTCATGAACTTCGGCCAACGATTCTGGATGATCTGGGCTGGATTCCGGCGGTTCGATTTTTAGCGGACGGAGTTTCGAAACGGGCAAATTTGCCGATTCACATTGATGCGACGGTGTCCGGACGCCTGCCGACTGCCACGGAAACGACGCTATACCGCATCGTGCAGGAAGCGCTGACGAACGCGGTGAAGCACGCGAAGGCCAGCAACGTGTGGATTCGCGCCTGGAGAGAAGATTTCACGCAGTGCTGCACTATCCGGGACGATGGCGCTGGATTCAAAATGCGCCGCGGCCAGGGGGCGCCCCGGAAGGGGCTAGGCCTCGTCGCCATGCGCGAGCGCGTCAGCGCCATCGGCGGAACACTGCAGATCGAATCGCGCCCGGGCCACGGAACTGAAGTTTCCATCCGACTTCCGCTGGAGGTTAATGATGCCAACACGAATCGTACTCGCGGATGACCACGTGCTTGTTCGACAGGGATTGAAGTCATTGCTGGAGAGGGAGCACTTTCAGGTGATGGCAGAGGCATCCGACGGACAGGATGCCGTGCGCCTGATCGAGGCCCACCATCCGGACATTGCGATCCTGGACATCAGCATGCCGACGCTGAACGGCATAGATGCCGCCAGGGGATTGTCTCGCACCGCCCCTAAAACAAAAGTGATTTTGCTGACCCAGCACGAAGAGGAGCAATACATCCACGAAGCGCTCGAAGCGGGCGTCAAGGGATACGTTTTGAAAAACCAGGTGGCTAACGACTTGATACAGGCGATCCGGCAAGTGTGCCGTGGCGAGTTTTACCTTAGCCCGGGAATATCGCGCGCGGTGATGGAAGCTTACCGAAACAAATCGAAAAGGCCGGCGGATCCTTTGACGGTTCGCGAGCGCCAGGTGCTGCAATTGATTGCGGAAGGAAAGTCCACCAAGGACACGGCGTCGGTGCTCGGCATCAGCGTGAAGACGGCCGAATCGCATCGAATGCGGCTGATGCAGAAGCTGAATATCCATGAGACGGCGAGCCTGGTACGTTACGCGGTCCGGCGTGGATTAATCCAGCCCTAAGCGAGTGCCGCCAAATTGCACCTCGGACATCGGCGCCGAGCCTCCAACCCTGGAGCGGCGCCTTAAATTATTTTTGTTTGACGCAGGGCTCAAGAACTTCGACCAACTTCAGTTCAGGTCTTTACCCCCACAAAAACCCCGTAGACCACCGGATTGATGCGCGCGAGCGGAATTCTTACTCTGGCTGCGAAACCATGCCTATACGAATAAGCATGCCGGTGCTGAACGGCGTGGACACAGCGCGCGAACTGAAGAAATCCTTTTCGAAGACCAAAGTGATCCTGCTGACGCAACACGATGAAGAGCAGTATGTGACAGAGTCGCTGCGGGCCGGAGTGAAAGGCTATGTGCTGAAGAGCCAGGCGGGCTCCGACCTGGTCCACGCGATCCAGGAAGTGTGCCGGGGGTCGGTATATCTAAGCCCGAAAATTTCGCGCGCGGTGGTGGATGCGTATTTGTCGAAGAGCTATGTGGCTTCCGATCCGCTTTCGGGACGCGAGCGGCAGGTGCTGCAGCTGGTGGGAGAGGGCAAGTCCACCAAGGACATCGCCACGCACCTCGGAATCAGCGTAAAAACCGCGGAATCGCACCGGGCGCGCTTGATGAAAAAACTGGACATTCACGAAACAGCCAGCCTGGTTCGCTACGCGATTCGAAACGGGCTGATTCAGCCCTAAGAAAATCAGGTTTTGCCCCGGCGTCTTTCCCAGATTATCCCCATCTGCAATAAGGGATTCACCCGATTGAGTTAATTTCAGCTGAGCTTATGCTGAGTGGAGAATTGGCAATGCAACCCAGTCGTTGGCTCCGCCCCGCCCGCTGCCGGCCGGCAAAGTCCGGTTGGGAAGGTTTAATCACAAATGCCTTTGCGGTCTGGAAGACTTGAAAAACGAATTGAGGTAGCAATCCCGCTCCAGATTTCCACCATCCTGGACCCGGACGCAGCGGAGCGAACCACAACGGAAAACGTGTGTTCGCTGGGAATGCGGGTTTTGAGCGACCATGCTCGAGAACTGAACGAGCGGTTGATGATCACGTCCTTGAAGGACAACATGCGCAGGCTGGCCCGCGTCGTGTATTGTCAGCGGCTTCCCGACGGCCACTTTGCGGTCGGATTGCAATTCCAGGGAAGCGCC
>WNEZ01001917.1_pt1 | contig 17612 bp, 15 predicted proteins | sample 5400521 | NCBI WGS metagenome assembly WNEZ01 (sample SAMN13153339, study PRJNA577476) | soil metagenome | isolation source: 120 cm saprolite under Douglas fir tree site 2 hole 1 replicate 1 | place: USA:California | collected 2015-04-18
ACCGCGATACGGGACGTCACGCTCAGCGTCGCACCCGGCGAGTTCTGCGCGGTGGTCGGCCCGACCGGCTGCGGCAAATCCACCACCCTGGGTCTCATCTCCGGCCTGGAACGGCCCAGCTCAGGTTCGGTGCAAGTGATGGGAGAGCCCGTGCAGGGCATTGACCCGCGCATTGGCTATGTCTTCCAATCTGATGCGGTCTTCCCCTGGAAGAACGTGCTCAGCAATGTCGCCACGGGCCCGCTGTTCCGCGGTCAGCCAAAAGCCGAGGCGTTCAAGCATGCGCGCGATTGGATCGCACGTGTCGGACTTACCGGTTTCGAGGACCGCTACCCGCACCAACTCTCTGGCGGCATGCGCAAGCGTGTGGCGCTGGCTCAGACCTTTATCAACGAGCCGCAGATCCTGCTGATGGACGAGCCGTTCAGCGCCCTCGACGTGCAGACGCGGACCTTGATGGAAGACGAACTGCTCAATCTGTGGTCCTCCCTCTCGGCCTCCGTCGTCTTCGTCACCCACGACCTGGAGGAGGCCATCTCCCTGGCCGACCGGGTGTGCGTCCTCACGTCTGGGCCGGGCACCGTCAAGGGGATCTATACTATCGACCTGCCGCGTCCTCGCAAAGTGGCGGAAATCCGCTTCGAGCCGCGTTTCGTCCAACTGTATCACGACATCTGGGAAGATCTTCGCAACGAGGTGATGATTAGCTATGAGCGCAATAAACAACGAGTCTAAAGAGACCGTCACCACTCCTGGGAGCCAAGGAGTGCCATCGGCCACCGCTGCCCGCCGCCGTCGCCGCATTGTGGTCAACACGCTGCGCGTCCTGCTACTGGTCGTGATCATCGGCGGCTGGGAACTCACCACCCGTGTCGGCATCGTTGACCCCTTCTTTTGGGGCCAACCCTCTGGGATCTGGGCGCAGATCGTTACGTGGGTGACGCAGGGGACGGCGCAGGGTCCCTTGTGGGAGCAAATCGCCGTCACGTTAGAAGAGACTGTCCTCGGCTTTCTAATCGGCGTGGTGCTCGGGGTCATCTTTGGCGTGGTCCTGGGACGTAATCGGTTCCTGGCCGACGTGCTGGGCCCCTATATCAAGGCGGCCAATTCGATCCCGCGTGTCGTGCTCGGCTCCATTTTCATCATCGGACTGGGCCTGGGGATCCAATCGAAAGTCGCGCTGGCGGTCGTGCTGGTCTTCTTCATCGTGTTTTTTAACGCCTTTCAGGGGGTGCGCGAGGTTGATCGCAACCTGCTGGCGAACGCACGCATCCTGGGGGCGAACCAACGACAACTCTCCACAGCGGTGATCATCCCTTCAGCACTGACGTGGATCATCGCCAGCCTGCACACCAGCTTCAGCTTTGCGCTGGTCGGCGCGGTGGTCGGCGAGTTCCTGGGCTCGACGCAGGGCATTGGCCTGATGATCCAGACCGCGCAAGGCGCCTTCAACGCCAACGGCGTCTTCGCGGCGATGGTGATCCTGGCCGCGGTCGCCTTGCTTTCAGAGCTGCTGATCACCGCACTGGAAAACCGCCTGATCACCTGGCGGCCCAATACCGTCGCCGATGTGACCATCTAGATTATGTACAAGTCGGCACCTATCTATCGCTGCAATGATGCTCTCGCGGCTAGTCTTAGGTCTAGCGACGGGGCCGAGCCTCGATGCAAGGAAAAGGAGGAAATAGCTAAAGAAGCGCAAGAAAAGCTACGGTACTTGTCACCGCGGCCGGAATACCGCCCGATCGATGGGATCTCTTGGCGGCAACACCTGGTCACGCGTGTGACCATCGAAGACAGGAAAGGAAAAGGCATATGAACTCACGGAGTCGACAACTTTGCTTACTAACTGGTATTATCTTAGTGCTCATCCTTAGTGCGTGCGGCAGTAGCAGTAACGGCAGTAGTAGTAACGGCAACGCAAAAACCCACCTCACGATCATTGTTGGCGGGCTCAGCAAGCAGATCTATTTGCCGAATGAGCTCGCTAAGCAGCTGGGGTACTTTGATCAAGCGGGCCTCGATGTGTCGCTGATCGACGAGACATCTGGACAGGCGTCCACGGACGCCGTGCTGGCGGGCCAGGTGGAGGCTGGCTCGGGGTCGTACAACCACACCATCGAGCTCCAGGCGCTGGGCAAATCGCTCACAGAGGTGGTCCAGTTGAATATCGCGCCCGGTGAAGCCGAAATGGTGTCCGCCAAAGAGGCAGGCCAGATCCAGTCAGCCAAAGACCTCAAAGGCAAGAACCTGGGCGTCACCGAGCTCGGCTCAGGAACACAAACCCTGACCACCGCAATCCTTCACAATGTTGGGATTACACCAAACCAGGTGCATTTCATACCAGTGGGTGCTGGCGACACGTTTATCGCGGCGATGCAGCAGGGCCGAATCGATGCAGGTATGACCACCGAACCAACGATCTCACGGCTCGTAGCGAGCGGTGTTGGAAAAGTCCTGGTAGACCTGCGCACACCGCAGTCGACCCAGGCGGCTCTCGGCGGGTCCTACCCCTTCATCTGCGTCTTTATGAAAAACGATTACGTCAACAGCCACAAAGACGTGGTCCAGAAGCTGGTGAACGCCTACGTCAAGGCGCTGAAGTGGATCCACACGCATACGGCGGAGCAGATCGCTGACATGATGCCACCCGACTACTACGCTGGCAATAAAACCCTCTACGTGACGGCATTGCAAAACCAGTTGGCTATCTTCAGCCCCGATGGGAACATGCCCGATGGCGGCCCCCAGTCCGTACTCAACATTGAGTATCAGAGCAATCTGATCCCGCAGAGCAAGCAGATCGATCTGAGCAAAACGTTCACCAACGAGTTCACGGGTAAAGCGACCAGCTAATTTCCCGGCCATTAAAGCTCGGGTGCCGACCTCGGAAGCTGGCACCGGAGCCATTTCGTCTGGCGAGCACGAACGAGAATAAGTTGAAGATCGCGCCGCCGCATTCCTCTCGCCTTCAGGCAGGAGTTAGGCGGCGCACTTGACATCTATGGTATACCATGCTATCTAAATGACATGGAAGAACGACATACTAACCATGTCACCCACAAGATAGCGTTTCATTCTGGTCTCGCTCTTCTTCTGTTGGCACAGTGGCAGACATGATCGAAGAAACGGTCAAGAAGTCTATTGAGTTAGGACAAGGTTGATGAGGAAAGCATTTAAGTATCGGCTGTATCCGAACCAAGCCACAGAGAAGAAGCTCTCCTTCGTGCTCAATCGTTGCCGTGAGTTCTACAATGCAGCGCTTTCTGAGTGGCTTGGTTCTTGACCGTGATGTGAATGCTGCCATCAACATCCTTCGGCTTGGAACGAGCCAACGCAGCAATGCGTAGAAGCCTCCCCTTTCTAAGGGGAGGTGGTTCACAGTGGTATAATGCACGAGTATCGACACCCTGATACTGGACGTGATATTGAATGGGTAGTATGTTATCCAGGGCAAGGCGAGATTGCATTCACCGTCTTCGTTGCGCTCACTGAGCGCGCCAGAGCCGAAGTAATCGGTAATCTTTGGAGGCTCGGCATATGCACGGGCGGATCGCCCGGCAAAACTCACCGAGGAGTACTGGCTATGCTACATTTCGTGCGTCGATCTCTCCTGTTCCAATTGCTGAGCGTCTATCTGCTCTTTGTTGTCATCGTGCTGATCGGAGGCGTGGGGGTCAACGCTGTGGTCGAGCAGCAGTTGCGCAATGACGTCCAGGCATCAGACCAGGCCCTGGCGCAGGAGATCGCACTCGAGACCAGCCTCCAACTACACGGCGCCGAGGACTCGCTTGTCGCGCTAGGCAAGCTTGCACTACAGGCTGGTACATCTGACGCGATGATGAACACCTTCCATGCCTACCAGGCCGCTCGCAGCGACGTGGATCAGGTCTTCTGGCTCGACCCGGTGGGCGGCCTGCGCGTCTCCTGGCCGCCAAACAAGGTCAGGTTAGGGGCGGAATTTGCTCCACCCGGCGTCATCCAGCGTGCTCTCACGGCCACCGGCCCGGTCTTCGAGGTGGGCATTGCGGCTGAAACGACCTACAACCCGGGCCTCATCGTCGCTGAACCTGTGCGCGCTCCCAGCGGTACGTTGGTCGGCATAGTAGCGGCTAGCCTCTCGCTCGTCGAGCTTAGCGCCCCCCTGACGACGGTCGTCCAGGCGCAGCAGCGCCAGGGCCGACAACTCATGATCAGCATCATCGATGACCTCGGTAAGCTCATTGCCACGCCCGAACGCCAGCGGATCTTGCAGACGGTGCTGGACGAGCTGCCGGGCGCCGACCAGGCACTGCACGGTCACGTGTCCTCACGTCTGGGTCAGGGACTCGATGGCCAGGACTGGCTTTTCAGCGCCGTTCCTGTCCCTGATTCTGGCTGGGCCGTCGTCGTGCAGAGGCCTGCAAGCGAGGCGCAGGCTGTTGTCGCGCAGTTCCATCTCTGGTTGCTGACTGCAGCGCTGCTCTTCGCCATTGGCGGCCTGCTGTTCTGGTTCATGCTGCTGAGCAGGGTCATACGCCCTCTCCATACACTCGCCATCCAGCACCAGGCGCTGCCTGCCTCGGAGCAATCAATCCCGGTACATGCGACTGTACTCGCCGCGCGTGACGACGAGGTCGGCGATCTGGCACGTTCACTCGTACGTCTGGAGCGCGACGGGCTGGAAAAACTCGGCGAGCTGCGCACGCTGCTGGAAACGTCGAACGCTGTGGTGCGGTCGCTTGAACCACACGCCGTCGTAGGAAAGATCATGCGTGAGGTGCGACGGCTGGTGGATGTGCAGGCCGCAGCGGTGCTCCTGCCAGACGAGCAGGGTGTGCTGCGTGTACTGGTCAGCGATGGCCACAATGAACACTACGACCGCGCACTCTCCTTGTCTCCTGATAACGTGAGTTCGGCTGCGGTACTGGCGCTGCGCGAGGGTAAGCCGGTGCAGAAACTGCTCGGTCCTGGGCAGCCATGGCCATCGCTTTCCTATGACGAAGGCTTCCGCTCGGTGCTGGCGATCCCGATCATCAGTCGACATGCAGGAGGCGTGGTTCTGCTGGTACATCGCACCGAGCCTCATCTCTTTAACCAGCATGAGATCGATTTGCTGCTGGCATTCGCTAACTACGCCACACTTGCCTGGGAACACGCGGTACTCTACGAGCGCAGCGATGAGCGGCTACGCGAGGTGGCGCAAGAGAACGAGCGGCTGTACCAGCAAGCCTCAGAGGAGAAGCAGAAGCTGGAGGCGATCATGGGCAGTATGAGCGATGGGCTGGTGCTGACAGGCATCGATGGGACGGTGCTGTATGCCAACCTGGGAGCAAGCACTATCACGGACCTTCCCAGCGAGGCACTGGAACGCCGCCCTATCAGCGCGCTCTACGCTGCACTGCGCGCGATGGCAGTGGATCCTGTTGAGTGCGAGCGAGCCCTGGCACAGGCTGAGTCGGCCGAGGCCACGGAGTTGGTTGTTGAGATCAGGCGAAATGGTCGACGCCTTGTCATCCACTTGCGGCTGTTTGACGTGGGCGACGAGTCAGGTCAGGCCATTGGACGCGGCCTGCTGCTACGCGATGTAACGCGCGAGCGAGAACTCGACGAGTTCAAGACGACGTTACTGGCGGCGGTCGGCCACGAAGTGCGCACGCCGCTGGCGGCGATCAAAGGCTACGCCTCGACATTGCTCCAAGAAGACGTGACCTGGCCACCTGCCGACCAGCGCCACTTCCTGCAGACGATCAGCGGCGAAGCCGATCGCCTGGCGCAGCTCGTAAGCAACTTGCTCGATCTCTCCCGCCAGGAAGCCGGGCTGCTCCTGCTCAACCGCGTGCCAACCAGGGTGCAATATCTTGTGTTGGAGACCATTGAGCAACTAGGACACCTGGAAGCTATGCTATCTGTGCATATTCCCGATGACCTGCCTCTAGTGAACATGGACAGCGCGCGCATAGAGGTTGTGCTCCACAACCTGGTCGCCAACGCGCTGGTATATGGCGCGGGCGAAGTGTGCATCAGTGCTGAGAGGCGGGATGATGAGATTGTCGTATCAGTCTCGGACAATGGGCCAGGCATTGCCCTCGATGAGCTGCCACATGTGTTCGAGCGTTTCTACCGGGCGCAGCATGGTCGCCAGCGACATTCTAGCGGCACTGGCCTCGGACTGACGATCTGCAAGGCCTTCATCGAGGCCCACGGAGGGGCCATCTGGGTGGAGAGCAGCGTGCAGGGCACCACTATCTCGTTCTCACTGCCGCTCATCTCACCTGTTGCTGCCGCTGTACCTGTTGATACGGCGACAATAGAACTCTTGACAGAGGAACGGAGGCGTGTATGACGACGAAGATGAAGCGTATTCTGCTCGCCGAAGATGAAGTGGCATTGCGCGACTTTGTGAGCCGGAACCTGCGCGTACGCGGCTTCGAGGTACTAGAAGCGAGCAACGGGTTGGAGGCCATGGCCGTGTGGGAGCGGGAAGATCCCAACCTGCTGATTCTGGACATCATGATGCCCCGCATGGACGGCCTCGAAGTCTGCCGGCGCGTGCGTGAACATTCTGCCGTGCCTATCATCGTGTTGACCGCGCTGGATACTGAAAGCGACAAGGTCACAGCGCTCGATCTCGGCGCAGACGATTACCTGACCAAGCCGTTTGGAGTGGAAGAACTGCTGGCCCGCGTGCGCGCCGTGTTGCGCCGTACCCAGTGGGAGGTGATGCCGCCCACAGGGGGCGTAAAACAATTTGGAAACCTCGAGATCGATCTGACGGGGCACGTCGTGCGACTTTCGGGCGCGGAGGTGCGGCTGTCGCCAACAGAGTTTGCCGTTTTGAAACAACTTATCACCCATGCAGGCAAGGTGCTCACTCATCGTATGCTGCTGCAAAGTATCTGGGGACCCGAATACAGCGGTGAGGCCGAGTACCTGCGCGTGTATATCAACCGTTTGCGCCAGAAGCTGGAGCCCGACCCTGCCAACCCGTGCTACTTACTCACTGAGCCGGGCGTTGGGTATCGCTTTGCGGCGCCGGATCGTGAGGGAGCACGCAGACGCCCTCCTTCAGCACATAACAGTGGCGGCTCAGGTATGCATGCAGACAAGGTATGACGCTGCACATAGATATAGAAAAGGAGATTTGTACAGAGTAATGGATTATGGAATCATTGTTCCCCAGGGATGGCGTTTGGATCTGGTGGGTATAGCCGACCCCGCCGAAGCCTATGAAGCGATGACCCGTGTTGCCAAAGAAGCCGAAACGCTAGGCTTTCATTCTCTTTGGCTCTATGATCATTTCCACACCATTCCCATTCCCTCGCAAGAAGTCACTTTTGAATGCTGGATCAGCACTGCTGCGTTGGCCCGCGATACTACCCATATGCGCATCGGCCAGATGGTGACCTGCAACAGCTATCGCAACCCTGCGCTTCTGGCCAAGATGGCCAGCACTGTCGATGCGCTCAGTCATGGCCGCCTCGTGCTGGGCATCGGTGCGGGCTGGTACGAGCACGAATATCGCGCATATGGTTACCCCTATCCTGAGACAGGCGAGCGCTTAGGGCGTCTGCACGAGGCCATTCAGATCATCCTGGCCATGTGGACGCAAGATGAAGCCACTTTTGAAGGGACTTACTATCAGGTCAGAGGAGCCATTAACCAACCCAAAGGAGTACAGAAACCGCATATCCCCTTACTGATTGGAGGGGGTGGGGAAAAGGTCACCCTCAGGCTGGTCGCACAATACGGGGACGCTTGCAACGTGGGCGGAGATATAGCGACTATCAAACACAAGTTCGCAGTTCTCAAGCACCATTGTGACGAACTCGGCCGGGATTACAACAGTATCCGGCGTACCACGCTCATTGATGATTGTGCCATCGCCGAAACTGATGAAGCTGCAATTGCGAAACTAACGCCAGCCCAGCGCAACAACCTTGATGAGATGCGTCAAACGGCGCTCATTGGCACTCCCACGATGATTCGCCAACGCCTGGCGGAATACGAAGCGGCCGGGGTGCAAGAAATCATCATCCGCTTTGTTGACGCGCCACAACTGGAAGCAGTCCATCTGTTCGCACGGGAGTGTATGCACAGGCACTAACATAGAATCACCGTTTCAAAACATCCTATCTGGCAGAGACGAAACGCTTCCTGGTGCATCGCGAAGGCGAGGCGGAGCCCCGTGCACCGAAGGCAGCATGAGGGTGACCGTCGTTCCTTCGTCAGGGATGCTAGCCAGGGCGAGCCGACCGCCATGAGCAATGGCGATGCTGTGAGCAATGGAGAGACCGAGGCCCGTGCCTCCGGCCTGGCGCGAGCGAGCCTTGTCCACCCGGTAGAAGCGTTCGCCCAGGTGCGGCAGATGCTCGGCGGCAATGCCGATGCCAGTATCGCGCACCTCCAGCAGGGCCTGTTCATCTTGTGCCGTTGTGCGCAGCATGACATGGCCGCCGCGCCGATTGTATTTGATGGCGTTGTCGAGCAGCACCAGCACCGCTTGTTCCAACAGCATCGGGTCGCCAATTATGTATGCAGTGCCAGTCTGCTCTACCTGTATTGTGACCCCTACCTGGTCGGCCAGGGCTTGCACGCGCCGCGCCCCTGCGAGGGCCACATCAGCGAGGTGTACCACCTCGTGCTCCCGGTGGGAGGAGCTGTTATCCAGGCGAGCGAGGGTCAGCATGTTGTTTGCCAGGGTCGCCATGTGGTTCGCCTCGGTGACGATGTCCTCCAACAGTGCCGCATCTTCCTCCTCCAGGCGCTCACGACCGCGCAGCAGGACCTCTGCATCGGCACGCAGCAGCGTCAGCGGCGTGCGCAGCTCGTGTGCAGCATCAGCGATAAAGCGCTGCTGATTGGTCCAGGCCAATCGTGCCGGTGCCAACGCACGATTCGCCAGGAACAACCCACCCACTCCCGCGCCGAGCAGTGATGCTCCCCCAACGCTGAGTAAGAGCAAGAGCAGCATCGACAACTCGGATTCCTGCGCCTGGACAGACTCGCCAATTACCACCACGCCTACATTTCCGTTCCCTGTTGGACTTGGAACCACCAGCGCATAGCGATAGAGCTTCCCAACTGCGCCTCCTGCATCAACAATATCACTGGCCGACTGGTTCGTCTGTAAGGACGTCTGCGCCAGAGTATTGGTGAGAAAGGCAGATGGGAGACCTGCCGTATTTTCGCCTGGCAGCAGAGAGCCGTGCTGGTCGAAGCACACAACCAGCTCGGGCATGCGTTGTCCTGGGCCAGTAGGTTGACCAAATGGACCTGGAGGGGCGAATGGTGGGCAAGCCCCAGGCGAGCCAGTGAACCATTCATTCATATGTACCTGGGCATGCATGGCAGCGTCGCGCTCAATGGGCATAAGGAGGAAGTATTGAGCGCTTAGGTAGAGCGCCACGCTGAACAGCACCAGGGCAGCGGCCAACACCGCGCAGTACCAGAGCGTCAAACGCATGCGCAGCCCCTGAAAGAGGGCCGCCCCTGCCTCTTGTGAGAAGTGACCCTTCCTGCCCTGCAGGGGCCACCGGACAAATCTACTCCTGTTCATGCTGCTCCCCCTCCCTGCTGTACTATGCCTCGATCTTGTAGCCCACACCACGCACTGTTTTGATCAACGGACGCGAGAAGCCCTGGTCAATCTTGTCACGCAGGTAGTGAATGTAGATATCCACCACATTGGAGAGCGCCTCCAGGTCGTAGCGCCAGACCGCATCGGTAATTTGTGTGCGGGTCAGCACCTGGCCGGGATGGCGCATCAGATATTCCAGCAGGGCAAACTCTTTGGCCGTCAACTCAATGACGTGTCCATCGCGACGTGCCTCGTGTCGCACAAGATCAAGTGTCAGATCGCCCACTGTGAGCTGGAGCGACTCATCAAAGCGACGATCACGGCGGCGCAGCAGGGCATTGATGCGCGCCAAAAGTTCCTCCATGGCGAAGGGCTTGGTCAGATAGTCATCGGCCCCCACATTAAGCCCCGTCACGCGGTCCTCGACGGCGCCGCGTGCTGTGAGCATCAGCACAGGCGACATCACGTGTTCGGCGCGCATCTGGCGGCAGATCTCCAATCCATCGAGTCCAGGCAACATCACATCGAGAATCACCACATCATAGGTATCGCTCAGGGCAAGATCCAGACCGGTGTGCCCATCGTGCGCGAGATCAACAGTGTGTCGCTCCTCCAGCAGGACACGGCGCAGCAAAAACGCCAGGCGCTGCTCGTCTTCCACCACAAGAATGTGCATCAGTCCATTCCTTTCTTCTATCTAGGTGTACACCAGTCACGGTAGATTCTTCTTTCTCTACTCTACTACATAAAGAGAGCAGGATGGGAGATCAGTTCCTGATATATAGTAGGTTTCTCACCGTTGACCAATACATTTCACTATGCTATATTAGCTGTAGTTTGCGAAAGGCTCCAGTAACCGGGATGCCGTTTGCAGACTTCGCGGGGCGGGGAGCGTGCTCAGGCAAAAACAGTTTCAAGCATACATGAATTGCAGGTTATACGCCCATTGTGGTGTAAAGCCGCGTCCTAAATGGGTGCGGTTGCCGCCCTACGGTTTCGGCGGCTGGTCCTTCGGGGCCACCTACTCCATGTAGGAGCAGGTAAAGTGTGTTTTGCACTCATGGATAACACCAGAAAGTGCGGATAACTCTACTTGTTAGAAACGGTAGCATCGCTTCATTGGAACGGGATTGGAAAAAGATGTGAGCATTCTCATCTATCCATCTGATAGCAACGCAGCGCATTCTCCGTCCATAGTTTACGCCTGGCTGGAAGCGACAAGCGCGCGGTGAGCGCTGCCAGCGTCTCGTGCCAGCGGCGGTATGGGGATGCAAGCAAGACAACGGGCCAGTCGCCGCCGAACAGGATGCGCTCTTCCCCAAAGGTTTCTAACGCGACATTGATGAACGGCTCCAGGTCGGTGGGCTGCCAGCGTTCGTGATCGGCCTCGGTCACAAGGCCACTGATCTTACAGACGACGTTCGGCAGCTCAGCAAGTTTGCGCAGGTCTGCCTGCCAGGAGTCGAGCTGATGTTGTTTGATAGCTGGCTTCCCCAGGTGATCCAGGATGAAAGCTGTGTGCGGGCAGCGGCGGACCAGTTCAATGACGCCCGGTAACTGCCAGTGCTTGATGCAGAGGTCGAACGAAAGGTTATACTCCACCAGCAGGCGTACTCCGGCGACGAAATCTGGCCGCAGGCAGAAGTCGGGTTCCGTTTCGTCCTGGAGGTTGCGCCGGACTCCTTTGATAAGAGGCGAGACGGCTAACAGGGATTCCAGGTGCGCGCGAACGGCGGCGCCATGCTCGACTGGAGCCGCAGCGACGATCGCCTGCAAACGCGGCTCCTCGCTGGCGAGATCGGCGACATAGCGCGCCTCACGCAGCGCCTCCTGGGGCTCTACGCCTACCTCGACATAGACCATCACTATGATAGGGAGGCCTTGTGTCTGCTCATGATAATCTTGCAAACCATAGGGCCGGTTTAATGAAGGGACATCTGCCAGCCAGGGCATGCTGAACTGCCCGGGATTCCATAGATGCACATGTGCATCAACAATGGGAAGCGCTTCTGCCATAGCCAGCTCCTCTCTTTCTCAATGTATACTCATCTTCTCAGGACCGGTAGATGGAGTCTAGTTCGGCCCGGAGTGCATCTGGGATCGGGTGTTGCGCCAGCTTCAGTGTCTCCTCGAGCCGCTCAGGACGAGTGATGCCAACAATCGTGGACGTAACGCGCACATCGCGCAGCGAGAACTGCAGCGCCGCCGCCGCCAGCGGAAGGCCATGACGTTGGCAGGTTGCCTCCATCTGCCTGGCACGTCGAAGCAGCTCGGGCGAGGCCTGGTCATACATATAACGTGGGTAGGCGCCCGGCCCCTTTGCCAGGATGCCACTTCCATATGGCGCGGCGTTGAGCACCGCGACCCCCAGGCGCACACACGTATCCCAGAGGGGCTCTGCTTCCCTGTTAAGCAATGTGAAGCGGTTATGCGAGATTGCCGCTTCAAAGAGGCCAGTCTCGACGAAACGGATCATCATATCAATTGGGCCACCGGCAACACCCAGGTGGGCGATCAGGCCCTCTTCTTTACAACGCTGCAGCACCTCGACGGGACCGCCTGGCTGCATCGCCTCTGCAAAGGAAATATGCTCGGGGTCGTGAAGATAGACGAGTTGCAGCTGCTCCAGGCCCAGCAGGAGCAGGCTGCGCTCGACGCTGCGCCGCATCTGTGCGCCAGTGAAGACGCCGGTCTGCAAATCGCGATCGGCCTTCGTTGCCAGCACGAAGCCAGGTGGAACTCCGCCAAGCTCGCGGAGCACTATTCCAATGCGGCGCTCGCTTTCACCATCGCCGTAGGAAGCAGCGGTATCCAGGAAGTTGAAGGGACTAGTCTCGCTGTTGCCGTGACCAGTAAAGAAAGCACGAATTGTGGCCAGGGCGCGCTCTTCCCCGACGCTATACGCGAAAGTCTCAGGCATATTGCCGAGTGGGGCGGTGCCAATACAGATTGGCGTCACCTGCAAGCCTGTCGAGCCAAGTGAGCGCGGGGCCAGCGGTCCTGAAGTTTCTGTTTGAGGGGGCATACTCTACTCCTTTCTGCCAAGGCCGATAATAGAGATTAAGAAATTCATGTGGGTTTTGCCCCACTCCCAGGCGCCATAAATGTCGCGGCTACGCCCATCCGTATGCCGCATTATGTTGTTAATTCGCATCATCGGGCCCTACTTCGCCGTCCAGCCACCATCGATGATCAGCGCCGAGCCTGTCACAAAGGCCGCTTCATCCGAGGCGAGGTAAAGCGCAGCGTACGCGATTTCACCTGGTTGCCCCATGCGTCCGATAGGCTGGCGAGCGTGGAGTTGCTGGCGCACCTCATCTTCATGGCCAGCAAAATGGCGTGCCAAGTAGCCTTCCACAAATGGTGTCTGCACTGTGCCAGGACAGATGGCGTTGCAGCGAATCCCCTGCGTGGCGAAGTCGATAGCAATCGAGCGCGTCAGTGCCAGCACGGCTCCCTTGCTTGCACAGTAGGGCAGGCGGCGGTCGATGCCGATAGTGGCCGCAACCGAGGACATGTTGATAATCACACCGCCAGCCGACGCCTGTGCCAGCATCTGCCGCACCGCCTCGCGCGCGCAGAGGAAGACGCCGCGCGCATTCACATGCATCACGCGCTCCCAGTCCTCCAGGCTGGTCTCCAGGATATTGCCAACGTGGCTGATGCCAGCGTTGTTGACCAGGATATCGAGTCGACCCTCTGCAGCAGCGATTTGCTCTATCGCGGCCTTGACCTGAGGTTCCTCAGCCACATCAAGCTGTTGTGCGCGCACACTTCCCCCAGCAGCTTGAATTTCACCGGCAACCTGCTCCGCCGCATCCAGCCTGATGTCGGCAAGAATGACGTGCGCTCCTTGCTGGGCAAAGAGTCGGGCGATTTGTTCTCCAATGCCGGATCCAGCGCCCGTCACGAAGGCGATTTTCTTAACTAAGCGAAACACCTGCATTTCCTTCCTTCCACTCGGGGTCTAGGGGGAAAGAGCAACACGGGCGACCATAAAGGCCCACCCCGCCACGTCTCACCACCCTCGCCCCTACGGATACGTTCCCCTGCAAGGACGGAGGCCAAAATCTTCACAGTTGCTAGTCTGTGTGGAAAACTTCCTTTATTGTAGACCACCACTCGCCGGGGGAACGCGTCTCCAGCGGCGCCTGCATCGGTTCTGTCCAGGTCCACCACTCTCGTGTTTTGGGGTCCGCGGCCATCTTCGCCATATCGGCCTCAAAATCGTCACCGACATATTCAAAATAGGCAAAGAGCAGCTCGCCGTAGCGAAAAATACTATAGTTGCGCATGTTGCAGGCGTGAATCATCGCCAGCACTTCAGGCCAAACTGCAGCATGCAGGCGTTCGTAGGCTTCGATCTGGTCAGGTTTCAAGCCTATGACCTGTCCAACCCTGCGCATAGCTACTTATCGCCTTTCTGGCGCGCAGCGTAGCTGCGAACGAGCATCGTTGAAAGGCGTCTATCAAGAATTGCCATAGCTAACTCCTTTCACCTGTCCAAGCCGACCCGCCAGGGTAGGAATAGGCGGCAATTGATGCGGGGTACATGGTCACGCTATACCCTGGGGCGTCCGGGGCCATATAGCGCCCGCCTTTGACGACGGCAGGATGCACAAAATGCTCGTGCAAGTGGGGTGTGTACTCGACCATACGGTTCTCTAGCGAGCCGCCGATGGCGATGTAGTCGAAGAGCGAGAGATGCTGCACATATTCACACAGCCCGACGCCGCCCGCGTGTGGGCAAACCGGGATGCCAAACCTGGCGGCCATGAGGAGAATTGCCAGGACCTCGTTTACCCCGCCGACGCGACAGGCATCGATCTGGCAGATGCCGATGGCTTTGGCTTGAAATAGCTGCTTGAAGATGATGCGGTTCTGCACATGCTCGCCGGTGGCTACGCGGATTGGCGCTACCGCCCGCGCAATGGCGGCATGTCCAAGAATGTCGTCCGGGCTGGTGGGTTCTTCAATCCAGAGGGGGTCGAAGGCCGCCAGGTGCTGCATTACAGCAACCGCCTCGTTCACCTCCCACACTTGATTTGCGTCGAACATCAAGGTGTTCTCCAGCCCGATCTCTTCGCGCATGATGCGCGCACGGCGCAGGTCGTCCTGCAGGCTCAGGCCGACCTTCAGTTTGAAGTGTCGCCAGCCATTGGCCAGCGCTTCGCGGCAAAGCAGGCGCATCTGCTCATCGCTATAGCCTGACCAGCCTGCTCCGGTTGTATAGGCGGGGAAGCCATACCGTCGCATCTCCGCCTCGCGCTGCGCTCTGGTCGGTGCCTGGCGGCGCAGTACGTCTAGCGCCTCATCCGGAGTCAGGGCATCGGTGATGTAGCGGAAATCGATGCAAGAGACAAGCTGCTCGGGCGTCATATCGGTCAGCAACTTCCAGAGGGGCTTGCCCTCGACCTTGGCCCATAGGTCCCAGACGGCGTTGACTACTGCGGCGGTCGCCAGGTGAATGACCCCCTTCTCCGGCCCGATCCAGCGCAACTGGCTATCGCCTGTGATATGCCGCCAGAAGGCGCGCATATCCGAGGTGAACGATTCCAGGGTACGCCCGATGACGAGCGGGGCCAGCGCGCGGATCGCAGCGACACAGACCTCGTTCCCACGCCCGATGGTAAAAGTCAGGCCGTGTCCTTGCAGGCCCGCGGGATGGTCGGTCTGCAGCACAACGTAGGCCGCGGAATAATCCGGCTCGTTATTCATAGCGTCGGAACCGGCAAGGGTCCGCGACGTCGGAAAACGAATATCGTACGTGTGGACACCAACAATGGTGAGCGCCAAAGCTCTTCTCCTTTTGCTTGACGACAGCCTGAAGAAGTCCAGATCCCAGACCCCGCCAGGGCCACACAGTCCCCCAGACTGCGTCTGCAAGGGATCCCCCTGCATCCCCAGTTATTGAGAGAATCTCAGAAAACCCCCTTGACTATCCAGGACCAAATGAGTATACTATGTTCTGTATACAAAATACAGTATACAGTTCGCAAAGTCAAGGCCTCGCTCCGGGAATGATACCATAGCAGGCACCCGGGCGGTAAGGTCATCCATAAGCCGGCTCTATGGCGTTCAACACAGGTTGGAGCAGCAACATATGATTTACCCCGCGGGAGGAATGGATAACCGGAAACAGGGCAGCGTGGCAGAGACGTTTGACGAAAGCCTGGGCGAGGATCTATTTAATCTGCTCTGGGGTCAGGAACGCAATGCCATGCCTACGGTTGTGGATTACGCCTACAGAGAGATCTGGAAGCGCGTCATCATGATCGGCGGGAGCGAAGAGCAGCGGCTTTCCGATATGATCCTGGCTGAACAGTTGGGGATGAGTCGTACGCCGGTGCGCCAGGCCCTGGAGCGCCTCGTTCAGGAAGGGCTGGTGCGTTCTGATCCCCGGCGCGGGTTCTGGACACGCACATTCACTGCCCAGGATATCCACGAAATCTATGATCTGCGCGGCGCCCTGGAGGTGCTGGCCCTCCGCCTGGCGGCTCCTCGTCTCAGCCATGAGAACCTCAAGGCACATCTTGAGGCTCTGTATGCTGTACGTGGGGAACTGGATGCACACCCCGTCTTACGTTTTCTCCAGGTAGACATCCTGTTCCACATGCTCATCACGCGCGCATCGGGCAATGGACGCCTGATCCACAGCCTCTCTTTGCTGCGCAGCCAGGTCTGTATGTTCCAAACGCAAGACACTCTCTACCCAAGACGCATGGAGATCGCTCTGAATGACCACGAGCAAATCCTGCTGGCCCTGCTCGCGGGAAATGTTGACGAGGCAGCGGAATGCCTGGCCAGGCATATCCGGCATGCAAAGGAAGGCGTTTTGGCTGATATCTTTTCTGAAGGCAATTAAAGGAATTCCCCGCGATAAATCGGGGACCTACTGTAGCCCTCCGATTTATCGTGTGGGTAGCAGGGTGAGAAGGAGGTGATGCCGCAGCAAGTACATCTGGACACTTGTAGGTCCGGTAGTCCATGTTTGATATGAGATCACTGTAGGACGTTACTCAATATTTTCCTCTTTAAGCTAAAAGCAAAAAGGAGATCGCAATGTGGCGAACATTTGCACGTGTGTTGACTTTCATAGCATTCGTCACCCTCATCATCCCATTGTTAGCCGCTTGTGGCCAGGGGCAGGCGAGTCCACCTCCCTCCACGAGTACAGGAGGTCCGCTCGCACCGGGCGCGAGCTTCAAGCTCGGTGTTTCGCTGACCTTCAACAACACCGACTTCTGGACCAATTACATCTCGTATGAGACAAAGTTCGCGGCTCAGTACAACGCCACGCTGATCGGGCCACTGGTCGCCAACAATGACGCCGCCAAGCAGATCACGGACATCCACACACTGATCCAGGAAGGCGCCCAGGCGCTGATCGTCAACCCGGTGGACAGCGCCGCGATCGCGCCCGCGCTTGATTACGCCGCCAGCAAGCACATCCCCGTGGTCAGCGTGGACGTCGCGCCAAGCAGCGGCAAGGTTTTCATGATCGTGCGCGCCGACAACGTGAAGTATGGCCAGAACTCCTGCACGTTCATCGCCACGCATGCAACTGCCAAAACTGGCCACATCGCGATCCTCGAGGGAGATCTCGCCTCCCTGAACGGTAAGGACCGGACGGACGGCTGCAATCAGGTCATCAAGTCGAGCTATCCGAACTTCCAGACCGTCGAGTACCCAACGAAATGGGACACCCCGACAGCTGTCAACTACGCCAAGACGGCGCTGAGCACGTACTCGGACCTGAGGGGCATCTACGTCGAGTGGGGCGCACCCGAGGACGGCATTCTCGCGGCCGAGCAAGCCGCCGGAAAGTTCACCCCGGTGGGCAGCTCATCGCATATCGTCCTGATCGGCAACGACGGCGTGCCGCATGAGCACGCGCTGATCCGCGCCAACAGGCTCGACGGGACCATTTCGCAGCCGGCGAACTCCTACGCGCAGTATGCAATCTTCTACTCGCGGGCTGCGCTCGAGGGGAAGACCTACTCGGCCGGCCAGACTACCGACCACAATAGTACAATCGTCAGCCTGCAAGGCA
>WNEZ01002170.1_pt1 | contig 17611 bp, 18 predicted proteins | sample 5400521 | NCBI WGS metagenome assembly WNEZ01 (sample SAMN13153339, study PRJNA577476) | soil metagenome | isolation source: 120 cm saprolite under Douglas fir tree site 2 hole 1 replicate 1 | place: USA:California | collected 2015-04-18
CAGCTCAAGCCCTACATCGACCTGCCGCGGATGGCCGAGAAGGCCCAGCGGATGGTCAAGGAGAGCCTCGACGCCTTCGTGAGCCGGGACACCGCGCTGGCGCGCGAGGTCTGCGGCGAGGACTCGGCGGTGGACGCGCTGAGGGAGCAGGTCTTCCGGGAGCTTCTGACGTTCATGATGGAGGACCCCAGGACCATCCCGCGTGCGATCCGTCTCATCCTGATCTCGCGCTTCCTCGAGCGCGTCGCCGACCATGCGACGAACATCGCGGAGATGGTGATCTACATGGTCGAGTCCAAGATGGTGAGGCACACGCTCGCGTAACCAGCCCCGCGGTTTCGGCCGCCTGGAGTGTGTTAGCCTCTCTCCATGTCGCTGGCCGACCCCGACCTGGACGCCGACGCGATCGAGGAGCTCTACGCGCGCGGCGTCACCGACGGCCTGCCCGTCGTGCCGCCGACGCGCGCCCGCGTCGATCGCGTGCTCGCCGCGTCGGGCCGCGCGCCCGACGCGCTGATCGCGAGGGTCCCGCCGAACTACGGCCGCGCGACCGTCGAGAAGATCGCGATCAACGCCGTCATGGCCGGGTGCCGGCCCGAGTACCTCCCGGTCGTGATCGCCGCGGTCGAGGCGGTCTGCGACGAGGCCTTCGACCTCCACGGCGTGTCGGCGACCACGAACGCGCCCGCGCCGCTTGTGGTCGTCAACGGCCCGATCCGCGGCGCGCTCGACATCAACTGCGGCGCCGGCGTCTTCGGCCCGGGCTGGCGCGCCAACGCGACGATCGGGCGCGCGCTCCGGCTCGTGTGCGTGAACGTCGGCGGCGCCGCGCCGGGCGTCGTCAGCATGTCCACGCTCGCCCACCCGGGCCGCTACACGTACTGCATCGGCGAGCGGGAGGAGGCGAGCCCCTGGGAGTCGCTCTCCGTCGAGCACGGATTCGCCCCGAGCGACTCGACGGTCGCCGTCCTCGCTGCCGACGCGCCCCTGGGGGTCTACGACCACCAGTCGCGGACGCCGGAGGATCTGCTGGCGACGCTCGCGGCGAGCATGGCCGTCGTCTCCCACCACAAGATGACGCACTGGGGGGACACCCTGCTCGTCCTCTCGCCGGAGCACGTGAAGATCCTGGGCGAGGGGGGCTGGAAGAAGGCCGACGTCCGCCGCTGGCTCTTCGCGCGGCTCCAGCGCCCGGTCCGCGAGCTGCTCCCAGGCAGGGACGGTGGCGAGGGACTCCCCGAGCACGTGCTCAGGAAGTTCACCGACCCCACGCACGACCCCACGCCGATCCCGAAGTTCCGCTCGCCTGACAACATCAAGATCGTGGTGGCCGGTGGAACGGCCGGCCGCTTCTCGGCGATCGTGCCCGGCTGGACGTTCGCGAAGAGCTCGGCTCTCGTGTTCCGGCAGGTTCGCACCCCGTAATTGGGAGGAAGCCCCATGAGCGAGTATCTGGACCCGACCGACTCGGTCGCCGTGCCGCGGAAGACCGCTCCCCGGCCGTCGAGCCTCGACGGCAAGGTCGTCACGCTCCTCGACATCTCGAAGGCGAAGGGCGACCACCTCCTCGACCGCATCGAAGAGCTCCTCCGCGAGCGCGCGCGCCCGAAGGCGATCGTGAGGAAGAAGAAGCCGACCTTCGCCCGCCCGGCGCCCGACCCGCTCCGCCGGGAGATCGTCGGCGCGACGGACGCCCTCGTCGAGGCGCTCGCCGACTGAGGGTCGTGCACCACGTGCAGTGTGCACGACGGCGTGTTCTTCGAGGACCACGGCATCCCGACGGCGACCGTGATCTCGTCCGAGTTCGTCCGGGCGGCGCGTGCCCAGGCCGACGCGCTCGGTGCGACCGACTACCGAACGTTCGTCGTCCCTCACCCGATCCAGATCCTCACACGTGACGAAGTGCGGACGCTGGCCGACAAGGCGTTCGACGAAATTCTGCGGAGGCTCACGGCGTGAAGACCCACTGGTACTTGTTCGACGTCAACCCCTCCACGCCGCCGGCCTTCGAGGTGGCGCCCGGCCAGGAGTTCTCCCTCGAGGTGCGCGGCGCGTTCGCCGACGTGACGGACATCCTCACGGTGCCGACGCCCTTCACGCCCGCGTGCGACGGCCATCCGCTCGCGCCCATCGCCGGCCCCGTGCGCGTTCGCGGCGCCAGGCCCGGCGACGCTGTCGTCGTCGACCTGCTCGAGATCACGCCGCACGGCGAAGGCAAGACCGCGATCCTCCGGGATTTCGGCGTGCTCCGGCGCGAGTTCGCCGAGCCGTGGGCGCTCTCGTGTCCCGTGAAGGACGGCCGCGCGTGGTTCGGCGGCCGCATCCCGATCCCGTTGAACCCGAACCTCGGGACCGTCTCGACGATGCCGACCGAGGGGTACAAGCCGGCGTACGCGGGGCCGTACGGCGGCGACTTCGACCAGAAGGACGCGCGTGCCGGGAGCCGCATCCACCTGCCGGTGATGGTGGACGGCGCGCTCCTCTTCTTCGCCGACCCGCACGCCGCGATCAGCGACGGCATCATCTCGGGCACCGGCGTCGAGTGCGACGCGACCGTCCGGGCACGCGTGGAGCTCGTGAAGGGGCGGACGCTCGACCGCCCGATCATCGAGGTGGACGACACCGTGCAGGTCTTGGGCTTCGGCGAGACGGTCGAGCTCGCCACAGAGGACGCCGCGCGCGGCGCCGTCGAGTGGTTCGTCGGGCGCACCGGCATGGACCGCCGCGAGGCCTACATGCTGCTCTCGATCGTCGGCGAGCTGCGGATCGGAACCTCGCCGCGCCCGGTCATGGCCGCGCGCCTCATCATCCCGCGGCTCGTGATCGACGCCGCGGCCGGGCGCTGAGCCGGATGCTGGTCGGGGCGTTCGCGTGTGCCCACACGCCCCAGCTCCTCTCGCGGCCCGAGACCGAGGATCGCGATCTCGTGCTGCGCGTTCACACCGCGTTCGCGCGGGTCAAGGGGCGGCTCCTCGCGCTCAGGCCGGACGCGATCGCGATGGTCGCGGGCGACCACATCGAGGCGTTTTTTCTGAACGCCGTGCCCGCGCTCGCCGTCTACGCGGGGACGGAGTGCGCCGGGACGTTCGGGCGCTACCGGTACCGGTTCCCGATCCACGAGCCGCTGGCCCGCGCGATCGTCGAGCAGGGGATCGATCGGGGGTTCGACCTCTTCTACACCCAGGACGCCCCGCTCGACTACGCGTTCTATGTCCCGCTGCACTTCACGATGCCGGAGCCGTCCGTCCCCCTCGTCCCGCTGCACGTCAACGTGTACCTGCCGCCTCAGCCGACGCCGCGCCGCTGCTACGAGAGGGGCAGGGCGCTCGGCGAGATCCTGCGCGCGCGCTCGGAGCGCGTCGTGCTCATGGCCTCGGGCGGCATGTCCCACTTCCCGGGGACCGACCGGTACGCGTCGCCGGAGTTCGACTACGACAGGCGGTTGCTCAACCTACTGACCGCGGGGCGCGGCCGGGAGCTCGCCGCGATCACGGCCGAGGAGCTGGACCGTGCCGGCAACATCGAGCTGCGGACGTGGATCACGCTGCTCGGCGCGGTCGGCGACGCGAAGGCCGACGTGTACTGCTACGAGCCGTCGTGGCATCACGGCAACGCGGTCGTGGAATGGCCGCTCTGAACGCGCTCCACTACCGGTTCCCGCCCGGCTCAGCCTACCGGTTGAACCGGTGCCTCTTCGCGATCAAGTCGGACGACGCGTTCCGCGCGCGCTTCCTGGCGGATGCCCGGGCCGCGATCGATGAGATGGAGTTGGATGACACGGATTCGGCGGCGCTCCTCCGCGGCGACCGCGATGCGCTCGTGGCGCGCGGCGCGCATCCCTACCTCGTGTTCATGGCGGACCTCCGGCTCAGAATGGAGCGCGAGGCGATGACGTTCGAGGACTTCTGAGGAGGACACCCGTGGCGACGACCCTGACCGAGAGCGATGTGATCAAGATGATCTCGAGCCTCAGCAACTGGGGCCGCTGGGGCACGGACGACGAGCTGGGAACCATCAATCTCATCACGGCCGCGAAGCGGAAACGCGCCGCAGCGCTCGTCCAGGACGGCGTGCCGGTCAGCTGCGCACGCCCGATCGCGACGAACGCGATCAGCGCCGACACGACGTTCCAGCCCCTCCGCTTCATGGTGGACTCGGGCGAGGGGCGTGACCACGACTCGCCCGAGCGGATCCTCGCGCGTCGCGGCGCCTCCGAGTTCATCGGCATGGTGTTCCACGGCTACACGATCACCCACGTGGACACGCCGGCCCATTACTTCTGGCAGGGCAAGATCTACAACGGCCGCTCGTGCAACCTGATCACCTCGCGCGAGGGCGCCCAGGTCGAGTCGGTGGACCTGTTGCGCGACGGCGTCGTGAGCCGCGGCGTCCTGCTCGACGTCGCCGCGCTCAAGGGACGCTGGCTGGAGGCGGGTGAGGGCGTGATGCCCGAGGACCTCGAGGCCGCCGAGAAAGCCCAGAACGTGCGTGTCGAGGCTGGGGACATCCTCTTGATCAGGACCGGCTATTACGCGCGACGGCTCACGGAGCCGCGCCATCCGCTGAGGGACGGCTCGCCCGCGGCCCACGTGGCGTGCATGCCGTGGTTCCGCGAGCGCGACATCGCCATGCTCGGCACCGACACCCACAATGACGTGAGCCCCGCAACCCACCCCGCCCTCGGCAACGTCGTGCACATCGTGAGCCTCGTCAGCATGGGGCTCTGGCTCATCGACAACGCCAACCTCGAGGAGTTGGCGAAGGCGTGTAGCGCGCGGAAGCGCTGGGAGTTCATGCTCACCATCGCGCCGCTCCGGCTTCAGGGCGTGACCGGCTCGCCGGTGAACCCGATCGCGCTGTTCTGAGCGAGAGGTCCGGGACAGCTCGGCGATCGCGCGGCTTCACGCGATCGCGCGAACGAAGTCGGCAAGCTGGCGCAGGTTGCGCGCCTCGAAGACGCCGTCGCAGTAGGGCGCATACGCGGCGATGATCGAGTCCGTCGTGTTCCACTCGGGCCGCGGCTCCGGATTCAACCAGTAGACCCTGCGGGCACATTCCTGGATCGCGCGCAGCGCCGCGAGCCCCGGGTCGCGGTAGTTGTTGCGAGCGTCACCGGTGATGATGACCGTGGTCCTCGGCCCGAGGGCGCCCAGTCCGTAGACGTTCCAGAACCGCTCGAACACATGGCCGTAGTCGCTGTGTCCGTCCGCCCACACGACATCGACCCGCGCCAGGAGGTGGCGGGCGTCCAGCTGGATCGAGCGGTCGTCGAACACCTTCGTCACCTCGTCGATCCCGTCGACGAACGCGAAGGACCGGATTCGAGCGAACTCCTCGTTCATCGCGTACAGGAGCGACATGGTGAAGTGAGCGAATTCCGCGACCGACCCTGAGACATCGCAGAGCAGGTAGAGATCCGCCTTGGACACTCTCGGATATCGGAAGGCAGGCTCGAGCGGCACGCCCCCGGCGGACAGAGAGCGCCGGATCGTTCGGCGCGCGTCGAGACGCCCGTGCCGGCGGAAGCGGCGCCGGTGCGCGATCCGCGCGGCGAGCTTTCGCGCGAGTGGCCGGATCGCATGCCGCATTTCCCGCAGCTGGGCCGGGGTGGCGCCGAGGAAGTCGACGTCTTCGATCGGCGTGTGGGACATGTCGGCGGCCGCCGCGAGCCCCTTGACCTCGAGAAGGCGATGGCGGATCTCGTCGGCGAGCAGTCGGCGGAACTCTTCGATCCGGTGGCGCTGCTCGTCCCGAAGCAGGCGGTCGTCGAGGAGCGTTGCGTCGTCACCTCCCTCGCCCGCGGCGTGGATGACCCGCTGCAGGAGATTGGACAGATCGAGGTGACGGAGGACCCGGTAGAGGTGGTAGTGCTGGGACCCGACGCGCGTTTCGTTGATGCCGCCGAACTGCTGGACGACGAGCGCCGCAATCGCCCGCAGGGCGCCTTCGTCGTTTCGTTGCAGGGCGTCGAGGAGGGCCTGCAGGAGCTCTTGGGAGGCGGCTTCGCCGGCGGTTTCACCGGTGAGATCGGCGAGGGATGGCGACGCGCCTCCCGATTGGGGGGCTGCGGTTCGGCGCGAGGCGAAGTAGACGTCGAACAGCGCCGCGAAGGACGCCCGGTGCTCCGCGCGCTTCACGAGCGCGGCTTCGAGGGCCGCTCTGAGCTCGGCGCGGCTGGACAGATCGATGTGCCGCAGGGACTCGGTGGCGTCGAGCGCCTCGACCATCGAGATCGGAATCGCGGCGTCGCGCAACCGATGGATGAATTCGATCAGCGCGCTCAGCATCGCGTTGGAAGTTTCCTCCGGGTGGGCAGTTTAGTAGAGTCTAGCGCGTGCGTCGTTTCAGGCCAACCCTCGCCCCGCCGGGACGGCTCGCCCGCCTCAGCGTCGTCCTCGACACGCGGAACGCGCCGGGTCGGATGCGCGAGGTCGCGAAGATGTGCGATCGCGCCGGGATCGATGCGTTGTGGGTCGCCGACGATCCGACTCCCGCTGGTGGCCGTCCCCGGCTCGAGGCGTGGACCGCGCTCGTCCTCGCGGGGCTCGACACGTCCCGAGCCCGACTCGGGGCGATGCTGAATCCTCCCCTCAGGCCGCCGGCGACTCTCGCCGCAATGGCGCGCACGCTCGACCTGGCGCTCGGCGGACGCCTCGAGATCGGCCTGCGAAGCGCTGGAAAGGGCGTGGAGGAGTACGCGCGGACCCTTAGTGAGATTCTCGTCGACGGACCGCCGCTCTCCGTCGAGATCACCGACCCCCCTGAGATCGGCGTGGCCGTGCGCGTGGCGGATGATGTCGTGGTTCCCGCCACAGCCCTCCAGGACGTCCGTGCGCTGTGCGAGCAGATTCGCGCAGGCTGCGAGGCCGCGGGCCGGGATCCCGCCGCGCTCGGGATCGCCGTGGAGGTCCCGGTCTCCATCGGGCGGACGTCCGCCGAGGCGCACGCGCGGGCGAGCGATGAGCCGCGCTTCCGCGAGATCGGACACCCGGCGACGTTCGGGATCTTCGGCACGCTGGAGCAGTGCCAGGCGCGAGCCATCGAGCTGGCGCACCTGGGCGTCACCGATCTCCGCTGCATCTTGCCGAACACGCCCGACGTACACGACGCGATCGCGCAGCTCACGGCCATCGTGGTGGGAACGATCGGTGTGCTGGCCCCGCACTCGCCGCACTCGAAGGCGCCCGATCCGCCCCCGGGGTGGGGAGGCCGGCATGGGTAGATATTCGCGGTTGACATTCGCCGTGACCGTGCCCTAACGATCTATAGAGTAGGGAACACAGATTGGGGACGCCCGGCACTGGCCGGAAGAACGGGGAGGTTCTCCGATGACCAAGTACGTCACCCGCTTCGGGTCTCTCGCGCACTACGAGAAGGGCGGCGTGGAGATCATCGACGACGATCCCAAGCGCTACGCCTTCTCCAACATCTTCGAGGTGGCTTCGCGGTCGAAGCCGTACGAGAAGGTGGCCGTCGGAAAGAACATGCAGTACGTCCTGGAGGTCATCAGGGCGGAGGGCACGTCCGAGTGGTGGGCCGCCGCCCACGACGAGTTCGCCCTCGTCATGGACGGCGAGGTCGAGGTCCGGCTGCTGAAGCTCGCCGATCCCTCGGTGGTTCCACCGGACAGAGAAGGGGCGATTCGTCTTCGCGGCGAGCCAGCGGGACGGAAGATGGGCCGCGTCCAGGCTCGTCGCGGCCACATGACGCTGCTGCCCGCCGGGGCCGCCTACCAGTTCCACGCCAACCGGCCGGGGGTCATTCTGCTGCAGACGATCGCCGGCGACAACACGCAGTACCGATGGGCCGACATCTGCCAGACGATGTGAGGGACGTCGGCATCGACGGTGACCACGTCACACGGACAAGGAGGGCCGCGCGATGAGCGTCCAGACGGTCTCCGGAGTCAAGGCGACCGAGCCGAATGAGCACGGCTACCGAGGCTTCTCCCTCGGCGAGTTCACTTTCCGCCGCGACGAGTACTTCGTCTACGTCAAGTGGCCGACGGGCCGCCACGTCCTGTCCGCCGACGGGTTCCTCCGGGCCCTCCAGCGCGACGTGGCCTGGGAGTTCTTCTACGGCACCGTCAACTTCGACGGCGTCGTCGGGACGGTCAACCACTACGGCACGGTCGACCTCTTTGCGGGCCGGTACAACGACGCCTACCGCAAGGCGGAGCTGGACCACGTCGAGAACTTCCCGACACCGGTGATCAAGGCGACGTTCAACGCCATGCTCGACGACTGGACGAACTCGACCTTCGACCCGTTCGCCAGCCCTCACGAGACCGGCACGGCGTTCGGGCCGAAGGCCGGCAACAACCGGGCGGCCGTCACGCGGCGGCGGGTCGCCGCGAAGCGGATGGTGGCCGTGCCGGGGGATGAGGCGCTTCGGTCCGACGCGACCGGCCATCCGATCAACCGCCACTTCGTCGACGTGCCGCAGGATGAGCCCAGGGTCATCCCGGAGCCGGGCTTCGAGGGACAGGTGAGCGCCTTCAACCTGTTCGCCTACCTCTCCCGCTCGAACGTCACGTGGAACCCCTCGGTCGTCTCCGTCTGCAAGAGCAGCCTGTACTGCCCGACCACCGAGGAGTACATTCTGCCGATCATCCACGGGAACGATCGGGTGGAGTGGTTCGTGCAGCTCAGCGACGAGATCTACTGGGACGTCGAGGACCGCGACACGGGCGCCGTTCGAGCGAAGGTGGTCATGAAGCCCGGGGACGTCGCGGCCATGCCGGCGGATATCCGTCACCAGGGCTACTCCCCCAAGCGCGCCATGCTGCTGGTGTGGGAGAACGCGTCTCCCGATCTCCCCGCGCTCATCGCGTCGGGGAAGGCGCCGACGACCCCGGTGGATTTCTGACGGCTCAAGGCGTGATGGCCGGGGAGGGGGAGAGACGAATACCGCGCTTCTCGTCCCCGGCGGAGATCAAGCAGCGCCTCGCGGCCGTGAGCTATCTGGCCGACGAGGCCGTGGCGATGACCGTGTACCTCGCCGACCGGCTGGAGAAGCCCATCCTGTGCGAGGGGCCGGCCGGCGTCGGGAAGACGGCGCTCGGCAAGGCAATCGCGGCGATCACCGGGCACCGGCTGACGCGCCTGCAGTGCTACGAAGGGCTCGACGAAGCGAAGGCGCTCTACGAATGGAACTACAAGAAGCAGCTGCTCCGCATCCAGGCGGACTCGGATCAGCGGGACTGGCACAAGGTCGAGCAGGATATCTTCACGGAGGACTTCCTGCTCGCACGCCCGCTGCTTGCCGCCATTCGATCCCCCGAGCCCGTGGTGCTGCTGATCGACGAGGTCGATCGGGTCGAGGTGGAAACGGAGGCGTTGCTCCTCGAGGTGCTGTCGGAGTGGCAGGTGTCGATTCCAGAGCTGGGCACGATCACCGCGACCCGGCCTCCGCTGGTGGTCTTGACGTCGAACAACACGCGTGAGCTGTCCGAGGCGCTGAAGCGGCGGTGCCTGTTCCTGCACATGGACTACCCGGACCTCGAGCGGGAGAAGCAGATCGTGCGGGCGCGCATTCCCGAGATCGACGCGACCCTGGCAGAGCAGATCGCGCGCGTGGTCCGCACGATCCGCGCGCTCGACCTGAAGAAACCTCCGTCGGTGTCCGAGACGCTGGATTGGGCGCGCACGCTGTTGCTCCTGGGGGTGGAGCGGATCGACTCCGAGGTGACACGGAAGACGCTCTCGCTCCTGCTCAAGTATCAGCAGGACATCGAAAAGGTCGGCCGGTCACCGCTGTAGGAACTTCGGGAGCACCTTCGTGCCGAGGAGTCGGATCGAGCGAAGGACCTTCTCGTTGTCCATGCCCGGCCACTGGAGCCGGAAGATCATGGTCGTCACGCCGAGCCGCTCGCGATAGCGCGCGATCTCCTCGGCGACCCTCACGGGGTCGCCGAGGATGAACCGGTCGCGCGCCAGCTCCTCGAAACTCCCCGCGAAGCTCTCCCCGGCGGGCAGCGCCTTGTCCTGCTCCCAGCGCCGGTACGCGCGGTACTTCGCGCCGAGGAACGCCGCGGCTTCCGCGAACGCCGCGGACGAGTCGGGCGCCACGTAGCACTCCTTGATCAGCGGAGTCTCCGTCGCCGCGGGACGGCCGAGCTCGCGGCGCGTGCTCCGGAAGAGCGCGACCTGACGCTCGAGCGTCGGAAGCGTGGCGTGGGGATTCAGCAGCCAGGCGTCTCCGAGCCGGGCGGCGCGCCGGACGCCGCCGTCGCTGTTCGCCGCGAGCCAGACGGGCGGGCGCGGGTGCTGGAGCGGACGCATCGAGATGCGCACGTCGCGCAGGCGGAAGTGCGTGCCATGGTAGGTGACGGGCTCGCCGCTCCAGAGGCGCTCGATCACCTCGAGCCCTTCGACAAGCCGCCCGACGCGCTCCTTCGGGTCCTGCCCCATCGCCTCGTTCTCGACGTCCCGGTAGCCGAGGCCGACGCCGAAGACGAAGCGGCCCCCGGTGATCACGTCGAGCGTCGCGAGCTGCTCGGCGACCTCGACGGGGTGGTGGAGGGGCAGGAGCAGGCACCCCGTCCCGAGCGTCATGCCCTCGGCCTCCGCGGCGACCCGGGCGAGCGTCGGGACCGGCTGGAAGTAGGTGAACGGGTCGGAGAGATAGTGCTGGCTCGCCCAGATGGAGGTGAACCCCACGGCGCGCGCGAGCCGCACCTGCTCGACGTGCTCGCGGAACCGGGCGGCCTGTGGATCGTCCGGCAGATGCTGGACCGAGAGCCCGATGCCGAACTTCACTCGGGGAGCCTCCACACGCGCGCCGGCGCGGGCTCGTCGGCCAGCGTGAACTGGGGCAGTGCCATGTGGTCGGCGAGGTCCTGGAAGATGACGCGCACGCGCCGGCCGATCGCGACGTTCGCCTCCGCTTCGGGCGTCAGGTCGGGCTTCACGAGGTTGCCGATGATCCGGAGCGCCTCGTCGGGCGTCGGCTGGCCGCGCTGCTCGTCCAGCTCGACGAGGACGACGGGATAGGGCGTGAGCTCTCTGAAGCCGGGCTGGATGGCGTGATGGACGATCTCGTAGGAGTAGATCGTTCCGCGCGCGGAGAGCTCCTGCCAGGTCCACTCGAGCTCCATGCACCAGGGACAGGCGTGCGTGGGCGGGTAGCGCATGAGGCCGCAGGCGGTGCACTTCCGGACGACGAGGCGGTGGGCGCGCGCGTGGGCGTAGAACTCCGTCCACTCGCTGTCGTTGTCGGGGACGATGAGCGTCATGCCGCGGTACTGGACGGGCTGGGGCATGGGGGCTCCTTATCGCCGGAGGATGAGGGCGCTGCCCGTCGGCGGCACCGCCCAGCCGAGGTTCATCGTGATCTCGGCGTCCTTGACCTGACGGCACCGGCCGGGGGAGTAGTCGTAGGTGTGGACGCCCTCGGCGGCGCGCGGGCAGTAGTCGTCGACCGTCCCGCGGAGCTGGCGGACGTTCTCGATCACCATGGACATGCCGTGCGTGTAGCCCTCGCACAGGTGGCCGCCCGAGGTGTTGTTGGGGCGCCCGCCGCCGAGCTCGATGATCCCGCTCGAGACGTACTGGCCGCCCTCGCCCTTTTTGCAGAAGCCGTACTCCTCGAGCTGCAGCAGCGTCGTGAACGTGAACGCGTCGTAGGAGCCGGTGACGTCCACGTCCTCGGGCCCGATGCCGGCCTGGCCGAAGACGATGTCCTTGGCGTAGTAGCCGGCGACGCGGGTGATGGGGCCGTGCGCCCAGTGGAAGTCGAGGCGCGGCTTCGACACGCGCCCGGCGACACCCATGATGTAGACGGGCCGACGCTTGAGGTCGCGCGCGCGCTCGGCCGAGGTCACGATGAGGCAGGTCGCGTTGTCGGTCTCGAGGCAGCAGTCGAGGAGGTGGAGGGGCTTCACGATCCAGCGCGAGCCGACGACGTCCTCGACCGTCACGCGCTCCTTGAGGAGCGCCTTCGGGTTCTGCGACGCGTGCTGCGAGTGGGCGACCTTCACGCGGGCGACCTGCGCGGAGGTCGTGCCGTACTCGTACATGTGGCGCATGAAGGTCAGCGCGAAGTTCTGGCCCGCGCTCCGCATCCCGAAGGGCACCTGGGCGAGGTCGAGCCCGCGGACGGGCTGCGCGGCGCGCGCCCCGGTGCCGCCGATGCGGAACTCGGAGTAGCCGTTCATCGAGCGGTAGATGGCGACGGTGTTGCACATGCCGGCCTCGATCGCGCCCATCGCCAGACCGATGAGCGCCTCGGTCGACGAGCCGCCGCCCATCACGTCCATGTAGAAGTTCAGGCGGATGCCGAGATCGGGTGCCACGTGGTTCGCGAGCGTCGAGTCGCCCCCCTGGTAGTCCAGCATGCCGTCCACGTCGCGAGCCGTGAGGCCGGCGTCGAGGATCGCCCGGCGGATCGCCTCGACGGCCATCGCGCGTGTTGTGCGCCCGGAGGCGCGCGAGTACTCCGTCTCGCCCACACCGACGACGCAGTACTTGTCCCGCAGGGTCTTCATCGCGCCTCCTTGTCGAGCCAGTGCGCCATCCCGCGCGATTCTAGCAGGCCCGCGCTCCGCGCGGCGGCTGCGACAGGACAAGGAGGACGATCGCGCCGACGTTCAAGAGCGCCGAGAGCATCCACGTGAGGTCGTAGCTCCCGGTCGCGTCGTAGATCGCGCCCGCGACGAGCGGCCCCCACCCTGCCATCGCCCCGGCCAGCGCGAAAAGGAACCCGACGAGCTCGCCCGCTTGGCGGCGGCCGAAGAAGTCGCCGACGAGCGCGGCGAAGAGGGTGGAGACCGCGCCGTACGAGTAGCCGAAGACGAGCGCGCTGCCGAAGAGCAGGGGGAGGCCGCGGCCGGCGAGGAGGAAGCCGAGGAAGCCGACGGCCTGGAGCGCCATCGCGACCCCGACGGCGGGCTTGCGCCCGATCCGGTCCGAGACCGCGCCCATGACGAGGCGGCCGGCGACGGCGCCGATGCCGAGCGTCGAGACGGCCCAGGCGCCGGTCAGGGGTGAGTGGCCGAGATCACGCGTGAACGGCACGATGTGAACGAACGGGACGAAGACCGGGATCCACGTCGCCGTGAACGTGGCGCCGATCATCCAGAACGCGCGTGTCCGGATCACGCGGGCCAAGGGCCCGGCGCCCTCCTGGGCGCCGACCGCGACGGCGAGGGGACCGCTCGCCCCGTCGGGGTGAAGGCCGAGGCTCTCGGGGTCGCGTCGCATCACCTGAGCCACCAGGTTCAGGAGGACGAAGATCCCGACGCCGAAGATGACGTACGCCGTCCGCCAGCCGACCGTCGTCACCAGGAGCTGGGCCACGGGCGGCAGCACGACGGTCCCGACGCTCGCGCCGCTCGACGCGAGGCCGACCGCGAGGCCGCGCCGCGCGACGAACCATTTCACGACCGTCGTGTTGCACGGCACGTACGCGGTGGACATGCCGAGCGCCGCCACGAGGCCGTAGAGCAGGTACGGCTGCCAGAGCTGGGTGACGAGCGACATGCCGGTGAGCGCCGCGCCGAGGAAGATCCCACCGGCGGCGATCACGACGCGCGGGCCCCAGAGGTCGGTGAGTCGCCCGGCCGGAAAGCCGAAGACGCAGTAGGCGAAGGCGTAGACGGAGAACGCGCCGGAGAGGCTCGCGCGGCTCCAGCCGAACTCCTGGAGGAAGGCGCTGAAGAAGACGCCGAACGAGTACTGGGCACCGTAGGCGACGAAGAGGACGAGGAACGCGCCCGCGACGACGATCCAGCCGTAGAAAACTTTCAAGCCTAGCGATTCTTGCCGTTGAGCTTCGGGAGGACCTCCGCGAGGAACTTGCCGGTGTACGAGCCGGGCGTCTGGGCCACCGCCTCCGGCGTCCCCTCGGCGACGTTCTCGCCACGCTCGTCCCCGCCCTCCGGCCCGAGGTCGATGACGTAGTCCGCCGACTTGATGACGTCGAGGTGGTGCTCGACGACGAGGATCGTGTTGCCGGCATCCACGAGGCGATTGAGCACGCCGAGGAGCTTCTTGACGTCGTCGAGGTGGAGCCCCGTCGTCGGCTCGTCCATGATGTAGAGCATGTCGCTCGCCGCGCGCGCGCCGAGCTCGGCGGCGATCTTGAGCCGCTGCGCCTCGCCCCCCGAGAGCGTCGTCGCGGGCTGGCCCAGGCGCAGGTAGCCGAGGCCGACGTCCTGGAGCACGCGCAGCCGCCGCGCGAGCCCCGCCTGGGCGGCGAAGAACTCGACGGCGTCGTCCACGGTCGTGTGGAGCACGTCGCTGATGGCCCGGCCGCGGTACCTCACGGTGAGGACGTCGGGCCGGTACCGCCGCCCTTCGCACTCCTGGCAGGTCACGTACACGTCCTCGAAGAAGTACATCTCGAGCTTCTGGAAGCCGTCGCCCTGACACGACTCGCACCGCCCGCCCGGCACGTTGAACGAGAACGCGCCGGCGTCGAGGCCGAGCGCCCGGGATCGGGGCTGAGCCGCGTAGAGCTTTCGGATCTCGTCGAACGCCTTGACGTAGGTCACGGGGTTCGAGCGCGGCGTGCGGCCGATCGGCTCCTGGTCGATCAGACGGACGCCCTTGAGGTACTCGAGGCCGGTAAGGGCGTCGTAGACGCCGGGCGGCGTGAATTCGGTCTTGAAGGCGCGCGCGACGGCGCGGTAGAGCGTGTCGTGGACGAGCGTGGATTTGCCGGAGCCCGACACGCCGCTGACGACCGTGAGCGTCTGGAGCGGGATCCGCACGGTCACGCCCTTGAGGTTGTGCTCGCGCGCGCCGACGAGGACGAGGTGGCGCCGGCCCGTGCGGCGGACCGACGGGACCGGGATCGACTCGCGTCCGGTGACGTAGCGCGCGGTGAGCGAGCGCGTCGCCTTCTGGAACTCCGCCTGCGGCCCGCTGAAGACGATCTCGCCGCCGCGCTCGCCCGAGCCCGGCCCGAGCTCGACGACGTGGTCCGCGGCGGCGATGAACTCGCGATCGTGCTCGACGACGACGACGGTGTTGCCCGCCCGGGCGAGCTCGCGGCAGAGCTCCACGAGCCGCATGGTGTCGCGCGGGTGCAGTCCGATCGACGGCTCGTCGAGCACGTAGAGCGTTCCGACGAGCTGTGATCCGAGCTGATTGGCCAGATTGATTCGTTGCGCTTCTCCTCCCGACAACGTGCGCGTCTGGCGCGAGAGCGTGAGGTAGCCGAGCCCGACGCGCAGGAGGAACCCGAGCTTGGCGTTGAGCTGGCGCAGGATCTCGCGGGCGACGACCGCTTCCCAGGCCGTGAGCGTGAGGTCCGCGAGCAGGCGCGCGGCCGCGTCGACGGTGAGCGCGGCGAACTCGGCGATCGTGAGGCCGCCGACGCGCACGGCGAGCGCGGCGGGCTTGAGTCGCGCACCGTGGCACGTCGGGCACGGCGACTGACTCCGGTAGCGCGAGAGGAACACGCGCACGTGGAGCTTGTAACGGTACGACTCGACCTCCTCGAAGAATCCCTGGATGCCGGCGAAGCTCGCGTCACCCTCGTAGACGAGCGCGCGCGCGGCGCCGGGAAGCCGCTCCCAGGGCGTGCCCGTGTCGACCTTGTGCCGGCGCGCCGCCTTCATCAGCTGGCGCTGGTACCACTTGCCCGACGGGTGGGTCCAGGGCTCGACGGCGCCTTCCGCGAGGCTCTTGCTCCGGTCGGGAACGACGCGCGCCTCGTCGTATCTCAAAATATTGCCGAAGCCCTTGCACTCGGGGCAGGCACCCAGCGGGTGGTTGAACGAAAAGAGGAGCGGCTGCGGCCGCTCGAGGGCGGCCCCGCAGCCGCTGCAGCGGAAGTCCTCGGCGAAGACGCGCGTGGGCCCGCCGAGCACCTCGACCGCCACCTGCCCGCCGCCCTCCCGCAGCGCTGCCTCGACGGACTCGGCGATGCGCGTACGGTGGGCGGACTCGAGCACGACGCGGTCGAGCACCACCGAGATCGTCCGGTGCTCGGCGAGGTTCGCGGGCGGCGGTGCGGCGAGGTCGTGGATCACGCCGTTCACCCGCACCCGGGCGAAGCCGCGCCGGTTGAGGCTCGTCCACAGCTCCACGGGTGGGAGCCCCGCGGGCACGGCGAGACCGAACATGATCAGCGCGCGCGCGCCGGGGTGCTCGCTGAGAAGCGAGCCGACGATGGTTTCAGGGGAGTTCGAGGCCGCGGCGGCGCCGCACGCGGGGCAGTGGACGCGCCCGATCTTCGCGTAGAGCAGGCGCAGATAATCGTAGACCTCGGTGGCGGTGCCGACCGTCGAGCGCGCCGTCCGCACCGGGTTCTTCTGCTCGAGGGCGACCGCGGGCCGGATCTGCTCGATGCGGTCCACGTCGGGACGGTCCACCCGATCGAGGAACATGCGCGCGTAGGTGGACAGCGACTCGATGTAGCGCCACTGCCCTTCGGCGAAGAGCGTGTCGAAGGCGAGCGACGACTTGCCGGAGCCGGACACGCCGGTCACGACCGTGAGCCGGTCGTGCGGGATCTCGAGCGAGACGTTCTTGAGGTTGTTCTGCCGGGCTCCGTGGATCCGGAGCCCAGAGGGCTGGGCCATTCGAACGGTCCTCCTGAGGTGAGTAGTCTACTGGAAGGGAACACGACGCGCCAGAGCGCTCCGCGGTTGACAGCCCCTGGCGCGCCGGGTACACTGCGTCCGCTTGTTGATAATGATTACTAAAAACAGCGCTGCCCTCGCGGCCGACGCGACGCTCCGCGCCCGGGGCCTCCGGCTGACGCGGCAGCGCCGCGCGTGAGTCTCGCGACGGTCTACCGCAACCTCCGGACGCTCGCCGCCGAGGGATTCGTGGCGGAGCGCGCGGACCCCTCCGGCGCGCGCTTCGACGGCAACACGGCGCCGCACGATCACTTCACGTGCGTCGCCTGCGGCCGCATCTACGATGTGCCGCCGCGCGCCGACCGGGCGGTGCGGGCCCGCGTCGCAACGCGCACCGGCTTCGAGGTCTTCAACCACCGCACCGAGTTCTACGGCCGCTGCGTCGCGTGCCGCCGGCATGGCCGTCGATCCCCCGTCAAGGGACAAAGGAGGAGCTGAGTCATGGCAGGCAAGAGCCTCAGGGGCACCAAGAGTCTCGCAAACCTGAAAGAGGCGTTCGCCGGCGAGTCGCAGGCGAACCGCCGCTACCTTTACTTCGCACGCGTCGCCGACATCGAAGGGTTCCCCGACATGGCGGGGCTCTTCAAGGACACGGCCGACGCCGAGACGGGTCACGCCTTCGGTCACCTCGACTTCCTGAAGGAGGTCGGCGATCCGGTCACGGACGAGCCGATCGGCAAGACCGAGAAGAACCTCAAGTCCGCGGTCGCCGGCGAGACGTACGAGTACACGCAGATGTACCCGGGCATGGCCAAGACCGCGCGTGAGGAGGGCTTCCCCGAGCTCGCCGAGTGGTTCGAGACGCTCGCCAAGGCGGAGAAGTCGCACGCGGGCCGGTTCAACAAAGGCCTCAAGCAGATTGCCGGCAAAGAGCCGGCGGAGGCGATCTAGCTCCTGCGCTCGGCTGGCGGCGCAGGGTCCGTGGCCAGTTGGCGGGAACGGGTCCCTTCGATCCCTGGCGCGCCCTCACGCCGCCGGCCGGCACGGAGCCAGATCAACGCTCATGGCATCTCTCGATCT
>WNEZ01001922.1_pt1 | contig 17599 bp, 14 predicted proteins | sample 5400521 | NCBI WGS metagenome assembly WNEZ01 (sample SAMN13153339, study PRJNA577476) | soil metagenome | isolation source: 120 cm saprolite under Douglas fir tree site 2 hole 1 replicate 1 | place: USA:California | collected 2015-04-18
CGCGTGAGCGGCTGCAAAAACTGCGCTGGTGCGGGACTTACTGGCGCGGGCGACCCGGCTGGAAGCCAAGTACATCGTCAAGATCATGACGGGAGATTTGCGGATTGGACTGAAGGAAAGCCTGGTCGAGGAAGCGATTGCGAGAGCTTTTGGGGTTTCACCGACAGAGATCCAGCGGGCCAACATGCTGCTCGGGGACATCGGCGAGACTCTGCGACTGGCGGCGGAGGCTAAGCTGGCCGAGGCGAAGATGCGGATTTTTCATCCGCTGGGGTTCATGCTGGCGAGTCCCATCGAGTCGGCGGAAGAAGGGATGAGTTATTTTGCCGAGGCTGAGGTGGAGGACAAGTATGACGGCATCCGGGCGCAGGCGCATGTCTCCGGCGGTGAGGTGAAACTATTTTCGCGGACGCGGGATGAGATCACGGAGTCGTTTCCGGAATTGCCCGATGCGCTCGCGGGATTGGCGCAGGATGCAATTCTCGATGGAGAGATCGTGGCGTGGGAGTATCCCGCGAATCCTGCCGACACGCAGCAGGTGGTGGATGAGCCGCCGTCGGAGACGGGCGAGGCGAAAGCCGTTAATCTGGGGCGAGCAAGGCCATTCAGTGTTTTGCAACAACGGCTGGGGCGGAAGAAGGTCAGCGAGAAAATGCTGCGGGAGATTCCGGTGGCCTATCTCGCCTTCGACGTGCTGTATGCGGGAGGGGAACTGGTAATGGATCGTCCGTTGCGGGAGCGGGCGAGGATCCTGGACGAACTGCTGGCCGAATCACGAAGAACTCTTAACCACGAAGGACACGAAGGTACACGAAGGAAAAGCATGGGCGCTGGAGCTCAAGGGAAGCTGGCGTTTGGTGCTGATGACTTGAATGAGATTGCGGCGGCGAGCATCATCCGTGCGCCTGCGTTTCGCGCCGCTTCGGCCGAACAGTTGGAAGAGCTTTTCGTGGCGGCTCAGGCTCGGGGAAATGAAGGCCTGATGATCAAAGATCTGAGCTCGGCCTACACGCCCGGCAAACGCGGCAAGTCGTGGCTGAAGATGAAGCGCGAGCTGGCCACTCTTGATGTGGTCGTAACCGCGGTCGAGTATGGACACGGCAAGCGCATCGGCGTGCTCAGCGACTACACATTTGCGGTCTGGAATGGAGACAAGCTGGTCAACATCGGCAAAGCTTATTCCGGCTTGACCGACGCCGAGATTGCCGAGATGACGCAATGGTTTCTTGAGCACACGATTGAAAATCAGGGATTCCGGCGCTTGGTCGAGCCAAAGATCGTGCTGGAGGTCGCATTCAACAATATGATGCAATCGGACCGGCACGAGAGTGGTTTCGCATTGCGCTTTCCGCGGATCGTCCGACTACGGCCGGATAAGTCGGTGGAAGACGCGGATACGATTGAGCGGGTGAGAGAAGTATTTGCGTTGCAGACAGGAAGAGCTTGAATTGCACAGAGCGCTAAGAACGGCCGCAGAGGGAGCGGAGATTTGATGAACCAGATAGCGGCCGCGGCTGTGCCGACATTCGGCGGTCCGGGTCCCTACTGGCTGTGGTGGTGTTCCTCCACACTCTCGGCCACGGGGATCACGCACCCATGCGCGACTTCGCAGATCGCATGTTCGAACTGAATCGTCGTGTGGTCGATGCGGAAGTCGTGCAGCAGGCACTCTTTCACGTCGCGCAGGATGCGCTCACTCACTGACGGCGGAATATCCGCAATCGAGATGTGGCAGGAGAGCGCGTGCGTCTCCGAGCCGATGCTCCAGCAGTGGAGGTCGTGCACGTCGTTGACGCCGTCGATGGAGCGGATGGCGGTCTCAACCAGTTCGAGCTTGATGCCGCGCGGCGTGCCTTCAAGCAAAATGTTCAGGGTTTCGCGGACGATGCCGAAGCCGGACCAAAGAATCAGAGCTCCAATCCCAAACGAAAGCGCGGAGTCGATCCAGTTATTTCCAGTCACCAGGATGGCCCAGCCTCCTGCGATGACGGCCGCGGTCGATAGCGTGTCCCCGATTTCATGGAGGAGGGCGCTGCGAATGTTGACGTCGCCGCCAGAGCGCCCGGCAGAACGATAGAGGAGCACGGCGATTGCGCCGTTCATGACCACTCCCGCGGCCGCGACCCACATCATGGTGCCGGCGTGAACTTGCTGCGGATGCTGCAACCGGTGGAAGGCCTCGTAGAAGATGAAGAACGATACCGCGACCAGCGAACTGGCGTTGACCAGCGCGGCCAGCACTCCTGCGCGATGGTATCCGTAGGTCTTGGTGGAGCTGGCTGGGCGCGATTGAAAGTACACCGCGACCAGCGAGAGCAGCAGCGCCAGGAAGTCGGAGAGATTGTGTCCAGCTTCGGAGAGGAGCGCCAGCGAATGAGCGCGTATGCCGGCTACGACCAGCAGCACGATATAGGCGAGCGTCACCGCGAGTGAGACCTTCAGCACCTGGGTCGGGCCACCCTCGCGATGAACGTGGACGTGCATGCTTCCAGTTTAAGGGCCCGTGGAACGCGCTTCAAGGCGGGAAATTGCTTTCCCGGCTAAGGGTCATGGGTTCATTCCTTCTATTCCCTCCGCCTGTGGGGCCTGAGCGCCCTCAAGGTTTCGGTGCGATTGACGATCATGACCAATAGGAGTATCGCCCTCGCACCTCAAAGGCGCACGCCGGGTGCAGCGAAGAAACCGAGCCTGAGCGTCATGGACGAAATTGTTAAGGAGTTTCTTACCGAGAGCCGAGAAAACCTGGATCAGTTGGACCGGGAGTTGGTGCGGCTCGCGTGGGAGCATTCGGCCGGCGAATCCTTGCCGACGATGGTGCGATCGATTCACACCATCAAGGGAGCCTCGGGCTTTCTCGGATTCCCACATATCGAAAGGGTTACACAGGCCGGAGAATGTCTTCTGGGCCGGCTCCGGGATGGGCAGCTTTCGCTGACGGCCGACATCAGCCTCAGAGTAGCGGCAATGGCTGCCGCAGTTCGCCACATGGTGGGCGAGATTGAAAGCACTGGACACGATGGAGAGAATGACTACCCGGACTTGCTGGCGGAGCTGAACCGGCTGGCAAATGCCGCCTCTGCTGGATAGCGATTGATCACTACGCAGACCGCCAGAGTCTGAAGCGGATGTTTCTCTACGAGCCTTGAAAATTAGCGCTTGAGCAGATTTTCGAAGTAGCGGTTGTTGTAAAAGGCCGTTGTCTTCTGCACAAATTCCAAAATCTTGAACATCTGGGCCCGGGCTTCGCGGTTCATTTCCTGGAACTGCACGGCCATTCCGGTTCCAGGATCGATTCTTGCCACCACGCCCTCGGCAGAGAGGTTGCCGTCGTCCATGGAGAAGCCGAGCTTGAGCCTGGTACCGGGAGAAAGAATCGCGCTGGTCTCTACATAACAGCCGCCCAGGCTGATGTCGGTCAAGCTGCCGTAGACCGGAGTGTCCTGGGCTTCCGCCGCCTGCAGTTCGATGGTCACGCGGCACTTCAATCGCGGATGCAGCCGACGGTCCTTGTAGGAAAGCTGCTTCTGCTTTTCCAGATACATCCGCCGGTCGGCTTCCGCCAGCAGCTGCTCGGCGTCCTTGCCATCTTCCGGACAAACCGCCTGTCCCACGCTGAGCGAAAGAATCTCTTCGCCACAAACTTCGAAGCCGGCCTGCTTGGCGAGCGCGCGGAGTTGCTCCGCTTTTTTTCCTGCGGCATCGGCGGGAAGGCCAGGAGCGATGACCACGAATTCATCTCCCCCCATGCGGGCAACGTAGTCGTATTCGCGGCAAGTTTCTTTCAGCGATTGCGCGAACAGGCGCAACACCCGATTGCCTTCCAAATGCCCAAAACGATCATTGATCTGCTTGAAGCCGTCCATGTCCGAGACCATCACGGTCAGCGACGAGTTGTCACGCTTGCAGCGCGCCAGTTCGCGATCGAGTTCCAGGAAGAGCGAACGCGCGTTGGGCAGCCCGGTCAGATAGTCGGTGGTGGCCGAGTTCTCCGCCTGCTGGTATTTGAGCGCGTTTTCGATCGACAGGGCCATCTTGCTGGTCACCGCCAGAACGATGCGCAGGTGATCGGAAGTGAAGGCATCGCGCTCGCCGCGATACAGAGCCAGGACGCCGATGATGCCCCCGACACCTTCCAGGGGAACGGCCAGGGCAGAGCGCAGTGTGCTGAACTTGGTGGGATCGTTCAGGTATCCCGGCTCGACAGAAGGATTCCCATTCACGATCGGTTTCTTGTTATGGGCGACCCAACCGGAAAGTCCCTGGCCGACCGGGATACGCAACGAGGAGAAGAGGCGGTAGTTGTCGCCATTCACGTATTCGGGGACGAGCTCGTTGTCGCGCAGGATGTATATGGCGATGGCGTCGTAGGGCACCATCGGCTTCAGCTTCACTGAGAAGACGGAGAGCGTCTCGCCCAGGCTGAGCGAAGCACCCAGATCCTGACTCAACTCGAACAGTGACTGCGCTTCCTGGCGTGCAGCGGCGATGGAGGAAAGGAACGTCGTTTCGCTTCGGACGGATTCCTGGACTGCAGCTTTCTCGAAACCTGCAGCGGGAGCTTCTCCTCGTTCGATCTTGATTTCCGTCGAGAGGGGTAGGTTTCCACTCGCGGTGGACTTCGCTATCGCCAACCGCTCCAAATGGTGATACCGGCGTTGCAGGATGTCGACGACCTTGGGATCGAACGACTTGCCCGACTCGACGTTTAGTTTCTGCATCACTTCCTGCAGCGGCAAAGCGCGGCGGTACTGGCGGTCGGAGGCGAGAGCATCCAGGTAGTCGACGGCCGCCAGGATGCGGGCTCCCATGGGAATCTCTGCGCCCTTCAGTCCCATCGGATAGCCGGAGCCGTCCCACTTCTCGTGGTGGGCGCGCACGATGGGCACGACCGGGTACGGAAAGCGGACTCGTTCCAGAATTTCTGCCCCGACCAGAGTGTGAATCTTCATCTTCTCGAACTCTTCGGGAGTGAGGCGTCCGGGTTTGGAGATGATGTGCTCGGGCACGGCAAGCTTGCCAATGTCGTGCAGCAGGGCGGCGGCGTGGAGCGCCTCCAACTCGGTGCCGCCGATGCCCAGCTCCTTGGCGACTTCGATGGCATAGACGCGCACACGTTGCAGGTGATCGTGCGTAGTCTGGTCCTTGGCTTCGATAGCAAGCGCGAGGGCCTCGATGGTACGCAGGTGGAGGTTCGCCATTTCCTCGACATGGCGTTTTTCGTCTTCAAGTTTGCCGAGGTAAAGGCGATAGGAGCGGTAGATTACGTAGACGGCGGGGACCAGAAGCAGCGAGGTCTCCCAGTTGAAGGTGTGGTTCAGCCAGGCGATAGCGCCGGCGATTCCAGCGCCTACAAGATAGTAGGGGAACGACCAGAAGTAGCAGTCGACCAGGATGCTCCGCAAGGGCCGACCCTCTGTCAGCGAGATGACGGTCGCAATGCTGCCCGCATTGGCGATGAAATAGACACATGCTGCCAGACCCAACAACAGCGGACGGTTGCCAATCATCAGGTTCGTGAGGGGGTCGTGGTAGACGAGGTAAGCCAGCGCGGTTGAGATCGATCCGGCGCAGACATTGAATGTGACCTGAATCGAACTCGGACGGTCAGGGAACAGGCACTGGGCCACCATCGAGACCGCGCCCAGGATGAGGGTCTCGGAGAAGCTGAGTTCCAGCACGCCGATCAGAATGAACAGGAAATTTACCGACAGAGTTCCGGTAATGCCGGGAAGGTTCACCTTCAGCCGCGAGGCCAAAATCGCGATACCCAGATAGCAGATGAACTCGGCGATATTCTTGCTGCTCTGATGGATCGCGCCGTAAACGAGAGTCGCGATGCCGATCAGGACGATCAGGCTGATGAATGTCTTGGCAGCGAGCGGCAGACCTCTCCACGAGCGCGCGTGGTGGGAAACACCCGCCCTGCCTGGGCTACTCTGAACGATACTGGTCAGCACACTACTCCTCTATCGCCGAATCTCCATAAGTATCAGCTAACACGTTTAGAAACAATGGTTTGAGGGATTTCGGAGAAACTTCCGTAACCTGCTGGACGTGACTCGAGGTATAGCGAATACCGTGGGGCGGGCCGGCGCTCGTAAGCCGTTGAAGAGATTGAGCCCGTCCTTGAAGTCAGACGCTGGAGCGTTACCAACTCCTGTTGTTCTATCCAGCCACGCCTTGAATTTCTCTTAAGTGTGCGACTTGCGGTTTGCCGGTCCCCCGGCATAATCGGGCGATAAGCGCGATTGAGCCTCCCCCAAAGGATGATCCACCCCAATGTAACTTCCCGCGATTTGAGAGGAGATTTCGTCTGGCTGTCTGTCTCTCGGAGAACCCTAGCATCCTGCTAGGGCAAGTAATAGCGGAATGAAGTCATAATCATGTTCTCAATACCCTTCGGCAGCGGTCCGTTCGAAGCCGCCCATACGTTCTTATAGGTGTACGAGTACGACATGCCCAACTGCACCGTCCCCATGGGTCCCTTGTAGAAGCGGTACCAGTAGCCTGGTTGGATCTGCCACAGACTTCGGATTTGCGCCTGACAGAGCTGCGAGGAGGAAGGACTCTCAACGGTACAGCCGGAAACATCGTTCAGCGGCGACCCGTAGCCAACGCCTTTGCCGCTCGCGTTCACATAGGCGGAACGTCCATAGTATTCGTCGCCGCCGTAGAGGTAGACATCCAGTTTGGGCGATGGGTGGGCCTCGAAGCCGGCCATCGCTTGGAAAGTTTGAATGGGCACAATGGTCCCGGTAGCCCGCAGAGTTACGTCGGGGCCGACTCCAGAGGCATAACGGCCGATTCCGCGGCCGCCCAAAGCTTCCAGGATGACATCGACCTTTTTCGTGGCGGGAAGAATCGCTCCGAATCCCGCGCCACCCGCTCCTTGAACGTCGTTGTGGCCACCGATCCGGTCGCGGAAAAAGCGTCCGACGGCTTTGATTTCGTAGTGTCCGAAGCCGGGCTCGAATCCCAGCTTCGCGATCAGATCGGGAGCAAGGTCGGTCGAAATCCCGTTGGCGCCGGGAGTATTGTTCAGAGTGAATTGCGAACTGGGCGAAGTCGAGTTGGTACTGTTGTTGAATCCAAATACACCTGGCGGTGGGTTCACGACGTTGAGGTTAGTCTCGGGATTCTCCACCGAAAGTGCTGCCCACACGCGGTTGTTGAAGTTCCTGGTAAAGCGTGCACCCCACTGGCGCGCCCAGTTGTAGCCAATCACGTATTGAGAATCGATGGTGAGAGGAATGAATTCCTGCCGCACGGTCATGGCTTTCCGGTTCGTCGTTAACAGGCTCCAGGATTGCCCGGCGAGAAACGAGAAGCCGCCACTGGACTCGGCCTGTCCCCAGAGCTGGCGCTGGCGCAAGTTGAAGCTGTTGCTTTGGAGTTCATTCGCCGTGGGGGCGGCACCGAGAAAATCGGCCTCGTAGTAGCCAGAAAGTTTCCAGTCGCCGGTCTTTCCTTCACCCAACAACGTAATGCGGGATTGGCGCGCACTGCCCCGGAATTCACTCAGGTGCGAGTTTGCCGAGCCGCCGAAAGGAATGTTGGCAAAGGTGCTGGTCATATCTCCGTTCTCGTTGTGGGTGCGAAAGATGGTCGCTGATTCGAGAAACCCTCCGGGCGTGAGGGTGATGCCTTTGTAGTGGATCGCCAATGGACTCTGCAGTTCCTTCGTCTCCCTCTGTTGTTCCTGCAGTCCCAATGCGACATTGTTGGTAGCTGTCTTGAGCTGCGAAACTTCAGCCTGCAGCGTCGTGACTGTACTTTTCTGGTTGCTTGGTTCAGCCGCGGCACTGACCAGAGAATTCACTTTTTGCTGAGCGTCCAGCGCTGCTTGCTTCGCTTGTTCGATGGCCTGGTCTTTCTCCTGCAGTTCTTGCTTCAGGTGTTCCATCTCCTCTTGCTGGGCAGCAAGCGCTCGTCGCAGTTCTTCAAAATCCTTGACGCTTACGCTGCTGCCCCCTTGCTCGCGCGTGCTTTTCGAATTCACGGCGCTTTGGGCCATCAAGCCAGGCGCCAGAAGCAGTACTGCCCACCACAGGTTCGTTCTCATGGATTCCCTCTCTCTGTTTTTCCTTGATCGAAATCAGGCAATTCTTTTCCGCAAGTCGCAGTGCAATTCGTAATTAGTCCGGAATCTTCCGATTCCGTTGAGGCGCCAGAGGGAGGCAGACATACGCGTGCTTTGTGGGAGTCGTCGGAGCGCGCCGTATGCGGTAGCCATTTATCGTCGGGCGATTCAATCGCCAGCGTTCACGGCCGCCGGTTCCAACGAGACTTCTCGCGCTTTTGCAGGCTGCGCAACTTTCCGCTTCATCTCATCCGGACAGAGGAGTTCCAGCACCGGTGAGGTCATGAAGGTCGTAACCAGCGCCATCATGACCATCATGGAGAACAGCGCAGGCGAGATGACCTTGATATCGAGGCCGATGTTCAGAATCACCAGTTCCATCAGCCCACGAGTATTCATAAGAGTCCCTAGCCCGGCGGCCTCTCTTGCGGGCATGCCGGTGAGCCAGGACGCGAGCATGGAACCGCCCAGCTTGCCCACGGTGGCGACCAGCACAATCAAAGCGCAATACAGCCACATCTCCCGGCCCTTCACCAAGGCGATGTTGGTTCGCAGACCCGTGAACGCAAAGAAGAGAGGTAGAAGTAACGTGACGGTTATCGTCTCGAACCGGTCGAGGAGGTAGCGCACAAACTTCGGTTCCTTGGGCATGATCGCGCCCATCAGGAACGAACCGAACAGCAAATGGATGCCAAGCGATTCTGTACACAGCGCGGATCCCAGGACCAATACGAGCACGAAGGCAATCGTGTTCTCGCTGAGTTCGCCCCGTTTCTTAAAACTGCTGGCGAAGCGTTGTAGCAGGCGTTGCACGCCGTAGATCATGACCAGGGCGAACCCGACAACTCCCCCCAGAGTTACCCAGATCGGCGTTCCGGAGTGCGAGGAACGAATCAGCACCACGATGTAAGCCAGAATGCACCAGCCCGTGACGTCATCGACGGCGGCGCAGGCAATCGCCACCGTACCCAGCCGGCTGCCCAGCATGTTTCGTTCGTTCAAGATTCGCGCCAGCACCGGGAAAGCCGTGATACTCATAGCCGCGCCCATGAAGAGCGCGAAACTGGTGAACGCTACGCTGTCATCGGAAAGGCGAGGATAGAGGTAGATCGCAAGACATGACGCCAGCACGAACGGAGCGGTAATGCTCACGTGGCTGGTCAGCACGGCAGCATGACCCTGGCTCTTCAGTTCGCGCGGGTTAATGCCCAGGCCCACCAGGAACATGAAGATGATGACGCCAACCTGGCTCAGCGCATTCAGGAAACCCAGACTGGACGCGGGAAATACATACGCTGAAAAATGCGGCGCGACCTAGCCAAGCAGCGAAGGGCCAAGCATGATGCCGGCAAACATCTCTCCTACCACGCGCGGCTGATGGATCTTCTGGAAGAGAGTTCCAGCTACGCGGCATATCACCAGGACGACCGCGATCTGCAGCACCAGAATAAAGAGGTTCGGCATTATTGGGCACCTTTCTTTTGTGTCGAAGCTTGCTTTACCGCATGAAACTGGACGGGCTCGCAAGACGAACAACCGGTAACCGAAAAGGCGCCGGAGAGTACGCGGGGACTTGCCTTAGCATCGACGGTGGCCGTCAGCGTCACAGAGCCGTCGCCTCCGCAATTCGGAGTCGCGGGGATAGGTCCCGCCGGCCTGAGAGATGCTTGCAGGGTTGTTCCCTCGATCAGACCGCTCCCTGCGGTTTTCCCGGCATTGATGGCGAAATTCTTGCCGGATTGTGAAATCGTAACTCGCGTGTCCGGGTCGAAGCCGAGCGCGCTCATGCACGACGAGAAAGTGCCATTGGCCGCAGTGGCTTGAAAGCCCCATACGCCGTCCACCGACGTGGGAGCCTTCAGGCTTCGGCCGCTCCGGAGTATGCCCACTAGGCCGGTAATGGGCAGGGCTACCAGGAATACGTATGCAACTGCGAAGTTCCGGTTCGAATGGGACACTTTTGCTCCTGAAGTTTTTGGATTCTGGATCAGGGGGAGCAGCGGACAACCAGATGGGGCTCGGGGCCGCCGTTACTAGGCAAGAAGGTATCTCGCGCGAGGGTGAGGAATCTATTTCACTCTTGGACGGCCAACTAACACTTTTGGGAAGGTATGCAGATTTTTTCAGCCATGCGGACCAAATCTGGCAGGGATTCTGCCTGCATCTTCCGCATCACCTGTCCGCGGTGGATCTTCACCGTGGTCTCGCTGGTGCCCAGTTCCCCCGCGATCTGTTTGTTGAGCAGGCCTTGGATGACAAGCGCCAGAACTTCCCGTTCACGCGGAGTCAGGGCCTCGTAACGCTCACGCAGTTGGGTCACTTCGGAACGCTGCTGGCGTCGCTTCCGGTCGCGATCGACGGCCTTGTTAATCGCGTCGAGCAGTTCCTGGTCTCGAAAGGGTTTTGTCAAAAAGTCCACCGCACCGGCTTTCATGGCTTGCACTGTCATCGGTATGTCACCATGGCCGGTGATGAATATGATCGGTATCTCAATGTTCATGGCCGCTAGCTCAAGCTGGAAATCGAGGCCGCTGGTACCTGGAAGGCGGACGTCCAGGATCAGGCACGAGGGAATATCGGCGCGTTGTGCCTTCAAGAAATCCTGGCAAGAGGGGAAGGTCTCAAAACACAGGCCGACCGACTCGAGAAGATCCTTTAAGGCCCCCCGGACCGCCTCGTCGTCATCGACTACGTACACGATGGCTTTTGCAGCAGTCACGAGTTGCCCTCCTCCGCGATGGGCAATGCAAATTGAAACGTCGCGCCGTAGTCCGGACTTGTGGTCGCCCACAACCTGCCGCCGTGCGATTCGACAATCGTTCTGCTGATGGACAATCCCATACCGATACCACCGGGCTTGGTCGTGAAGAATGCCTCAAACACATGTTCGACCTGATCGGATTCGAGTCCGCAGCCGCAATCCTGAACACTCACCTGCACACGGCCGGGATCCACTTTCTGCGACCTGATGGATAGTTCGCGCGGCCGGATCGCGACCTCATTCATTGCCTCGATGCCATTGACCATCAAGTTCAGAATCACCTGCTGAAGTTGTACTCGATCTCCAAAGACTAAAGGAAGGTCGGGGTCCAGTTCAGTCCTCACACGAACCTTATTTTTGACCAGTTCGGCATCGAGCAAGGCAATTACCTCATGAATGAGCTCATTCATCTGTAACGCAGATTTCTGAAACGTGGTCTTCTTCGACAGGCCGCGAATTCGCTTGACGACTTCACTGGCGCGACTACCCTCCGCAATGATCCTCGCAACCGATTCCCTCGCTCTGCCCACGTTGGGAGGATCGAGAGCAAGCCAACGGGCGCACGCATCCCCGGTAGTCACGATAGCGGCAAGAGGTTGGTTCACCTCATGGGCAATGGACGTGGCCAGCTCACTCATGGTCATTACGCGGGTCAGGTGGGCGAGGTTGGCCTGGGTCTTGTGAAATGCTTCTTCCGCGCGCTGGCGCTCGGTGATCTCTGACTGCAATTGCTGGTTGGCTTCCCGTAATTCCGCCGTTCGCTGTTGGACCTTAACGTCCAACTGGTCGCGCGCTTCCTTGAGCGCCTGTTCTGCGTCTTTTCTTTTCTTCACAAACCAGGCGCTGAGCAGAGCCGGCAACGAGAACTGCGCCAGATACAGCAGCGCAGCGGGATGAACCGAAAATGTCCGGGTCGCAGAAACGAAGTAATAGTCGAGTAAAAGGGTAGCGAAGATTACGGCGAAGATTCCAGGGCCAATGCCGCCGAACCATGTGCTGACTACGATGGCGGCAAAAAATAAAGGGGTCGGAAAAACCGTGGGCTGGAGCGATTGCGTGATCAGAAGCGCCAGAGTCACCGCAACGGCGGCAATTCCGTATTTCAGGGCCACCAGAGCAACACGATTGTGCACGGTGTTCGGAGTCTCCAAGCCGAATCTCCTGCAAGTTGCTGAAAGAAAAAGAATTGGTGGCGGCGGTTGGACTCGAACCAACGACCTACGGATTATGAGACCGTCGCTCTAGCCACCTGAGCTACGCCGCCATATTATTTATTTACAACAACTTACGTAGAGCACTCTCGTAACTTGAATAGAACTGTCATAGAACGTATCATTGCTTGTCGCTGCAAACGACAAGGAGGCCGTCTGTGACTCGATTTCAGACAGGTTCGATCTATGAAGCGTACGGGGCATTTCACATCAAATATTACACGACTGTTCTTCGCGAGGGCAAAGAAGTCCGCGCGCAGCGCAGTCACAAGCTATGCCGCAAAGATGCGAAGCACTACAGCGCGACCTGCAAGCAGGTGAAGAAACTTGCCAGTGACTACATGGTGGGTATCAGAGCGAAAGACGGCACGGTCGAGAATCCCGACAGCATGACCGTCGCCCAGTTCTTTGAGAGTCGGTACATTCCCTACTGCGAAGAAGTTTCACAGCGAACCGGCCGCCCCCGGCAGAGAGCGAATACGGTCGCTGGGCACAGGCAAATCTGGAAGCGCAATCTGAAAGCACACTTCGGTACAATCACACTCGCAAATTATGAAGCCGTGCTCGGCAACCGCTTTCTAAAAACACTGACGGCCACGCAGGGTAAGACGACAATCAAGCACGTTCGGTCCCTAGGCAGTTCGATCTTCAAGCTCGCGGTTTCGGACGAACTAATCAAGACGAACCCGTGGCGCGACGTGCAAATTCCCGAAGATGCTGAACAGGGCGACGACACCGCTCACTACACACTGGGCGAGGTTGAGGATCTGATCTCGGCTCTTGCCGATCACGTCGATTGCCAGTTGGTGATGTCTCTCGCGTGCTTTCTAGGATTGCGGCCAGGAGAAATTGCAGCCCTCAAGTGGTCCGACATTGATAACGGCTGGTTGCACGTTCAACGCTCAGTTGTGCGTGGCAACGTGGACAGGCCGAAAACGAGAGAGTCAATCGCGAAGCTGCCGATTGTTGATGCAGTGCGCGTGCCCCTTGAGCTGTGGCGTCAGAAGTCAGAGCAGACAGACGGGTGGGTGTTCGGTTCACGCAATAACACGCCTGTCGATCTGCACAACATGATTGCCCGCGTCATCATGCCCCATCTCGAAGGCAATCGGAAGTGCGTGGTTTGCAAGACAGTGCCGAGCGTGACGAAAGAGGTAAAGTGGAAGGGCTTGTACGCAGGGCGACGGTCCGCGGCGACGAACGTAATAGAACAGACGGGCGGCGACTTCGCAGTCGCGCAGCAATTGCTCAGGCACAAGTCTGCGACGACCACGTTGACCTTCTATAAGAAGCTGATGACGCCCCAGACGTTTCAAGAGCGCATGGAGCGTGCATTCCCTGCGCCGAAGCAGCTTGGGAGCTAACCGACCCCCACGCACGCAGAGGGTCAGTAAGTGTAATGGCGATGTTACGCCAATCAGCCTTGAGGTTGTGACACAAAAGTCAGCGGCTCTTTGCTTTGGAGTATGCGTGCAATCCAACAGAAGCGAAGCACAAGACAATATGCAAAGCCAAGAAGACGAGGAACACGTTTGCGGCAAAGGCAAAGTCGATAACGAAGTTCTGTAGGATTTGCAGCCATAGCGAGCCCCGACCATCACCGAAGGTGTTTATCGCAAATTGCAAGCTGAAGAACAACACGAAGCCGAATAAGTAGAACGTTGCTCCAATCATTTGTCGCAAGTGGGCTATACGAGAATAGATCAGCGAAGAATCACAATCGCGGGTCAGGCTTGTAGATCGAAGGCGCAAGAGGACTTTTGTCAACGAGAAGATGCAATACCCACTCACGGCAAACAGGATTAGGAAGAACCCGCGTTGCGCCCACGAGAGAGAACGCCAAATTGACCAGAAAGCATATGGTGGGTCGAAGAAATTCATAACGGCAGAGCAGCGACAATGTTCTCATCGCGACAAAATGTATTTTCGCCTGTTGATAACGAATCTGGAAGTAACTGATGTAATCAGGCGTGGCTGTTGAAAAAGTCTAGTTTCCTCCCAAACAGCCAAAATTTGGGGGATACAAAATGTCTAGAAAATTAAGAAAGTCGTTTGTAGGGCGGTCCTACGGCAAGGCGTCATTCGCACAGCGCTATACCGACTTCATGGCGGCTTCATCCCGGCACTTACCGAGATGCTTCACAGGGTGTTGAATTAGACCTTCTCAGTCAGCGCGAAACACGTCCTAACAGCTAGCTCCCTCTTCTTGCTGCTCGTTTGCTACACGATAAGCGCTAACAGAGTCGAAATGACGCTCTTCTAGCCCATAGAACATTCCCTAGAACATTCAGCGCGAAACATGTCGTAACTGCACGTATAGAACGTGTTAAGACGTACTGTAAGATGTTGAAAACAATGAGGTCGCAAGGATAGCAGCACTTTATGAGACCGTCGCTCTAGCCACCTGAGCTACGCCGCCACGTTGCGAATAAATCGGAGAGAAAGCGAACTGGACGACCCGGCGCCAGCAAAACCCGTCTCGCTCTGGAGGCAACGAACCGGAGCGGCGCGCCACGTCCCAGTTCGATTTTATGGGGCTTCACAAAATAGTGTCAAACTGTGTGGACCTCGCACCTCAGACCTCGGACTGCAGACCTCGGACTTCAGACCTATAGGATGTGATCGGGAACTAAGAGATATCGGGTTCTTTGTGCTGAAGTCCGAGGTCTGAAGTCCAAGGTCCGACGCCCTGGCTCAGATTCCTCGCTTGCCAGTTGTGCCCTGAAACTGGAAACTAGTCAGTCCCATCCTGGAGACCATGAAAGCAATTGCTGTGATTCCGGCTCGTTTGGCGTCCACCCGTCTGCCTCGCAAAATGCTGCGTGAAATTGCAGGCAAGCCTTTGATCGGATTGGTTTATGAGGCGGTGCGGTCTTCTCCGCTCCTCGACCGCGCGATTGTAGCCACCGACTCCGACGAAATTCTGGCGGTCTGCCGGCAACACGGGTGGGAGGCGGAGATGACTTCCAGCCATCATCGCAGCGGCACTGAGCGCGTCCACGAAGTTTCCGGTCGCTTGATGGCCGACGTCTACATCAACGTGCAGGGAGATGAGCCGCTGACTCGGCCAGAGCACATCGCAACGCTACTCGGCGTGATGAAGAATCCCTCGGTGCAAGTGGGGACGGTGATGACGCCAGCGTCCGAAGAGGACATCCCGAATCCCAATGCGGTGAAGGTCGTGACCGACGCAAGCGGGCGCGCGTTGTATTTCTCGCGGGCCACGATTCCCTACGATCGCGATGGCACGCGGCCGCGATACTTCAAGCACCTCGGCCTGTACGCTTACCGTAAAGAGGCGCTCGACCGGTTTGTGAAATTACCAGAATCTTCTTTGGAGAAAAGCGAGCGGCTCGAGCAATTGCGGTTCCTGGAGAATGGCATCCCGATCTTCGTGGGGGAGACTCCGTATGATTCGGTGGGAGTGGACACAGAGGAAGACCTGCAGCGGGTGATTGGAATCCTTGATCGCAGGAAACGCTGAGAACTTCCGCAGAGATCGCCGAGAACTTCAGGGATTGGGGGAGGCGCTCTGCGCACGTCCCCAGGCTTCGGCGGCGGCTACGCGGCGGGAGATCGCGGGATGCGAGTGGAACAGCATCTCCACCCACTTCGAGGGAGTTCGTTCGGCAAGATTCTGGTCCGCCAGCTTGTTCATCGATGAAATAAAGGGCGCGATGCTGGCGATGGATTCAAACGCGTAGCGGTCGGCCTGTCGCTCGTTAAAGCGGGAATAGGCATTGAGCGCCGGCATCAGCAGCAGAGACAGAATAGTCGAAACCAGCACCAGCAGCGGCAGGTTGGCGAAATCGGAAAGCTGTAAGAACATTCGCTGATCGACAGCAAAGTGCAGCGCCCAGTTGGCCGCCCAGAAGCCAAAGAACGTGATTGCGGCCTGCACAACAATGCTCTTGAGAATGTGCCGGTGAACGTGATGGCCGAGTTCGTGAGCCAGCACGGCTTCGATTTCCTCCGGAGCGTAGTTGTCGAGCAGGGTGTCGGCCAGGATGATGCGGCGCGTGGTGCCCAGTCCGGTAAGCGCGGCATTCGCCTTCTTACTTTTTTCGGAAAGCTTCCACCGATAGATGCCACGCACATGTGTGCCTGCGCGCTCGCTCAACACCACCAGCCGGCGGCGCAGGTCTTCATTATCAAGCGGTTCAAATTTGTAGAAGATTGGGAACAGCAGGACCGGCGCCAGTTGCGCCAAAGCCACGAATAGCACCATGAAGATGCCCCAGGCCAGCAACCACCAATATTGGGGCCATTGGCGGAGGGTGAAGTAGAGCAACTCCACCACGATGGTCGCGATCACCAGGCCCACCAGGAAGCCCTTGGATTCATCCCAAATCCAGGAACGGAAGCGTTGGTTCGAGAGTTTGAACTTACGCTCAAGCCGGAAGCCGTAGTAGTCGAGACCGATACCCAGTGTTTTGCTGATCACAAGCAGCAGCAGCAGGTACAGAAACAGAGCCAGCGAATAGTTCTCGCTTCCGCGTAGCGCGAAGTCCCGCAATGTTCCCGTCCAGCCCGTCACCAGCAGCGCGATCAGAAAGACGAGTCCCACGATGAAATCGGTAACGCCCAACCACCGGCGGATGCGGTTGTAACGGCGCGCTTCCGGTGAATCGAGCTGCATCGCTTTTTGGCCTTCTGCCACGAATCAATCCTGTTTATAAGTATCGCACTATTGCGATGATATGAGTTTAATGATGAGTATCCAGAAAATTAATTCTTAACCGGTGGCGCGTGACGCTCGATGAAAGATGGGCAAGGCGCGCGCATGCATATCCAGATACTAAACACTATTCCTGACAAAATCCTCGCCGCTGGCCAGAATCTCACTCACCAGTTCGGGTGAGGAGGCCTCCGAATACAGACGCAGCAGAGGCTCCGTGCCCGAGGCTCGGAACAATACCCAGGCTTCCGCGCCATTTCCGTTGGTCGATGCGTCGAGGAAAAACTTCACGCCGTCGAGATATTCTTTTTTCACTACGCGATAGCGGCTCAGACTCAGCGTGCTGTTAGCCCGCGCCCGCTGAATTGCACCCTGCTTCACATTTTCCGGGATGTGCAGATCGCGGCGACCGTAGTAATGAGCGCCGAATTCACGCTGCAGGTCCGCGACTAACTGACCCAGAGGTTTGCCCTCCTCCGCCATCACATTTGCCAGCAGCAACGAATTCAGCACGCCGTCGCGCTCCGGCAGATAACGCGAGTACCCGATGCCACCGGACTCCTCGCCGCCGATCAGGATTTCGCGTTCCATCATCAGGTCCGCGATGTACTTGAAGCCGATCGGGCACTCGTGCAGTTTGCGGCCGTGCTTGGCGGCGATACGGTCGAGCATGCGCGTGGTATTGAAAGCCCGCACTACGTCTCCCGGCCACTTCTTGCGTTCGAGAAGCCAGCGCAGCAAGACGCAGAAAATCTTGTGCGAGTCGACGAAGCTGCCGTCTTCGGCAACGGCGCCGATGCGGTCGGCATCGCCATCGGTGGCCAGGCCCGCATCGCATTTCTCCCGCACTACCGTCTGCTGCAGCAGGG
>WNEZ01002977.1_pt1 | contig 17598 bp, 18 predicted proteins | sample 5400521 | NCBI WGS metagenome assembly WNEZ01 (sample SAMN13153339, study PRJNA577476) | soil metagenome | isolation source: 120 cm saprolite under Douglas fir tree site 2 hole 1 replicate 1 | place: USA:California | collected 2015-04-18
TGCCGACGCGCCCGCGCTCTCCCGGGGACCGATCGTCAACTCGAGCGGAACGATCGTCGGCGAACACAACGGATTCGCACGCTACACCATCGGGCAGAGACGCGGAGTGCCAGGCGGATTCGCGATGCCGATGTACGTGATCGCGATTCGCCCCGAACAGCGCGCCGTCGTGATCGGGACGCGTGACGAACTCCTCGGCGGCGGAATCATTGCGCGTGAAGTGAATTGGCTCACCGATGCGCCCGGCGTCGGCGATCGCGTTAGCGTTCGCGTCAGGCATCGGGCACCGCTCGCGATGGCAGAGATCGTCCGCCTCGACGGCGACGAGATCCAGCTCGCACTCGATGAGCCGGTCTCGGCCATCACACCCGGGCAGTCAGCGGTGTTCTACGATGGTGAGCGCGTCCTGGGCGGCGGATTCATCGAGGCTGCCGGACGAGCTCGCTCGCATCTGCCTGTGCTCGCAGCGTAACTGCTGGGAATCCCGACTCCAGGAATTTGACGTTAGTCAAGCGATATCTGGCTCCGGCCGACCTCTCGGGCACGGAGACGTGGCGGCTAGCCGAGTGGTGCCTCGCGGTGGGAGCGGACGAATTCACGATCGACTGCGTGGGATCCGATGCTCGCGAGGAAGCGAAAGCATGGCGGCCATTCGAGGAAGTCGCGCAGCCATTTTCTCGCGGCGAGAAGACCCGTGAGCGCATGCACGGCCGCACCGCGGATGACCTGACGCGGACCACTCGGCTCTGGGGGCTGAACGCAGTTACGATAGGAGCGTTGAAGGAGGCGCTGCCGGGTGGCCTTCTCGCCTACGACCCTACTGGACGCGGGTGGTTCGAGGACCCGATCTTTTACCGCGACGGAAGTCTTTTGCTGGGCGTTCTCTCCCACGAGGCTTTCGCGGTTCTTCGAATATCAGTTCTCGAATCTGTGCGACTCTCGGCAGCTGGTTTCCCCAGTCACGATGCATTGCCGCGGGTTGGCTGATCGACAGGCAGTTGCTAGCTCGCTCGCCGGGGACTTTGCCTGAATGGGCAACGTCGCGTAACCCTCGCAAACCAATGGAGTGGCTGTGATGCGAAGACGACAGAAGCTGCGGTATTCGACCCGTGTCCTTGTCGTTGCCGGGACAGTGTTGGGCGCCGCGTGTCAGGTGCCGGCGCCCGCGACCGCACCGCGGCCGACGCCGCTCGTGCCACGGCTCGTTCCCTTTCCAGCGTCGATGGTCACGGGCGCTGGAGCACCGTTCAACGTCGTCCGGACTAGCGGCGTCTTCGTGGACGCTAGCAATCCCGAGGTACACTCTATCGGTGAGATGCTGGCGGCCCAGATTCGTCGACCGACTGGCTTCCCCGTCACGGTCTTGCCAATCGGCACGCCGTCGGTTGGCGCGATCATCCTGCGCCTCGTGTCGGACCGTCCTGCTCTTGGGGAGGAAGGTTATGAGCTGAGTGTGACGAGCGATTCGGTCCGCCTCGTCGCGAACCGGCCGGCCGGGCTGTTCCGCGGCACTCAGACCATTCGGCAGCTGCTCCCGGCCGACATCGAGTCGGACATTGGGCTCGAGCGTTATGACTGGCCTATTCCAGCTCTCACGATTGTGGACCGCCCGCGGTTCGCCTATCGCGGCGCCATGCTCGATGTGGCGCGACACTTCTTCACCGTGAAAGAGGTGGAGCAGTACATCGACATCCTCGCGCTGTACAAGTTGAACATGTTCCACATGCATTTGGCCGATGATCAGGGCTGGCGGATCGTCATCAATTCGCGTCCGAAGCTGGCGGCGGTCGGATCCTTGACGCAGGTAGGCGGCGGGCCAGGCGGCTTCTACACGCAGCAGGAGTACCAGGACATCATCCGCTACGCACAGGCCCGCTACATCACGATCGTCCCGGAGATAGACATGCCGGGACACATGAACGCCGGGCTCACTGCTTATCCGGAATTGGCGTGCAGCACACGCCCGTCGGCGCTTTATAGTGGAACCGACGTCGGGTGGAGCACGCTCTGCGTCGACAAGGAGGAGACCTACGCGTTCGTGGACGATGTGGTCCGCGAGATCAGTGCTCTAACGCCGGGGCCCTATTTCCACATGGGCGGAGACGAAGTCCAGACGCTCACGGTGCCGCAATATGTAAAGTTTGTAGAGCGCGTTCAGACGATCGTCAACAAATACGGGAAGACGATGATCGGCTGGGAAGAGATCACGAAGGCGCATCTCAGCCCGAACACGATCGCGCACCAATGGAAGAGCGACTCCGTTACCGCGGCGTTGACCTACGGCTCCAAGTTGATACTCTCGCCGGCGCCAAAGGCCTATCTCGACATGAAGTACACGCCCTCAACGGAGCTGGGGCTTCACTGGGCGGGGTACGTCGAGGTGCGCGATTCCTACGACTGGGATCCCGCGACTTACATGGCCGGTGTGACGGAGCAGAACATCTTCGGCATCGAAGCGCCGATGTGGAGCGAGACCGTTCGAAACATCACTACCGTGGAATACCTGGCGATCCCTCGTCTGCCCGCGATCGCAGAAGTAGCATGGACGCCTCAGGCTTCGCGCGACTGGGAGAACTTCCGCGGGCGATTGGTAACGCACGAGCCGCGCTGGCATTACATGGGAATCAACTACTACCGTTCGCCGCAGCTCCCATGGTAAAGTTGGGCCATATCACCTTTTTGGGGCTGGCCGCGTTCAGCGCGGCTGGCGCGATGGCGCAGGAGCCGGGAGCGTTTCCTCCTCCGAAGACGGAACCGCCGATCGTCACACCCGGCAAAACCAGCGCGGACCCGCCATCGGATGCAATCGTGCTATTCAATGGAAAGGATCTTTCGCGCTGGCGAGACAAGGATGGAGGCGCCGCCAAATGGAACGTGAGAGATGGCTACGTCGAAGTCGCGCCGGGCACGGGTGACATTTTCACGAGCGACAAGTTCGGCGACGCTCAGCTTCACATTGAGTGGGCAACGCCGCCAATCCTGAAAGGCGAAGGACAGGAGCGCGGCAACAGCGGCATCTTTCTGATGGGCAGATACGAGATTCAGGTGCTCGACTCGTATGACAACAAGACCTATTACCACGGCCAGGCGGGCGCGGTTTACAAACAGCACGCGCCGCTGGTAAACACGTCGCGCAAGCCGGGCGAGTGGCAGACCTACGACATCGTCTTTCACGCGCCGAGGTTCGACGAGCAGGGAAAGGTGATCGACCGCGCGCGGGTGACGGTGCTGCACAACGGCGTTCTGATTCAGAACAACGTCGAGATCTACGGAATCACTTACAATGACCGTCCGGCACTCTACATCGCGCACTCACTCGAGGAGCCGCTGCACTTGCAGGATCACGGAAACCCGGTTCGTTACAGGAATATTTGGATTCGAAGATTGTGAGAGCTGCACCTGTTGCAACTGCAGTTCAGGATTAGCTAAGCAGCACTGAGCCCCGATTCGCTCGCGGCTGCGCCCTTTTCCGCCACCGGCTCCCGCGTAGAGAGCCAGAATACGAGCAGACAGCCGAGGGCGAGGACCGCGGCTGCAAGGAACGCCGCGCCGGGAATGTAGAGGCTCGACTCCGGCGCGCTGAAACGGGAAAAGAGGTGCGTCATCAGCGGCGGTCCGATGATCGCGCTCAGCGCGAAAAGACTCGCGACCGCACCCTGCAGCTCCCCCTGCGCGTCCGGCCTGATCCGGTGCGACATGAGCGAGTTTGTCGTTGGCATCACGATCGCCGCGAAAAACCAGCTCGCGAGCCAGGCGAACATCATCCAGCTCGCCGTCGCAAGCCCGAACCCGACGTAGCCGGCCATTCCGGAGACGATGCCAATGAGTGCTGCGCGGCGTTCACCGAGTCGCGGCACGATCAGGCGCATCACTATCGCCTGGCTCGATGCCATCACAACGCCCACGGCCGCGAACGAGGCGCCGATCATTGCCTCCGACCAGCCGAATCTCAGCTTCGTGTAGAACGCCCAGGTGCTCGGCATCACCTGATTCCCCAGCCCCCACAGGAAGAGCGCGAACAAGAGTCCGAGAACGACGGGATGCTTCCTCATCTGGTTGAGAGTGCCGAGTGGATTGGCGCGACGCCACTGGAACGCGCGCCGTCTCTCTGCTGGCAAGGATTCTGGCAGGACGAAGAAACCGTAACAGAAATTGATCAGGCTCAACGTGGCGGCCGCGAAGAATGGGGCGCGTGGTCCCAGAGTGCCAAGCAATCCTCCGATAGCCGGCCCTATGATGAAACCAATTCCAAAAGCCGCGCTCACAACCCCGAAGTTCTGGGCGCGTCTCTCCGGAGGACTGATGTCGGCGACGTACGCATAAGCGGGCGTGAACGAAGCGCCCGCGGCACCCGCGATCGCGCGGCCGACGAAGAGCCAGGCGAGCGTCGGCGCGAATCCCATGATGATGTAATCAATCCCGAGCGCGCCGACAGCGAACAATATCACCCGGCGCCTTCCGTATCGGTCCGAAAGATTTCCAAGAATCGGAGCGAACGCGAACTGCATCGCCGCGAATACGAAGCCAAGCCATCCGCCGTAAATCGCCGCACGACTGAGACTCTCGCCGGTGATCTCCACCAGCAGCTTCGGATACACCGGCATGATGAGTCCGAAGCCGATCGTGTCGAGCAGCAGCGCGACTGCGATAAACGCGAGCGCGTGCCTGGTCTTGGTGCCAGGAGCGAGAGTTCTCAAGTCGGCTACTTCGGCAATTGCAGATCTGAGTTCAGAACGCGACGTGGATATTCAGGTTCGGAGTCTTGAGCTTCGTGAAGAGCCGGAGCCACAACGGGAGATACATCTCCTGGGCGCGTGCGCCGGTGATATCACCGATGTCCATGACCTCCTTCCACCCGAATCCGGTCTTGAGTAGGTCGATTACCTCCGCCTTCGCCTTAGCGTCGTTTCCAGAGACGAACATCGTGTGAACGCCGGGGATCAGCGAAGGCTCGACCATTACGGCGACGGTCACAGTGTTGAGCGACTTGACCACCTTCGCAGTTGGAAATGCGCGCTGGATCTGCTCGCCGATCGAATCTGTATTGCAGACGGCGAGCGTAGGCGGCATTCCCTTCGAGAAATCGAGCGGGTTCGAGACGTCGACGAGTACCTTCCCTTGAAGGTTCTGTGCGCCCGCTGCCTTCAGGACCTCGAGCGACACCATGCCCGGGGTGCAGTTGAAAACCATCTCGGCGTGCGCGGCGGCATCGGCATAGGTGCCTTCGGATGACTTGCTCCCGATTTCCTTGACCCAGGCCCTGCCTTTTTCGCCGCCGCCGGTGCGCGATCCCATGCGTACCTCGTGACCGAGCTTCGCGAGCCTGGTTCCCAACGTCTTGCCGACTACGCCGGTTCCGAGAATGCCGATTCGCATGAGATTGAAATCAACGCTGGCTCACACGGGATGCCAGCTGGTTAGTACTTCAAACCACCGGATTCGGCGAATTCCTTCATCATCCGTTCCTGCTCTTCGGACAATTTCTCCGGAACCTGGATCGATACCTCGACGATCAGGTCGCCTTTCTTCTCGCCCTTCTGGATTCCCTGACCTCGCACCCGGAATCGTTTCCCCGATGGAGTTCCCGGCGGAATCTTGATCGCGACTTTTTTCCCGGCGAGCGTGCGTACGCTGATCTTCGTGCCAAGAGTCGCCTGCGCGATGTTGAGCGGAACGGTCGCGATCACGTCGAGTCCATCCCGCCGATAGAACTTGTCCGGTTGCACGTTGAAGGTGATGATGAGATCACCCGCCGGTCCGCCTTGTGGTCCTTTCCCGCCCTGCCCCTTCAACCTGATCTTGGAGCCGCTGTCCACGCCTGCAGGGACGTTGATCAGAACCTTTCGCTTGACGCGCACGTCGCCGGTGCCATGACACGTCGGGCACGGCTCCGTCGGAACCTGTCCGCGGCCGAGGCACACCGGACACGTACGATTCACGGCAAATCCGCCTTGTCCAAATGAGATCACACCGCGGCCGTTGCACTCCGGGCAGATCTTGAGCGACGCACCGGGCGCGGCGCCGGTACCGTGGCACGTGGGGCACTCTTCGCTCACCTCGAGCTCGATCGGAACCTTTCCTCCGCGCGCGGCCGTGCGGAAGGGAATGTCGAGCGTTGCTTCGACCGTTTGTCCCTTCTCCGGTCCGCGTTGGCGCGCGGTCTCGCGCGTGTCGCCACCGCCGAACATCGAGCTGAAGAGATCGCCCAGCCCGCCGAGGCCCCCGATGTCGAAGTCCTGGAAGTTTATGGTCGGTCCACCGCCGCCGGCGCCTCCATACGCACCCGCGCCGCGCGACGATCTGCCGGCGCCACCAAATCCACCGAATCCACCACCATCGAACGCGCCGAGCCGGCGCATCTCGTCGTACTGCTTCCGTTTTTCGGGATCGCCTAAGACGTTATTCGCCTCCGAGATCTCCTTGAAGCGCTCCGCCGCCTTTGGATCGGCCGAATTTGCGTCGGGGTGGTGCTTCTTCGCGAGCTTGCGATACGCCTTCTTGATCTCGTCCTGGGAAGCGCTGGAGCTTACGCCGAGTACGGAGTAAAAATCCTTCGTCGGTGCCATGGGCGGTCAGCGCGGGCGCGCGGTCAGCCGTTCCACTGCTTCACGACCACGCGTGCGGGCCGAAGAAGCTGGGACTTGAAGACGTATCCGGGCTGATAGACGCGTGACACGACGTGATCGTCTTCTCGCGCTGACGTGGGCTCGGTTGCAACCGCTTCGTGCAGCGCCGGATCGAACGTTTCCCCCACGGGATTGATCACCTCGAGGCCGGCGTTGCCGAGTGCCTTGAGCAGCTTCTTCTCCACCATGTCTACACCCTGTACGATCGTCCCGGCGTCTGTCGTCGCGGGATCGACGTGCGCGAACCGCGCCACGTCATCGAGCGCTTCGACCAGTTGTCGAACGAGATCGGCTTGTGCGCGGGCGCCAGCATCCTGACGCTCTTTCGCCGCGCGCTTTCGATAATTGTCGTACTCGGCCGCAAGCCTCAGGTATCTGTCGCGCTCACCCGGTAGATCAGATTCCTCTCGGCTGGTGTCAGCCGTGGCGGCTTCGGCCGCACCGGTTGCGGCGCCAGAGTCGGCGGCGGGATCGGACGATCCGTTGAACGGTGGATCGCCGCCCTGGCCGTCACCTTGGCTCGCAGATCCTCCCGGCGGATAGTCGTCGGCCGAGGCCATCGCATCCTGATCCGGAAGTGAGGGGTTCTCGCCTTTCTTTCTCGAGTGTCTACTCATGTGTGTAAGTTAACCATTTGAGAGAGAACGCCGCACCATCTCCAGCGCGGCCTGTGCCGCGCGCCGTCGGATCTCGACTCGATCTCAAACAACATGGAAGCGCCGTGCCTCCGCGTCGGAACCGTTTAGGTAGTCCGGACCAAACCTAAAGGCTCGGTCATTGTAAAGGCTCGGTCTTTGCTGCAGTAGTCGTCCGCAACGCCAGAAGGATGCGTGACGAGGACGCATACGAGGCGGCGTTCGACATTCGGTCGCTCTTACTCTCAGCCGGAGGCCATCATGCGTCCTCACTTAGCATCCCCAGTATTCACCATCCTCCTACCCCTTCTCATCGGCTGCGGCGACGCGAGTCGACCGACCGACCCATCATCAACGCTCGCTGCGCGTTCCAGCATCAGCGATGCCCACGCAAGCGGTTCGCAGAGCCTCGTTGACGTGAGCGATGCGTGCGACCCTTCCACATTCAACGCCGCTGTCGGACCAGGAACCTGCGTCCGTCAAGGTGGCGTGACCTTCGCCCACTTCATCGCCCAGCTGACCCGGAACCAACAAGCTGGCGCGTGGCACTTCGCGCCGTCCATGGCCTCGGCCACCGTCGGTCAGACGCTCCTTGCGGTGAATCGTGGCGGAGAAGTTCATACGTTCACACATGTCGCAGCCTTCGGCGGAGGCATTGTCCCGCCGCTCAACAATCTGTCCGGCAACCCCGTCCCGGCACCAGAATGCCTGGCATTGGAGCCCGACGATTTCGTCGCGCCAGGCAAGACGTACGAGGAGAACCTCAATGCAGCCGGCACGCAACGATTTCAGTGCTGCATCCATCCGTGGATGCGCTTAACGGTGCAAACGCAATAGCGCAGGGAGCTAATCCAAAGTCAGGGCGTTTCCAAAGTGCGCCGCACCATCTCCAGCGCGGCTTGGGCAGCCCGCTGCCTGATCTCCGCGCGATCTCCAACCATATGGAAGCGCCGTGCCTTTGCGTCGGATCCATGTACACTAATCCAAACGAGCCCGACGGGTTTGTCCAAAGTACCACCACCGGGCCCGGCAATCCCCGTCACCGAAACCCCGATGTCGACAGCCATTCTTTCGCGAACACCCGACGCCATTTGCAGTGCCACCTGCTCGCTCACAGCTCCGTAGCGCTCGATATCTTCGCCGCGGACGCCGAGCGCGTCCCGCTTCACGTCATTGTGATAGGCGATGATGCCGCCCAAAAAGACATCGCTCGACCCTGGAATGTTCGTGATTCTCTCGCCCAGCATTCCGCCGGTGCAGCTTTCGGCGACCGCGAGCTTGAGCCCGAGAGAACGGCATCTGTCGAGCACTACGGCCGCGAGGTCCGCGTCGTCCTCTCCATAGACGTACGCCGACACCCTGCCCCGTAGTTTCAGTATTGCTTCTTTTACGAGTTTTTCCGCGCGAGCACGGGGCAATCCCTTCGCCGTGACACGAAGATCGACGCCGGCGACTCCAGGCAGGTAGGCAAGGGGAAGCGATCCCAGCTCCGTGCCGGCCTCCCCCAGGGGATTCGGCCCCAGCAACTCCGCGATCGCCGACTCAGCGATGCCGGTCGTCCGCAACGTACCGGAAAGAACGACGCTCTCCGAACCCTTTGCCCGCGACTTGATTGCCGGCACGAGCTCCTCGGCGAGCATTCCGCGCATCTCGCGCGGAACGCCCGGCATCATTGCAACCCACCGGCCCTTTTCGTCCTCGAGCCAGATCCCGGGCGCCGTGCCGTGACGGTTGGCGAGAATCCGCGCGCCCTCGGGGATCTCCGCCTGCGTCCGGTTCGTCGCGGGGAAAACGCTGTTGGGGAATCGCGTTCTCCACCGTCGCTCGAGCGCGGCCATGACGTCTTCGTCCAGCTTCATCTTCCGGCCGAAGATCTTCGCGATCGAGGGCTTGGTGAGATCGTCGCTCGTGGGTCCAAGGCCACCGGTCGTTATCACGGCACCGGTTCTGTCGAGCGCTTCGCGCACCGCACTCGCGATCCGGTCGGCCTCGTCGCCAACGGTGGTGCGACGAACGATCTCGACACCGGCTGCCGCGAGGGTGCGCGATATATGCGCGGCGTTCGTATCTATCGTGAAGCCGAGGAGGAGCTCGTCACCAATGGTGATCAGCTCGACCTGGAGAGAGTTCAAGGTGCGAATACCCCGGCGTAGCGCCGGAGATAAATGCCGAGAGAGTAGAGCGTGAGAAATACCGATGCGACCATCGTGACCGTTCCGACGATGCCGTTGAAGTTAGCGAAGGCGCGCCAGGCAGCACTGGTCCACGCCTCGGCTCGCGCAAGCGTCGCCGCAAAAAACCAGAAGTAGGCCGAGCCGACCCAAACCGACTGGAACCCGGTCTTCCATTTGGCTGCACCTATCGCCGAGATGACGACCCCGCGACGCGCGGAGGCATGGCGGAAAAGGGTCATGAATATCTCGCGGCCGATTACGATCGCGACTATCCACCATGGCAACCCGACCTGCCCAAATGGAGTTGCGAACTGTAGTCGGGCAGCATCAATGCTCTCCGCGCGCGTGGGAACGAACGGGTCGTTGGGCGGCGCCATCAGCACGAACATCGGAATCAGAGTGGCAAACAGGAGCAGCTTGTCAGCGAGCGGATCGAGAAGCCGGCCAAGGTCCGTGATGAGATTCCGCGTACGCGCCAGCTTCCCGTCGTAGTAGTCGGTCACCGCCGCTACGATATAAAGAACAAACGCGGCGAGTCTTGCGCCAGGCGACGCAATGAAGGGCAGTGCTGCGATGAATGGCGCGGCGAGTATCCGGCCGGCCGTGATCGTGTTCGGGAGGTTGAGGTTCACCCGCCGGTTCCCGGGCCGCTAGGCGAGCGCCTTCAACACCAGCTTGCTCACGGCCTTGAGCGTGTCGAACACGCCATCTCCGTTTACCGCGATCGCCTCGAAATACGGTGCCCTCTCCACCCATTCACCGCCCGACACCTGATCGACGAGATTCTGCCCGGCGTGGTACGGGTCGGGCTGGACACGATGCTTGCTCGCGTCCTCCACTTCCCAACCAGGATTGAGAGCCGCCTGGAGATCCTCGATCGGAGCGGCGTTGGCCAGATCGCGCTTGTTGTACTGTATCACGAACGGCATTTGGGTCAGGTCGTATCCGTACTCAGCCATGTTGTCGTAGAGATTCTGCATCGACTCGAGGTTTGCTTCCATGCGCTCGGCTTGCGAGTCACCCACGAAGACGATGCCGTCCACGTTCTTGAGTATGAGCTTGCGGCTGGCGTTGTAGTAGACCTGACCCGGCACGGTGTAGAGGTGGAAGCGTGTTTTGAACCCGCGAATGGTTCCCAGATCAACAGGGAGGAAATCGAAGAAGAGCGTGCGCTCGGTCTCGGTCGCGAGAGATATGAGTTTTCCTCTCGTCTCCGGCTTAACCTTGCCGTAGACGTGCTCGAGATTCGTCGTTTTGCCGCCCAGCCCGGGACCATAGTAAACGATCTTACAGTTGATCTCGCGCGAGGCGTAGTTGATCATCGACACGGCTAGCTCTTCCTCACCAGTTGAAGAGTTTGTCGATCTCGTCATCCGCGCCGCGGAGCAGATGCTCTTCGGGCGCGGCGCCATTGCGTCCGCGAGAGAATACACGATCGATCAACAGCGTCAACTCCTCGATCTCGCCCTTCATCCTCAGGCGGACGAGCCCGACAGTCGTGCGCGAATCGAAGATTATTACCAGCAGCAGCCGCCGCGCGATGTCCGCGACATAGATGGATTCCTTTTCACCCTGATGAAAGAGGCTCGAGAAATCGCTTTCGCCAACGAGCTTCGCCAGCTGGTCGTTGGCGCTGTAGTCCGCGGCGGTCAGGGTTGCGAACGCCGTCGTGTCGAGTCCCGTCGCATCACCGACAGTCGTCACGAGCTGGCCGGAACGATCGACCAGAAGCGCGCAGATCGATTTGGTCTCGCCCAGAAAGCGGTTCAGGGATTCAGTTATTCCGGTGAAGTCGTCCTGAGTGAACGACCAGTTGGCCGTGCTGGCGGTCATCGTCCCCCGGTCACAGCGTCGACTCGAGCCGCTTCAGCATCCTCACTCCGCGCCCGCGGAGTATGGAGCGCGGCTCCCAGGCCACGTATTCGCGAAGCAGCTGAGCGGTATTCACTGACGGCCGCGCGCGAAGGTATCCGAGCGCGGCGACGCGCCGGAACATGTGGGGGGAAAACAGGTTGCGGCGGTACTGCCGCTGCAGACGGCTCCAGATCAGGGTCCCGGCCGCCACTCCGCCCAGAAATCCCACCGCCACGAAGCTCACGCGCTGTTTGCTCACATTGCCCTCCTGGCGGTCAACGCTTGGGCAATGGTCACGCCATCCGCGTATTCGAGATCGCCCCCGACGGGAAGTCCCCTGGCAATTCGGGAGATCGTGAGGGGATAGCGGGCCAGCTTGCGCTGTACGTACAGCGCCGTGGTCTCGCCTTCTATGCTCGGATTGGTGGCAATTATCACTTCGCGGACGACTCCAGCCGACACTCTCGTCTCCAGCTGCGGTATGGTGAGATCTTCGGGTCCGATGCCATCCAACGGGGACAGGCGACCTCCCAGGACGTGATACACGCCCCGGAACTCGCCAGACCGTTCGATCGCCCCGATATCAGATGCTTCCTCTACTGCGCAGATGACTCCCGTATCCCTGCGCGCGTCACGGCAGATGGAGCACAAATCCTCCTCTGTCAGATTGAAGCACTGGGGGCACGGTCGGACCTTCTCCGCCAGCGTAGTCAGCGCCGCGGCCAGGCGCGTGGCTTGCTCGGGCGACTGCTTCAGAAGGTGATATGTCAGGCGGAGCGCCGTCTTCCGCCCGATTCCGGGCAGCTTCGAAAGTTCGGCGGCGAGATCGTCGATAGCTCCCACGCTAGAACGGAAGCTTGAAGGGGAGGTTCAGGCCGCCGGTCAGCTTGCTCATCTCTCCCTGTGCGAGCTCGGCTGCCTTCTTCTGCGCCTCGTTGACGGCCACCAGAACCAGATCCTCGAGCATCTCGACGTCCTTCGGATCGGCAACGCTGGGATCGATCCTGACCCGGGTGATGGTCCCTTTCCCGTCGGCCTCGACGGTTACCATCCCACCGCCGGCTGCCGCCGAAACGGTCTGCTTTTCCAGCTCGGATTGCATCTGCTGCATCCGCGCCTGCATCTGCTGCGCCTGCTCAAAGATTTTCGTGAAGTCTGCCATGCTCAGGAATCAGGATTGATAGTTAATCGAGGAGCTCGAGATCGAGCTCGTCGATGGCCGCGCCAAGCGCTGGATCCTTCTGGCGGAGCATGCCGATGCGCTCCTCCTTCAGTGCCTCCGGTGTCATGCGGCTTCGATTCGAATCCTGTGCCGTGGTTTCCATCGCGCGCTTCATTTCGCGGAGCTGGCCCTCATTGACGGGCGAAGCGGACGGCTTCGGAGCGACGGCTGGCGGAAGCGCGTTGGGTGCATCAAGCTGAGGGGGATATCCCGGCCGTGTCGAAGGACGCTGAGCCGTTCGCGCAACCGACGCTTGGGACGGCTGGGTCCGCACGGATCCACTGGGTACCTCGGCTCTTTGGGCTCCCGGCGTCGATTCCCCGCCCAGGCCCTTGAGCAGATCCTCGAGCGCGACGGTGCGATCCAGAAGCGCCATCCGAACCAGCAGCATCTCGATGAGAAGCTGCTGCTGCGAGCTCTTTTTGAACGTCGGCTCCAACGCGTTGACAGCGCTGAGCATCCGGAGCAGATCGCCAGCGGTGAAGAGATCCCGTCTCTCTCTGAGAGCAGCCGCGGCGGTTGCCGAGACGCCCTCGGCTTTCCCATTCAGGACGACAGTGAGCTGAGCGCGGAGGATATCGGCGAAGCCCGAGAGAAACACCCCGAAGTCGACGCCCGCGTCGGCGAGCTTGTTCACCACGGAGAAGACTTCGCCCGCACGATGTCCGGCGATAATGTCGACGATCGCCAGAATCTCATCCTCGGGCACGAGGCCCAGAGCTTCGCGGACCCGTTCGGCGCTCACCTCTCCCTCGCCGATCGATATCACCTGATCGGTGAGGCTCAGAGCGTCGCGCATGGAGCCATCGGCGGCGCGCGCGATCATCGACAGCGCATCATCGGACGCCTTCACTCCTTCCTTCTCCAGGACGGTCGAGAGACGGCTGGTGATGTCGGCGAGTCCGATGCGCTTGAGATCGAAGCGCTGGAGGCGGCTGAGAACGGGCGCCGCTGCCTGGGCGATTTTCTGGGGCTCTGTCGTCGCGAAGACGAATACGACGCGTGGTGGCGGCTCCTCCAGAATCTTGAGCAGCGCATTCCAGGCTTCTCGCGTCAGCATGTGCGCCTCGTCGACAATGTAGACCTTGAAGCGATCATCGCCGGAAGGAGCGTACATCGCCCGCTCGCGCAGATCGCGCGCATCATCCACACCGCGATTCGATGCCGCATCAATTTCCACCACGTCCAGACTCGACGATCCGCTCCAGATGCGTTGGCACGAGATGCACTCTCCGCACGGCTCGCCATCGTCGCGCCTGTTCTCGCAATTCAGCGCCATCGCGAGGACGCGGGCGAGCGTCGTCTTGCCCACTCCGCGCGGTCCGCAGAGAAGGTAGCCGTGCGCAACTCGTCCCCTGGCGATGGCGCCACGCAGCGTGTTCGACACGTGCGACTGGACAGCTACGTCAGCGAAGCGCTTTGGGCGGTATTTGCGGGCGAGTGCGAGAGACATTGCTAGGCGGGAGTACCCCAGGTCTTACGGAGCAACGTTAGACACGCATGCCGCTGCTACCTTCGGGGTCCTGACGGAGTTAGCGGGCTCACGCCCTCCGGGACCTGGGGCACCTGAAATATACCACGAGAACTAAGGATTGAGGACTGCGAACCAACAGCAATTGCGGATCGCAGACTGACTACGGATTGGGAGACTAACTGCGGACGGCGGACCAACGGCTGAGGAAATTCGGACCAGCAGCTACTGCTTACTGGGGACTACGATCGGAACGCTGGCAGCTTGTAGGGCTGAGTCCTCACTCCGAAGTTAGTGCCCCAATCCGCAATTAGTCTGCGATTCGCAGTAGCAGTTGGTCCGAAATCCTCTGCAGTTAGTCCGCAGTCCTCAGCAGTTGGTAACCAGCAAAAAGGCCCCGCCATTGCTGGCGGGGCCCTGGATCACATCACCGGAGGCGCCCGTGCCCGGTAGGTGAGTTACCTCTTTATCTTGACCGTCGGGGTCTTGATCTTCGCGGAATCCATCTTGACCTTCGGAACCGCAACCGTTGTGGTCTGGGTGCCGACGTCGACTGTCGGTGTGTGAATCGTGTCCGTCTGTGTTCCGACGACCGGCCCGCGACAACTGCTACCTTGCGCACGATACGCCCTCCCCCTCGAAAAGGTGTTCGCCGGACGATCCGGCAACATCGCCAGTGATACTCAATCCTCAAACGCCTCACGCTGCTTCTTCCGCACGCGTCGAAGCTCGTATACCTGTGCCACTTCACCGCCTATGATGAAGATGAAGGAGGCGTAGTAGACCCAGATAACGGTTAAAACCAATGCAGCGACCGTGCCGCTATAGAAGGATCCGGGGTTAAAGGAGCGGACATAGGCCGAAAAAGCCCGTTTTGCCACCTCCAGCATGACGCTCGTGAACAGCGCGGCAATGAGCGCGGTCTTCCAACGTATTTTTCGGTGCGGCAGGAACTTGTACAAACAGAAGAACATCGTCGCTATGAAGGAGAACGCGAGCAGCTGGCCGAGATTGTATTCCAGCTGTCCCATCAGCTCCTTGCGAATGCCCAGGTCGGCTAGAACCGCCACACTGCGCGTGGTGGCGATCGCGAGATAGGCGCTGAGTACGGTATAGGCGACGAGGAGGAGGCTCGAGACAAGCGTCATCTCAATGTCGAAGATCTTACCGGCAATTATGCCACGATCAGCGTCGATGTCGAAGATCGCGGCGAGAACCGTTCGAAGCGATCCGAACAGTCGCGTCGAGAACCAGATGAAGCCAATGGCGCTGTACACCCCGAGCGAGCCGCGCCGCTTGATGACTTCGTCCAGAATCAGCGCGGCGGGACCGGAGTCCCCCGGCGGGTGCGGTGGAAGAAACTTGTCGACGATGGTGAGTACTTCCGCCGACGTCGTGTCGGCCGACTGGTTGAGCAGATAAACCAGAGCAGTCGCAAGCAGCAGGAAGAATGGGACGGCGGCGAGGAGAATGTTGAAAGCAATTCCGCCCGCCAGAAAAAAAACGTTGTCCTCGCCGCTGTTGTCCCAGACCCGCTTCGCGTAATCGCGAAGGAGCCAACCGAGCCGGGCCGCGAGCCCGCGCTCAGGCACTAGATGTCTTTGTACGCCGCTTTGCTTTCGGCGATGCGCTGCTCCAGCTCGCCGCGCGCTTCACGAGCCGCAGCGCGCCCGGCGTGGAACGCGTTCGACACCCGTCGCTTCTTGTCGTCGACGGCATCGAGCGTCGCGTCGATGCGCTCCCCGACGGTCTCGCGGACTTCGTTGAACTTGTCCGCGACCGTACCGCTCACATCCTCGACGAGATCCTGGGCAGCTTCATGAGCCCGGCGCGCCCTTCGCGCGATCCCGCGACGAGTCTCTTCGCCTGACTGTGGAGCGAAGAGGAGTGCAGCTCCGGCGCCAAGAGCGAGCCCGATAAGGAAGGGACCGATTCCCGCTTCACGTCTTTCGACGATGACGTAAGGCTCAGGGTAGTATGGCTCGTCGTCATCGTACCGGTCGTTCTCGCTCATTCCCTTCCTCCGCATCGTTAACGCTTCTTGGGCTTGGCCTTGGCGGGGCTCGCAGATGCTCTGACCGGAGCCTTCGCACTTTTCCCGGCCGGTGCCGGAGAATCGGCGGGTTTGGCGGCACGTTGCGCGCCATTGGCGGTGCTCGCCGCTTGTCCCTCGCTGGCCTTTCCGTTGAGGAGCGACGCAATCTCCGCGCGAACGTCGGAAGGCGCCATTCCCACCATGGTGGCCGTGCGCGCGTAGTCGCCGTTGGTCGACGCAAAAGCGCGAAGTACCAGTTGGCGACGGGTATCCGCCAGCGTCGCTCCGGGCGGAACCGTCATCGACGTATTCACCTCGTGGCCGCGACGCAGGTGTCGCGGCATAATGTCGGCCGCCTTGATCTTGTCGGTGCGGCTCATGATCACCGCTCGCTCGACCGCGTTTTTCAGCTCACGAACGTTGCCCTGCCAGTTGTGCGAGAGAATCCATTCCCACGCCTCATCGTCGAACCCGGTCATCGGCTTGCCATTCTGGTCCGCGAAGCGCACGAGAAACTCATTCGCTAGCAGCTTGACGTCGCCAATGCGCTCGCGCAGCGGCGGCAGGAACAGCTCGACAACAGCGAGACGATAGTACAAATCCTCGCGGAGATCATTGTCCGCCAGCGCCTTCTGCACATCGCGATTGGTCGCGGCAAGAATGCGAATGTCCACTTCGATCTCCTTCTTGCCGCCGAGTCGTCTGATCGTTCTCGACTCGATCGCTCGCAGGAGCTTCACCTGGATGTCGGGTGGCATCTCCGCCACTTCATCGAGGAAGATTGTCCCGCCGTCGGCCATCTCGAACGCGCCCGGCTTCTCGTTCGTCGAGCCGGTGAACGCTCCCTTCTCGTGCCCGAATAGCTCGTTCTCGAGAATGTCCTTGGGAAGCGCCGCGCAATTGAGTGCGAAGAACGGACCCTTCGCTCTCTCGCTCTTGGCGTGGATCGCGCGCGCGACAAGCTCCTTGCCCGTTCCCGACTCACCGAAAATCAACACGCTGGCGGTTGAGGGAGCGACGGCTTCGATGATCTGATAGACCGCGCGCATTTCCTCCGATTGCCCGGTAAGCTCCCCGAAGTGCGTGAGTCCCTCGAGCTTGGACGACAGCTCGCGATTCTTCTGCTGCACGTTGAACTTCTCGAGCGCCTTCGGAATGAGCGCTTTGAGGCGATTCAGTTTGTCGGCGGTGAGTGGCTTCTCGACGTAATCGTAAGCGCCTTCGCGCATCGCCTGCACGGCCGAATCGACTGTCGCCTGACCGGTGACGATGATGCACTCCGTCGGAATCGCGCGGAGCTGAAGCTCCTTGAGCAGCGCGAGCCCATCCACCTTCGGCATTTTGAGATCAGCGAGTACGACACCAAAGGCCTCGGCGCCGAGGGCATCGAGGGCTTTCTGGCCATCGACGGCAACCGCGACCTCGTACCCCTCATCGCGCAGAATCGCGCTCAACCCCTCTGTGATAGAACGGTCGTCGTCCGCGATGAGAACCTTGGGCTGCTTGATCTCAGTCTTTGGAATGGCTTTTTCCTTCGGGCAAGATTGTTAATATAACGCTCCGGCCACGCTGCTCGACCGC
>WNEZ01001924.1_pt1 | contig 17592 bp, 12 predicted proteins | sample 5400521 | NCBI WGS metagenome assembly WNEZ01 (sample SAMN13153339, study PRJNA577476) | soil metagenome | isolation source: 120 cm saprolite under Douglas fir tree site 2 hole 1 replicate 1 | place: USA:California | collected 2015-04-18
TTCCCCGTGGTGCAAACGCTCAGATCGTCATTCGATCGGCTACGAAGGGAAACCGCTTTCATGGCACCTCCGACCTTGTGCTGGATCTGCAATCGATTTCGGTTGGGGGCAAGCAATACCTAGTTAGCACAACCGATTTGCAACAGAAGGGAAAGCAAGGGCTTGGTGCGAACAAGAGGACCGCGGAATTTACGGGCGGCGGAGCTGCGCTCGGCGCCATTATCGGCGCGATTCGAGTCCCGGCGGAGACGGTGCTAACCTTCCAGCTCGACAAGCCCGTTCAAATCGTTGAGGCAAAGTGATCGCGCTGCGACGCTGAGGTTGGAATACAGGGTACTTCAACATGACGAACGGCAAATCTCGGTTAGGTGAAAAATCGTGCGGTGTTGCAACCAAGGCAAGTAAAGTTGCAAGAGCGCTCTGCTCTTTGCTGGGCCTCACGCTCTGTCTTCAGCTGGCGTTTGCACAACAGGGGACGCAGCAACCCCCGCCGATGGTTGGCGTGCTTGGCGTGCCCGTGGAAAAAGCCGCGCCGCCGCAAGTCCCGCCGGGTTCGCGTCCGCCGGACCAAGTGTTTCCCGCAATCAACAGCTGGAGTCTTGGCGCGCTCGCGTTCAGCCCGGACGGGAAGCAAATCGCAGCCGCGGAGTATCCGGTGAATTCCGTCAAGATTCGGGAGGTTGCCACAGGGCGGGAGGTTCGTGAATTCGCTGGCCAACCTTCGCCGCAAACAGTAGCCATGAGTCCGGATGGGCGGTGGCTGGTGTCTCCCGCTCCTGGAGTGACGGTCCGAAATCCGGCGAATGGAAAGATCGTGACCACGCTTACAACAGAAGCCGCGGACACGTTGGTGTTCAGCCCGGACGGAAGCTGGCTGGCGGGTGATCCCGGTGTGTTTCCGAGCCCCAGCAGTTCGCTGGTGGTTTGGGACACGAAGACGTGAGCCGTCGCGGCCACGGTAAAGCCCGAGAGAAATCCTCATCTAGGCGCACCGGTGCAGTGGATAGCGTTTGGCGGCGGTGAAACGGCGCAAAGTAAACTGGGGTACGCGCAATCGCTGAAATTCACGGCGGACGGAAAGACGCAAACCGTTTGGTATAGCGTTTATCCGTTAGCAGTCAGCCCAGACGGGAAGCTTCTTGTCGAGCCGGGGCAGCAGTCGTTGAGCAACGTCGAGGTCTGGGACGCGAACACGGGGCAAAAACTGCAGACGTTTGCGGCGCATAAGATGGTAACCAACTCGCTCGCGTTCAGCCGAGATGGGCGGTGGCTGCTGACAACCGGGCAGGAATCGCTAAGGATACCTGTAGATCTTCACACGTTTAGCGGAACAACCGAGTACAGAGTCAAAGTATGGGATGTCTCTACTTGGAAAGAGCGCGCGTCAGTATCTTATCCGCAGGTGTTAACTCTTAGCGGCGTTTTATCTCCCGACGGGAAACGGATTGCTGTCGAAAGATCTTGGCGAGTCATTGACTTGATGGATGTAGAGAGCGGGACCAGCGCGGGCTCCCTTGCGGCAGTCATTGCGCCGTCAAATTACGGCCCCATATTTGGAAAGGGCAATCTGGCGTTCAGCGCGAACGGAAGCTTGTTATTTGAAGGGGCGTTCAAGAGCGGCATCTACGTATGGAAACTGCCGGTCCACTGATTCTAAATAGGAAGGTCTCTCATTCTATCAGCGTGGGCCATTTGGACATGTTGGGGAGATGATCCCGAAACACTAGGCGACGAGTCGTTTCTCGCCCGCTGAAGATGAAGCCGGAATTGCGGCGCCTGATTAGAGGGGGTTACCGGACATCAAGTACTAGCAGCTACTTTTCCGATTATGCGGGTGAACTCATCGGGAGTTAGCCAGCTGCTGCTTGACCGAGGAGTGATAGCCAGTTTATTTCCCAACATAGGCACCCTCTCCTGGGATGCAGATTTTGCGCCATAATTCGGTCGATGAGTAGCAGACAAGGCGAGAATGCCAAGGGATCACCAGCCAGAATCCGTGCGGATTTCAACGGGCTGTTAGGAGATATCCTCTGTCTATCTCATAGCAACCCAAGTGTCGATGAGAACGGAAATGTGGTGTTCCTACAGCCTTCAATTTCAGTACCGTCCCTCTGTTGGATTTGCTCGCATAGCACCTTTTAGCGGTCATCTGAGAACGTCTTTCGTAGCTCAACTAATCCACGGTGCGGTTACGCTGTTTCTGCTCCGCTTCCAGCAGGCAGGCATTTAACACAGAAACGTAGCGTGATTCAATCTGACCGAATGCGACGGCGACACCGAAGTTGGGGTCAGAGCGGCAGACCTTACCTTGAACCTGGAGAAAATACGGCCAAGCGTAGATTTTCACAAGAACTGATGTGCCTACCAGAGGAGGATTCTTTACGTAGAGACGGCAGCCTTCACGGCTTAGCTCACACAAACGCGCAGTGAGGTGAACGTCCGAGTTTTCTACTGCCAACTCGGCGTGGGCGAAAAACGGATACCCCGGCATTGGGCAGCGGTCTTGCTCCATATGCTAAGTGTGGGAACAGATTCGGTATGGTAACCCGGATTCTGCGAAAGCGTGCAGGAACAGAGAACAGTTAGTGCTCTGCGGTCAATATGCGCCAATGAAATCATTTTACCCAGGATCGGCCTACTTGAAAAAGAACGGCTCCAAATAGAGCGGCACCGGGAATGGTAAGCACCCAAGCGAAGATGATGCGCCGCGTCACGCCCCAACGGACGGCGGAAAGGCGGCGGGAAGCACCGACGCCGACGATCGCGCCGGTGATGGTGTGTGTGGTGCTCACGGGAATGCCGAAATGCGCCGTTCCCATTAACGTGAGCGCCCCGGCGGCTTCGGCGGCAAATCCACCGAAGGGCGTGAGCTTGGTGATGCGCTGGCCCATAGTCTTGATGATGCGCCAGCCGCCGGCCATGGTGCCGCCAGCCATGGCGAGATGGCAGCAGATGATGACCCAGTAGGGTACGTCGTAAGTCTTCATGAGGCCACCGGCGACGAGGGCGGTGGTGATAATACCCATGCCCTTTTGGGCGTCGTTGGTGCCGTGTCCCAGACTATAGCCCGCTGCCGAAAAAAGCTGCAGGCGGCGGAACCAGCGGTCGACCTTAAGCGGGCGCTGGCGGCGGACGATCCAACTGGTCAGAACGGTGACGGCCACGGCGACGACGAGGCCAATGACCGGTGAGAGAAAGATAAAAAGGACAGGTTTCGTCCAGCCGCCAAGAACGAGGGCCTTGAGGCCGGCGTGCGCAACTGCAGCGCCGCCGTAGCCGCCCATGAGAGCGTGAGAGGAACTCGTCGGCAGACCGAGGATCAGCGTAATGGTATTCCAGGCGATGGCGCCGAGAAGGCCGGCGAGGAGGACTCTTTCGTCGACCATCTCGATATGAACCATGCCCTTGCCGATAGTCTTGGCGACAGCGGTGCCAAAAACGAAGGCGGCTATGAAGTTCCAGAAGGCTGCCCAGACGACGGCGCGGAAGGGCGAGAGCACGCGCGTGGAGACGACCGTGGCAATGGAATTGGCGGCGTCGTGCCAGCCGTTCGAGAATTCGAAGGTGAGGGTGAGGAAGATGACGACGAGGAGGAGGGCGAAGCTACTCACGGGCTGAAGCCTCGATAGGAAAGGAAGTAGAGTAGGCAAAGGAAGTAAAGGATGCGGAGGAACTTTCGAGCGAGCCCGTTCTTCGGTGGGGATGACAGTTCTTCGCTACGGCACATGTTGAATCGAATCGGGGCATGGGCGGGTCAAGCGCTCTTGAGGATGACGCCTTCGATGACGTTGGCGACGTCTTCGCACTTGTCGACGGCGGTTTCGATGACTTCGAAAATTTCTTTCCACTTGATGATCTGGACGGGATCGTTCTCTTCGTCGAAGAGCTGGGCGATGAGGGTGCGGCAGAGGCGGTCGCTGTCGTTTTCGTAGCGGTTGATTTCGATGCAGTGCTTGAGGGCTTCCTGAGGCTTGGCGAGGGCACTAACGGCCAGCTCGACCTCCGCCGTCGCCGAAACCAAGACCTTGACGAGGTCGATGGTTCCGGTGCGGACGGCGTCCACGCGGTAGAGGACAAAACGGCTGGCGGCCGCGTCGATCAGGTCTATCACGTCGTCCAGGCGGCTGCAGAGCTCGTAAATGTCTTCACGGTCAAAGGGGGTGATGAAGGTCTGGTTCAGCTTGGTAAAGAGAGCGTGGGTGATTTCGTCGCCTTCGTGCTCGATGGCTTTGACGATCTGCACTTGTTCCGGGACGCCGGTGTAGTGCGAGAGCAATTTGATCAGGGCTTCAGCCCCTACATGGATATTCGCGGCTTGCTTGGCAAAAAGGTCAAAGAAACCCTCTTCGCGCGGCAAAAACCGCTGCAAAAGTCCTGGCATGGTGTGTGATGCTCCCCTGAAGACTCGAATTAAGGTGTGATTACGATAGCAGAGGCACGGGAGACGAGGCAAGAACACGAATGGATGATGGAGTTCATCAGGGATATTGCTAGAAGCTCACGGTCATTGCTTACTTTTCGCCGGGTGAATTGATGATGTACTCGCCGTCTCCTCGCAGGTGAAGTTTTTTGCATCGTCGCTGCTTCCAGTACCGTTCCAGCGGGCAATCTTCGGATACGGGCAAAGGGGGCGAGTGCGGTCGACGCTATCGTTGGTGATGTGAGCTGCGATGATGTTGTTCGGAGCCGAGCCTTTCTCAACCCACTGCACGAGAGCACTCAGCACATCGTGTTCCGGGTCAATCTTATTCTGCGGGGAAGCGATAGTGCTGAGGCCTCCGAAGCTGTTCGGCCCTGGTCCGCCGCGGCAATGTGCCATTCCGGGCACCATGAACAACCGAAAGAATGATTCTGTCTCCTCCCGTCCGCCCATGACTTTCTCGACGCGCTGGTAATAATTGACTGCGTCCATCGGGGGCCCAACGGGATCGGCCCATCCCGAGTACATCAGAATCTTGCCGCCACGAACCCTGAACGCGCTCAGGTCTGGACTGCTCGCATTCACCGCTGCCAGCTTTGTGTCCGCGCGGGTCACGTCGCGATCGTAGTCAAACGTGCGCCAGTCCCACGCGGCATCATGGAAGACCCAATACTTCCAGAATTCCAGCCGCATCGGCTCGTTCCGGTCGGTGATATAGGTCTTCCATCCGCCTTCATATTCGTCTCCCAGCGCGCTTTCGCTTCCTGGAGAATACCCTGCAATGAGCTGTTCGCCCGTACGAGGATTTCGCGGTCCCGCGTATACCTTCCTCACCGCTTCAACCTGGGCTGCCGTCAGGCACTGGTCATTCTCCGCGCCTTTGCACAGAAGGACTCTCGGATCGAAGTGGCATGCCTGCGGCTCGGAGATAATGCCGTCCTTGATGCCGTCCAGACCATCGCACGCTGCAACTGCTGCTTTATTGATTAGTGGAAGTTTGGAAGTCGGGAGAATTGCTTTTCCATTTGCATCGTGCGTGGCAGCGAAAGCCCACAGGAATCCAACATTCAGGTGCACCCGATCATTGCCCGGATCACCCGCAACTACTCCATCGTAATCTGCCGGAAAACGCTGGACTTCAGAAAGAGCCTGGTGTCCCCCGGTGGAGCAACCCGTGAAGAACGAGTGCTTTGGGAACGCGCCCGAGTAATCACGGATGATCAGCTTGGCTGATTCCGTCATGGTATGAATCGCGCGGTAGCCCCAATCGACGATCTTTTCGGGGTGCCCTGCTGCAAACCTAAGATCTTCGCCCGTGTGACCTGTGTCCGTGCTCGCGGTAGCAAAACCGCGCTGCAGTGCTTTGGCTAAGGCTCCATAGCTGATTGCGCCTGTATAGCCGCCGTTGCCAACCCCTAAGAAGTTGTGGTTCCAGTGCTCCGCTGGAGGAATCCACACTTCAAAGTTGATGACCGAATCTGAAGTGGGCTTGGCCACTGCGACTACGCGGCAGAATTCAGGCGTTTCCAGCGCATTCGAGGAGCCCGGAGGAGTGAATTGTCCCGCGGTCACGTTGGTGGCAGACGTCAAGGTCACATCGGGCAGAGTCAGCTTAACGAGTTCCCCACATTTTGCGCCTCTCGCCGGAGCTGCAGTCAGTGTCACAGACCCAATCAAAACAGCACAAAACATGCTGAGATGCCTTCGCCGCATGTCAGCCCCCCCAACTCTAAGCTGAAACAAGCACGGAGATAAGTAGTAGGAAGTTCGTTTTTGCCCTCCAGAACAGCACGCATTCTACACGCTTCCCCGAATGTCCACGGTGGGATTAAACAGATATGCGTCAGGAGCACCTCCACAGATCTGTAATCAAATGATTCCGGACGGATGACGGGGCATTCGAAAACAATCGAATTTATCGCATTATGCGCGACCTCCAGAGAGACGCCGGCCCGCACAAGATCGAACTAAAAAATCTTGCCGCCACCGGGGAGACTACTTGGACCGCTGACGGCTAGTTTTGTTCCGCATTGCGTTATTGGGAGAACCGGGATCATTCGTAGCGGAGGGCGGCCATGGGGTCGAGGCGGCTGGCGCGGAGGGCGGGGAGGTAGCCGGCGGCGCAGGCAACGATGGCGAGTGCGGCGGTGGCGAGGCCCAGCGTGAGTGGATCGTGCGGGGTGAGGCCGAAGAGCTGGCTCTGGACTACGCGTGTGAGAGCGAGCGCGGCGGTAACGCCGGCCACTACGCCGATGGCGACGAGTAGGAGGACTTCCCGCATGACGAGCCAGATGACGTTGCCACGTGCGGCGCCGAGGGCGATGCGAATGCCAACTTCGCGGGTGCGCTGGGCGACGGTGTAGGCCATTACGCCGTAGAGGCCGATGACGGCGAGGAGAGTGGCCAGGAAGCCGAAGACGGCGGAGAGGCTGGCGATCATGCGCTCGGTAGAGAGGGAGTTGTTGATTTGCACTTCGGTGGTGCGCATGGCATAGATAGGCAGGTTGGAATCCATGTCGCGGACCTTCGAACGGACCGCGGACATCAGTTGATTGGGATCGGCGGTGGTGCGGAGGTAGACAGTCATTTCACCGAGGTAGCGCCAGCCAGGGTAAGGAACGAAAGCCTGCTCGGGAATTTCGTCTCGGAGATTGGTGTATTTGAAATCCTTGACGACACCGATGACTTCCATGTCGGTGGGTGTGCCGGGATCGGTGCCGAAACCGAGACGCAGGCCAATGGGATTTCGTCCAGCAAAATATTTTTTCGCAAATTTTTCGTTGATCATTACGGTGGTGGGGGCCCAGTTCCAGACTTCGGGACCGTGCTTAACCTCGTGGTTGTCGCTAATGCGGAAGTCGCGCCCGGCGACAATGGGAACGCCAAGGGTGGCGAAATAGTTGGGGCCGATGGCGTTCATGAAGGGTTCGGCGTGCTCGTCAGGCTTGGCGGGGGTGAAGCCCTCGACGGACATGCTGCTATCCCATTCGTTGTCTTCGAGAATGCGCATGGCAGCCAGACCGACGGATTGCACACCGGGAACGGAGCTGAGCGCGTCAGACAATTGCGGATAGAAGACTTTCAGGCGCTCGGGAGTGTAGCCGCTGAGCGATGGGTCAATCTGAAAGGCCACGAGCTTCTCCGGGGCAAAGCCGGGGCCGAGATTGCGGAGGTTGGAGAGACTGCGGACGAAAAGACCAGCGCCGACCAGGAGCAGAAGAGAGAGCGTCACTTGGGCAACGACGAGACCTTTTCTCAGGCGATGGTGGCCACCGCCACCCACGACGGCTCCGGCTTGATCCTTCAACGTTCCGGCAAGATTGGGCTTGGTGGTCTGAAGAGCGGGCACGAGGCCGAAGATGATTCCGGTGAGGACGGTTACGGCGAGGTTGAAGAGGAGAATGCGAAGATCGGGCGCGCTGGAAATGTTCATGCCGCCGGAATCCGAGGGCAGGTAGATCTTCATGAGAGCGCGGTCGGCCCAGAACGCGACGGCTAGTCCCGCGACTCCTCCGAGCACGGAAAGAGAAAGACTTTCAACCAAAAGTTGACCGATGATGCGCGGACGAGTGGCGCCCATGGCCAAACGAACGGCGATTTCCTTGATACGGCTGGAACCGCGCACAAGCATGAGGTTGGCGAGATTAGCGCAAGCGATGAGCAGGACGACGCCAGTGGTGGCCATCAATACCCAAAGGGGCGTGGTGAGCTGGCGGCGCGTGTAGGAGCGGCCCTGGGAGCCGGGCAAAACGTCGATCCAACATTTTAGAAATTCGTCGCGGGCGTATTTTGAAGCGCGGCTGAATTCGGGCTGCTGCACTTCCATCTCAAGCATGGAGTGCATGAAGGGCTGAAGAGCGGCCTTAGCCTGTTGCTGCGAGAGACCGGGCTTCAAGCGGCCGAAGGCGTTCACCCAGCGATTGCGGCGCGCCTTGAGCATGTCTTCGGGATTGCCGACGACGATTTGCGCGTCCATCATGATGGGAATGAAAATTTTCGGGGAGAAGCCGAGTTCCACGCCGTCGAATCCTGCCTGGGCCACGCCGACGACAGTCATCTTGTAGTTGTTGAGCGTTAGACTCTTGCCGACGATTTGGGGGTCGCCGGCGAAACGCGTTTTCCAATAGTTGTAATTGAGCACGACATACGGGTGGCCATTGGGGACTTGATCGTCTTCGGGAGTGAGGATGCGTCCCATCGCGGGGTCGACGCCGAGGGTGGAGAAGTAGGTGCCGGAAACAAGTTCGACGGAAACGCGTTCAGCCTGCTGACCGAAGGAAAGGCTGGCAGAAGTGGGGAAGCGGCAGAACATATCGGAAAAAACTTCGTTGTGATCGCGAAAATCGCGAAACATGGGGTGGGAGATGGCGTTGCCGCCCCAGTTGCTGCCGTAATGGTGACCGCGCATGGTGAGGAGGACGAGTTGCTGGGGATCCTTGACGGGGAGAAGGCGCAGCAAGACCTGATCGAGGAGGGTAAAGATGGCGGTGTTGGCGCCGATGCCGAGGGCAAGGGTGAGGACGGCCACCGCGGTAAAACCGGGAGTGCGCGCGAGCATGCGGAAGGTGTACTTGAGGTCGCGGAAGATGGTGTCGAGCCAGCCGAGGATGGTCAGGCGGCGTGAATCTTCACTGGCGGCTTTTGACATAGAGAATCCCCCGGGCAGCTAGAGGTAAAGACGAAAAAAGTTGGCAAAAGTTTGATGAAATTTAGACGAGATTGTGGGTTTTGCTCCAGGTCAAGCAAGAAGGAAAGGCGAAAATGCCTTCGACGGAATGCCACGAACTGGCCAACGCGCAGAATTTAGTCGGCGCTGGCTACCTTGTGATTGTCGGGGATTTCGGGCTTTGGCTGAAAGAAGGCAGAGACGCGGTCGATGATTTCGTTCAGCGGAGTACGCGGCCGGAATCCGGTCAGGGCATGGAGTTTTTCGACTGCGGGGACGCGGCGCATCATGTCCTCGAAGCCGGGTTCGTAGGCTTGGTCGTAGGGCACGTACTCGATGGGAGAAGAGCTGCCAGTGCGGTCCTTCACTTTTTGCGCCAAAGCTTCGATGGTGATTTCCTCGGTGTTGCCGACGTTGACGACTTCGCCGATGGAGCGATCCGTGTCCATCAGGCGGATGAGGCCTTCGACGGTGTCGCGCACATCGCAGAAGCAGCGAGATTGCTTTCCGGTGCCGTAAATACTGATGGGCGCGTTGTCCAGGGCGGACTTGACGAAATTGGGGAGCACCATTCCGTAACGACCGGTTTGACGAGGGCCGACGGTATTGAACAAACGGACGACGATGACGGGGAGCTTTTTTTCCTTCCAGTAGGAAAGAGCGAGGAACTCATCGAGCGCTTTGGAAGCGGCATAGCTCCAGCGGCCTTTTGTTGTGGGGCCGAGGACAAGGTCGGCGTCTTCGTGGAAGGGAACGTTGGTATTCTTGCCGTAGACCTCGGACGTGGAGGCGGTGAGGACGAGTTTCTTTTTCTTGCAAGCGGCTTCGAGGATCAGTTGAGTGCCGTTGACGTTGGTTTCGATGGTCTTGACGGGGCTTTCAACGATCAGTTTGACGCCGACGGCGGCGGCCAGGTGGACAATCACATCAGCATCATCAACGAGTTCGGCGAGCAACTGGCGATTTTCGATGTTGTCGAGGTGATATTGCATGCGGGCCGAAGACTTAAGATGACGAATGTTTTCGACGCTGCCGGTGGAAAGGTTGTCGAGCAAGACGACGCGGTCGCCGCGGTCGAGAAGCCGCTCCGCGAGGTGCGAACCAATAAAACCAGCGCCGCCAGTGATCAGATAGCGCAAAGGACCTCCTTAAAGGGCCTGGGAGTCATCGTCGCGATCGCGAGAGACGCGATGGGCAATGGCATCGGAAACCTCTGGATCTGGAGCCTCCATAGCTTCCTGGGGACCATATCCATAGGAGTACGGATAATACCGATAGGAATAGTAATAGTCCGGGGCGTTGGAGTCCACGGCATTAAGCACGACGCCGAGGATGCGGCACTTGACGCTGTTTAGCAAGTCACGCGTGCGAGTGAAAGCTTCTTTGGGCGTTGTACCACTGCGAACGACGAGAAGTACGCCGTCAGAATGCACGGAAAGAATCACGGCATCGGTAGCGGCCATGATCGGAGGCGAATCAATGACAATAAACTTAAACTTGGTGCGGAGCTCGGCAATGGCCTCGACGAGCCTCTGGGAAGAGAGCAAGTCCGCAGGATTGGGAGGAAGCGGCCCGGATGGAATGGCGACTAGATTCGGAATCGTGGGGTGCGGGACGGACACTAGGTCGAGACTTGAAACACCGGCAAGATAGGAACTGAGACCTGCATAGGTTCCGCTAGGTAAACTGAGGACGCGGCTGACGCCAGGTTTGCGAAGGTCTGCGTCCAAGATCACAGTGCTGTCGCCGAGCTGTGCGAGCGTCACGGCCAGATTTGCGGCGGCAGTGGTTTTCCCTTCACGTGGTAGAGCGCTGCTGACCAAAATCACCTGGGGCGGGTGATCGGCCTGCGAGAGCAAAATGGAAGTTCGCAACGCGCGAAACGCTTCCGACATCTGTGACTTGGGCAAGTGGTGAGCAACCAGCTCGATGCGCTTGCTATTCCCATTCGATGAAAAGCCTGGCAAAGAGGCTTTGTGCTTGCCGCCGCCGTTGTAACCCGTAAATTGCGGTACCACAGCAAGGGACGGCAGCCGAGAAAGCGTCTCCACATCGTCCGGAGTCTTCACGGTGTTGTCGAGGTACTCGCGCATGAGGGCCAACCCAATGCCGCCGACCAAACCAACGAGAAAGGCGAGCGCTAAGTTCCGAGTCTTAGCAGGACGCGCCGGCGTGGACGGGATCATCGCAGGATCGACGACGCGAATATTTGACGAGCGCAAGCCTTGGGAGATCGCTGTTTCCTTCAATTTCGTCATTAGCCCTTCGTAAAGGGTCTTGTTCGCCTCCGCCTCGCGCTTGAGAATGTTGTACTCCACAAGCTTCTCGGCCATTTGGTTTGTTTCGGTCTTTTGTTGATCGAGCGCCTGCACGAGGATAGATTCCCGCTGCTGTGCTTCGCGATAATCGCTCTCCAATACATCCAGTATGTTCTTTTTTTCTTTTTCAATGTTCCGGTCATAGTCCTTGAGCTGCGCCTGAAGACGCTGCACCTTGGGGAAGTTAGGACCGTACTGATTCAGTGCATCGGTGTATTCGGCCGCCACTTCGCCGCGCTTCTTAAATAAATCGGTAAGTATAAGATTGTTTTGAATCTGCGGCACAGCATCCAAGTTGCCTGATTTGGCGAACTGATAGAGCGATTCCTTTTTCATGCGCTCACTTTGCGCATCGGTCAGTTGCTTGTTAATGTCACCGAGCCGCTGGGATGTGATGTTCTGTTTGTCATCGAGGGTCCAGATCTGGTTTTGCCGTTCGTAGGCGATGCGCGCGTCTTCGGCCTTTTGCACCCTAATCTTCAGCTCGGTGAGCTGATCCGTCAGCCACGCGGAGGCTCGCGTCGTGGCTTCGTACTTACTCCTAAAATTCTGCTCGATATAGGTGGAGATGTGCGCGTTGGCAATCCGCGCTGCGAGTTGCGGATCAGTCGATTCAAAACTGACATCCATCAGATGGCTGCTGGGGACGCGCTTCACCGTGAGACTTCCCAAGAACTCACCGAGTTCGGGTGGGCGCTTCTGGTTTGCCAAACTGCCGATGGCAATTGCTTCCGACGGACCATTCGGAGATGAGAATTCCGGGCGAGCGGAAAGGCCGTTGTTGCGAATCGTCTGTAACGCAAGAGTTTCGCTGGTCAGAATTTTGGATTGTGTCTCGATGTAGTTATCCTGATCCATCATCGCCGCATAGGGATCTGTTCCTTGGAACGGCAAAATGTTCGCATCTTCGCGGTCCAGTTCGATGCGGGTGGTTGCGACATAGACCGGCTGCATGCGAAATGTGGCAATCGCGACGATGGTCACCACGGCCAGCAGAAAGAAAAGTATCAACCACTGGTGCTTGCGCAGAATTAGTAGGTAGTCGTACAGGTGAGGTTCCCGTGGAGAGAGTTGCCAAACCGGCAGATGAGTCGGGACCGGCAACAAATCGATGGCGCCGTTCGAACCATTTTCACGCGGCACGAGATTGTTTTCTTTCGCCATTTTCTAGTGATACGCAACTCGGTAGAGGGCCACTCCGGCTCCCAGCGCGAGTCCGAATTCCAGAGCCCTGTACATCGCTTGTTTCGATGCGCTATCCGGCACATACAAAATGTCGCTGGCCTGGAGTGGCACATCTTCGGTCGTGCGTTCCAGCACTTTCTTGAGATTGACGGCGACTTGTTGCTGCTGGCCCTGACTGTCTTTGCGGATAATGACAGCCCGATCTTTCTTCGCAGTGCGGCTCAAGCCACCGGAGAGTGCCAGCAATCTCAGTGTACTCATCTGCGAGCGATCATTCGCCATGACGTATCCACCGGGTTTGCTCACCGCTCCTAGTATGTAAGCAATTCCCGCGTGTGGGACAGTAACAATATCGCCGGCCTGGAGAATAATGTTGTTCGTGGCGCTACCAGATTCCACCAGTTCGTTGAGATTAATGGTAATCGTATTGCTCAACGGGGGCGGTTCATTCAGCGCAGGCGGATTGGCAGCGGCATCTGCGGACATCGTGGGAGCGGGGACGACCGCGGAGCTTTTTGACGCTGAAATCGTGTTGGATAGGGATTCTGTCGGGGCAGCACCACTCTCGGCCGATTCTTTCGGTGTCGTCGCCGCAGAGGAATCTTCCGGACCGATGGACGGAGGCTCTGAGGAATCAACCGAAGGCTCCTGCGATGGTCGCGTCACGATCACTGTATCGCCTGCATCATTGGCGATTCCACCGGCTTCTGCGAGAACTTCCAGGATCGTTACGGGCCGATCTGCCTGGTAGACCATGGCGTGTTGTACCGCGCCAACCACGGTAATTGGCTTACTTTTTCTTTCCTTTACGCTGACACTGACTTGCGGGTGAGAAACCAGCCCATTGGATTCCAGTACTTCGGTTATCTTTTGCTCGGTTTGGACCTCCGTCAACCCTCCGACATGCAAGCGGACCGGTACTAGGGGGATCCCGATCGAACCGGTTTGGCTAACGCGCACTTCCCGGCTAAGCTCTTTTACATCAAAGACCTCAATGTCGATCACATCCCCATTACCGATCACGTAGTCATGTGGTATCACCCGTGCCGACGAGGAAAGCGAGCGAATGCGATCATTTGCCTGCTGCGGTGTTTCAAGGACGGTCTGCGCTCGGACGGAAGTCGACAGTGCCAGCATCCCGAGCAGGACACTAGTGACGAAACAGCACTGCTGCGCACCCAGTCTGGCTGGTTGCATTCGGATAGATGACCCCCACGTGGATTATACAAGCAGAAGGGCCAAGTTCATCAGGGATTTCGAGAGCCGCCATGCCAACCTGTAGAAAGCGCGGGCTGAGCTTGGGATATTTCTGAGGTGGCCAAATGGGTCATGAGAAAAAAGAGCATCGCATTTGCCGGGATATGCAGATTGAAATCTACAAGACTGTGAACGAGGAAACCACAGCAGGCCAACATGCCGGAGAGTTGAAACGCACCAGCAAAGGAATTGTTGAGCTGCCGCGACCGCTTCAGTGACTCGGAGATAAGAACACCGATAAACCATACGCAACAAAGGCCACCGGCAGTGCCGGTCTCCGCGAGAGCCTCGAGATAGTCGTTGTGTGTGTGATTGACTATTTTCCCGTCGTAGAGCGTTTCGTACGCAGGAAAAACGATCTGGAGAGTGCCAAGCCCTGTCCCCAAGGGAGGATGATCCAGAAAGATCCGCCAACTGTCCTCGCGCATAGAGGCACGCTTGCCGGCAGTCACTTCGAGAACTTGTACAGATGATAGACGTTGCAGAATCTGTCCGACCCCAAGCCAAGAGACTAGTAGCAAGGCAATGAGCAGGACCGCGCCCCCGGCGAGCAGTTGTTTCCCCATTGTTCGTCTTAGAATCATGACCAGCCCAAGAACACCGAGCTCAGCACCGAAACTCACAATGCCTCCGCGCGATGCTGAGAGGAAGAGGGCCACAATGAGAATGACAGCAAAAAGTCCCACGGCTGGCCGGCGCTCCCGCCGGACGCGGCCTAGCACGAGAGGAATGAGTGCAAGCGGCAAGACAAGTTCCACAAATCCAGCAAAATGATTCCTATTTACGTAGGGCCCAAAGGGCATTCCTCCCGAGCGTATCTCACGGAACCAGTAAAGCTTTCCGTTTGATGTCAGGTGTTGCAGGATGGCGAAGAGACTGACCAAAAAACCGAAAAACATTCCGAACCAGACGAAACCTCGCCAATCTTCCAGAGTCCGAAACGCTTGAACGGCGAGAAAGAGGACGATTAGATCAGCCAGGAGCAAGAGCAGTTCGATTCGCGTATGAAACGAAGAAGCCGTTGAACGGAAAAGCAGCTGCCCTAACACGATCAGTGATAGCCCCGCCAGCGGTGCAAGCAAAGGCGAAAAAAAAAGCTGTTCTTCACCCTTCAAGTAAAGCCAGAGTGACCAGGCCAAGAACAGCAATCCTGCACCAGTTTCAAGGACAGCACGCGCCCAGTCTTCGACACCCCCGTGGGTCGCCACCCCAAGCACCACCAGCGCGCAAATGCCCACTCGCAAGAACTTCATGGCTTGGAATGCTCCACGGCTACCGGCACCAGGGCGACATCGTCCACCCAGGTACTTCCCTTGATCTTGTTTTCAAGCTGATCGCTAAGGAATCGCACCAAACATACCTGCATTTCCTGTACATCTTTTCCTGAGGACCAAGGTATTTCGATGCGGGTCCAAGGCTCAGTACCATGAAGCTCGGGCGTCACGGCCACAGAAGTGTCCAGGATTCCGAGGGAGCGCAACTGGAATCGGAGACCTTGATCCGTAGTAACTGCACTCGTCTTCAACCACGCCGAAAAAGTGTAAGCGGTTGAAGGTAAAACCGGTACGTAGTGACAGATTTCGGTCGAAGTGACGATGGACTTTCCATCAAATGTAAGCCGCAAGGAATGATTTCCAGAGTGTTTTTCCTGGGCGTCGATGCCGATTTGCACATTTCGTGAGACCTCCGGAAATAGCCAGGAATATCCCCCTCCGGTGACTCCAGACTCGAAGCCGCCGTCCCACAAAGCCGATCCTGGAGGGCCTTGAAGATCAGCCAAACCGGCAACAACCACTGCCTGGTCCCAGACGCGGCGGGCATCTGTGAATCGTTTATTATTTCTCAGAGCCCCGATAAGCGAATAAACGCCCCGCAGCGGCACCCGGGGATGAAATACAACTACCCGGTCCCATACCTGGAGCGCGATGTCGAGCTGGCCTTCGGCAATTTGGTCCCCAATCACATCCATGTAGACATCGCCGATTGGCGGGAGGATTTGATCCAGAATCTTTTCGATGTTGGGTTCGACACGCAGTAAACGAGAGAATGCTTCCGCGCCGTGTTTGGGGTCACCTTCGACAGCCTGCCGCAGTTCGGTAAAGGCCGGTTCGAGCTCACGCTGCCGCAGCAAGAAATTGCCGTAGCGCCAGGACACGTCCGGTGAAAGTGGGTAGTTTCTCTTGGCGTGAAGATAGGCGTCCCGGGCGGCAGCTGGATTGGATTCCGATTCGTAAGCGCTGGCAAGATCCAACCAGGTTTCCGAGGAAGCTGGACTCAACGACAGAGCAGTAAGATAGGAGCGAATGGCGCGCGAGGCGTCAGGATCCTCGAGGCTGTATTGGCGATAGCGGCCCAGGAGATACCAGTTGCGCGGGTTGGCAGGTTCGAGGCGCGCGGCGCGCTCAAGGGATATTCCATTCTGCAAGCCAGCGTAATGGACAGCGAGTGCATTTCGAATGCTGAAGTAAGAGATAATTATGGCGACAGCGAAAGAAACTACGACAAGTGCCGCGCGCTGCGCGTTGTTGGAGAGACGCAGAATCATTCTCCGGTACTGTGCCTAGAGCACTTCAGAGTTGCAAGATAAATGTCGATCGCATGCCGGGGTGCTTGCCGGAAAAAGTAGGTTGGGCGAAGATATCGGCCGATGTGCGGCTGCCACCTACGCTAGCGGGAAAACTCCCTAGAGAGGCTCGCCGCACGCTGGAATGCTTCGTGCCAGGAAGAAAAGATGCGTGGGAACTGCTCCGAGGCCGATTGCGCAATTTCCTGCAAAGAGGCGTTGCCGTCCATCCGTTCTAACATCCATAAGTCCGCCTGCCCCGTCGCAGAGAGGAGGGGAACATAGTCTACTGCCTGGCGTCGCAGTGAATGTGGCGAGAAATTCGCGCCCCGAAATGTCGATTGCTCGAAGTGGATCTCCGCACTGTTGCCCGCAGCTGGGATCCTTGTTTCCCAGCGCCAAATGTAATCCCGGCCAACGAGATCGGCTCGCAACTTTATCTGAATTTTCCGGCCCCTCTCAACCGGCACAGGCTCAAGCCAAGGGAGAAACAGTTGGCCATATACGGAATCCGCTGACTCTGGCCCGGAAGAATAACCGATTTCCTTGAAGAGTTTTGTCTCGAACCACACGCACACGCCATGGGCCGTTCCGTCTCGCACCGCGCAAAAATGCAATTCTGCGGCCACTCGTGTCGCAGCTCCCACGGTGTAGTCGAGTAAGCCCCAGTCCTGCGCCTGCGTCAGAAGTTGATCCTTCTTGAATGACGAGCTGTAGGTTTGATTGAGGATGGGCAAAAGCGATGACGAGAGATCGACTCCGGGAACCGATTTCCGCCAGGGGGAAGTGAGGCGAGAATAATACTCATCCGCCTCTATTATGGCCGCTTTCAGCGTGTCGCGCCGCGGAATCATGATGCCGCCCGCCGCGAGTAATCTCTGTCGCGCATCTTCCAATGACGGAATCACATGGTCATACAGCGGCAGCACGCCCCGAATATCGGAAACGATGATGTTCACGCGCTCCGGCAATTTCGTTTTGCGCGAGTCACTTTGTAAAAACTCGATGCGGTCCGTGAAACCGTTCGCGGCCGCGAGTTGCCGAGCGAACTGAATACTGTCATCCGACTCGATGGCGAAAACACGCCGCGCTCCCGCTCGGCAAGCTAACAGTGAGAACACGCCTGGGCCACAACCGATTTCCGCGACAGTGTCACCCGGACGTACCGCAGCCGCAATCGCTT